>JAAUXU010022468.1_pt1 | contig 27434 bp, 23 predicted proteins | sample 7278151 | NCBI WGS metagenome assembly JAAUXU01 (sample SAMN14350113, study PRJNA611818) | marine sediment metagenome | isolation source: surface marine sediment (1.8m) | place: French Polynesia: Moorea | collected 2018-08
CCGGGGGAGGGGGAAGCCCTTTGCCAACTGCTGTGGGTGGGCGGCTTGGAGGTGGATGGATGCAACTCTCTCAAAGTACAGAGGGGACAGACAAAAACCATAAAGCTCTTCTAAAAAAAGGGTTTTCTCCTTGTGCCCAGCAACTTGGGAAGGGGCACACATAAAGTTTTGAATAGACCCCTTTCAAGAAGAGTAGTTCCTTCCTGAAATTTGGAGGAGGATGGTGGAAAACGTGGGGGAAATTCGAGCATTGCGCATGTTCGGTCCACCAAGAGTGGGCAACCCTTCTATATATAATGAAGATTGAAGATGCACTGGGTGCTTCTGGCAATTAGACCAATTGGCACAGGAGAACTTTCCCCCTGGTGAACAACCTTGACATGGTAAAGTCACCTTCAGGTTGGTTGACTGTAACTTCGCCGCCTTTCTTGAATTAGTCAGCTGGCCCGGACTATTTCACCTTGTTGTTTTTCGTCCAGACGACACAAGAATACATAGCAGTTGAAGGAAACTTTAGTCCTGTCCGTCTGAACGGCGGAACCTCCCTATAAGCATAGACAAAATTGCTCAGTCCCATTTCTCCACTACCTAAAATGTTGAAGAATACAAAATCGAACGTCCGCAGCTGATTCTCAGAGAGATTTCACTGTACCGGCGGAAGTGCATGGTACCATTGTCCTTGTGCAGCAATTGTCATACATCATGACACTATTCCATTAAAAAGAATAAGAAAATAAAGAACTACTGTAGCAGCATCTCCGCCTCCACCTCCTCCTCCCACTTGCACGGTCGTTGACTTTCTGGCACGACTTGCGGCCTCCCTCGTACGTGGTAGCAACATCAACCTCCTAACTACAGAGTGTCTTTGCTCTGTTCGACACACTACACTTCCGCTGAGTCTAGAAGTCTTCTTGCTGCAGCAAGTTATGAATTCAGTTTCGCGAGTGCGCTTTTTTCGCAAGGTTCAGGCACTCCTCTCGGAGGGGGCATTTGCGCAAAATGGGTGTCGGGTATCCGAGAGAGAAGAGGGTCTCACTGTTGACTCTTGGTTGTGCAAACCAACTTTCGAAAACGTCAGCCTTACCTAGAAAAGAGAGGGGTAGGAAAAAAAAAAGTCATTCCTGAGTCATGTAAAACACTTCTCGAGAATTCCAGTCTCGCTGCATAATCCTCGTGCTGTCGGCCCTAAATAGAGTCATTGAGACGATGGATGAAGAAGAAGAAACGGTCTCGAGAGGAGAGGAGAGTCAATTCTGTGCGAATGTCATGCCTTAAGAGTGCGAGTGTAGGGAAAGGTCTCTAGGCCTCAAGGAACCATCTCTGATGGTCGTTTCAAAATAACAGAGCTAGACTGAGATAGCAGAAGGAAATAGCTCAGGCAATTTCCTGTGCAATAAGAATGTCTTGATGTTTGCAGAAGGTCAAGACGACTGTTTTCGCTTCCACTTTTTTTTTTGGGGGGGGGGGAATCTTTGGTGAAGAAGAAGATTCTTTAAACGCTCCACTTTGCCGCAATTTTCTGGCGAAAAGGTTGGCGCTGATGAAGTAGAGAGGAGAAGACCTCCATGGAAGAGAAAATTGACCAGGGTCTCTCTAAACGGCAACCGAGCGAATTCTCATGGTCAAAAATTGGTTTAAGACATGCTACTGTAAAGGAATTTCGCCGGGAAAATGGCCAAGAAGACGTAAAAGCGTAAATCTCGTCAAGTGAGTGGACATTCACATGAGTCTGAAGAAGCATTGCCGAATCTCTGGTTAGCGCACAGTTCTTTCTTGCCTGATAACTCAAGCAGACAGTTCTGGGGAAAAAAAGCCCAAAGTAATATGACTTTGCTTGGCCCCAGAAAAGATCATACAATAACAAAGGCCAAGGACTTGTTCTCTCTCTCCCTCATACACACACACAGGGTGTCTTGCAATAATTCATTGGAGTTTAATGATGGCACCTTAGAACGAAGGAAGGACGCAAAGTAGAAAACAGTGTCTGAATTGGCCTCTCCAAAAAATTTGCGACCTCGCTTCCTCCACTCAAAGATGGATGAGGCCTCCTCTAGCCTTCTCCTCCTCGGCAGGTTCTAATCAAGTGAGAGTCAATTTATATGGGACGGGGAAGAAGATGCGCCCCAGAAGGTTAAATTCGATGCCCCTTCAATAGCAGGAGAGAGATGGGGGGCTGGAATTGATGGGCTCGTTTTCATCTAAGTGCAGCTACGTAGTAGCAATGAATATCTTGTGCTCTGCCAGACGAGCCAAGTTGCTGCCTCCTTAATGCTCGAGGAAACCTTGAGAGACACCCTGTCACATTGGCTGTGCACGCAGAAGGGGTCTCTTTTGTGTCTGGTGTCTCGCAGCAGAGAATAAGCCTTTGATGACGTCACACGTTGACGTCACTCAAAGCCTCTCCTCACCCGGGCTGCACTTATGGACCACGAAAAAAAGGACTGATGAGGCCTCTTATGCGGAGTCCGCTCTGAGTGCTTGGGTGGGTCTTCTGCGAAACCATCAGCCAGTGCTAAGACGTCGAAAGCTCTCCTCCATCCATCGCAAACACTCATTAGAGGGGACTCTTTTCTTTCCTGGTCGCCCAACCAGGTGCTTGATAGATTTTTCTCTAATTTAGGAGATTAAGCGAGCTTTTTTTCCCTGTCCTGTGCCACTGATGAAGGGTCCCCAAGCATGCACGTGTGCGAGCGAGCGGGCGCACGTGTCTCTCGGGCCTGTCAGGCCCTGTTCCTCGTCAGGCCTCTTGTGCTTCAACTTGTGCTTGCGCGCGTGTCTGTGTGCAAACACGGTACTTTCTCCCAGAGACCGAGCAAGCGAGCAAGCAAGCAAAAAAAGACGTGGAGTAGAGGGAGGACGAGACACGTAGTAATCATCAGCCCCTCTCTGCATTCACAGTACAGAATGGAAAGTGCAAACGAAGTTCAATCAAATCCAGTCTATGTACAATAGCTCTTACAACATGGTTCTAACAGGGTGAGGCAAAAAAAGGAGGGAGAAGCTACCTACTACTGACGTTGATTCTCGGCAGGCGTCAAAGCGTGAAGCTTTTCAACACTTTACAGACGCAATCATGTCATTTTTGTTTATTGCTCAGGTGAATCTTTGTCGAGTTCTTCTTCATCTTTCATCCAATGTTGCCATATAACATTTCTGCTGGTTGCTTGCGTATAAATAGACGTGGAGATTTCAACCAATGCAGTTTTGTCCCCACCCGAAGGGGGAAAAGGCACCCTTTTTTTTACCTGCGTCCTTTTTTTGTCAGTCCTCATTTCTTTTTTTTACTCAGTGCCTTCTTGTAAGGAAAGTTTCTCACGGGAGAAGAGGAGTCAATCGGAAGCAATGGTAGGCTTAACCTAATCTACAGGAGGGACCCACTTTTGGGAAATGTTCCCTCAGAAAATGATTGCTGCAGGTAGTTGAGGAAGCACTTCCATACCTCCGTCTGACTCACACGCACACCGTCAGTACTTACGTACGTATGACAAAGAGGAAGAGTAGGCCCAGCAGGCCTAGATACCATGCCCCAGTAATTCGCACTCCATCAGAGAGAAGTACAGGCCGGCTGTAAACAGAGAGCCACACGAGGCACCAGGACATGTTTTCTATTTGTCCAAATCGAGAGTCTTCTGTAGGTGATGCTTGAGCAGTGCGTGGGAAGCGGACACAGAAGTGGAGAAGGAACCAGTATTATGGAAGGGGAAATTTGCAAGTCATCCACTTCCTCACTCTTTTTTTTTGCAACACGTCTAAAAGCCAGAGCGGGAATAAAACAAAATCGATGGAGGAGATGAACTTTTCTTCTCTCCACGGATGTTAGAGGCAATTCTCAAGCCAGAGTAACCAACCTTTTCAGTGTTCTCTTTCTGCATCCATCACTTGCCTTTCGTGCTCCACAAATTGGCATAATGTGGCACGAAATAAGCGTGGCCATTTTTAATTGCGAGGGGCCGAAGTCCGGACGCACATTTCCCAGACAAATTTGTCCCGAGGAAATGTGTCGGAGAGCATAAGAAGCACCGAAACTTCTCACGCGCAGTCACATTCGCGAATTTCCCACCACAGTAATTGCATAATAGCGAAGAAAATGGAGGTTGATACAAGGAGTTGACTAACAAGACAAGAACCGTTTATCAGAAAGGTCCACACTTGTAATACGGGTCTAAGAAGAAAAAAAAGGGAGGAAGGAGGAAAGAAAAACTTTCTCCAGCGCCCGTATCAAGTCTCTTACGGCATGCAAGTAGCTGTAGTGGCATTAGAGACACCACTCAAGTAGAGGCCCGCCATGCAACACAGCTGTCATTATCTTTTTCAACGATTGAAACAAGGGAGAAAGTCAAAGCGTATAAAAATATTCTCCTCCGTTCGTTGCCTCCAACGCCATCGCCACCGCCGCAGCCGCCGCAGCCGCCGCAGCCGCCGCAGCCGCCGCAGCCGCCGCCGCAGCCGCCGCAGTCGCCAACAAGAGGTGGAGGAAGGAGGAGAGGGCGATTGTGATCGATGGGCCAAATTTCTTCTTCAGGGTGGGGAGCGAAAAATTCCAGCCGGGGTTGCCACATCCGCGGAGAAAGAGGAGATGGAACAACGTTTTGCCAGTGAGAGGGAGCGCCCAAATCTCCAGCGCAACAACCAGCGACATTTGATGCACCCTGGTCGGTGGCAGCTCTGCTCATAATATTGGCAGTCGACACGGATGGGGTGATGGTTATCGGCGCAGGTGCATCTCAGGACGACAATGGGGCGAAGGCACGCGCTCACAGCCACCACAGAGCAATGGGATGAGTGATAAAGATAGTGCAGCACACCACAGTTCAGTAGGATGTGCGCGGACAAAGATTTTCTATTTGGAAATCCTATCTCTGTATGTCTCATTAATTCGCAGCGCAGTCGTGACTGCGCTATTCTTCTGCTTCTTCAAAGCGATCACACTAAGTAACCTAGATATTCTCGCTTGCACTTCCCGCACTGTTGCGCCCGAGTTCAACTCTTTGTCATGTTTTCTTCTATTTCCTTCCGTTGGCTTCTTGTGGCTTTTCCACCTCGGCAACTCCATCGAACTTCTCAGTCCTCACCTTGGCTTGCGGAAAAAATGACAACCAAGACGAGAAGAAGAATGTGGAACGACAACGAAAACGCGTGCGTGCATTGACATCTTCAGCACGTGCGCGGAAGCAGCAGGAAATCCTGATCCGCCAGCCTCCATCAGACATCCACGTGACAATTTATGGTGCGGAGTCTTTGACACAGTTTTTGTGTGCTGTTCTGACTCGGCTGACGACGTCTTCCAGAGCTGTCAGGCAAACGAGGAGCAGAAAGGATGAAGACACAACTGCCACAAAACGGGCGTCGTCGCTGTTCAAGTCTTCTTCTTCCTCGAGAGTGGAAACCCCAAGAAAATGGTTTAATAACATGTGGGAGCTGCTTTTCCCAGACCGACCTGACGAAGAAAGTAGACGGACGGACGGACGGACGGAGGGGGAAAGTCAGAAGTGCCAGAAGGGCTATTTAAGTTGAAGAACTTGACTTTTGACGTGTTTCTCCTCTTTTGAACGCCTTCCAGGGCCTTCTCTTCTCTCTCAATCTTGGATCGGAAGAGGCAGTTGCTCACTCAAGCATCGCCTCAAAAGTTTCCTCCTTCTTTTCCATGACTTTGGGCAATTTTGAGTCATGCCTGGCTGACAGCAGACAATTTCTCCCCTCATGAGATGCATCCGCGTGTCCGATCGGCTTCGGCCATCACACGGATTTTTTTAGCCTACTATTTCTTGGAGAGGGTAGACGCAGAAGGAGGAGTTCACGCACGTCACGCTGCTGTTGCTGCAGTGGTTTTTCTGCTTCTACTTCTCGTGTTTTTTTTCCCTTCTCGTTCTTGACGAAGCTTCAAGGAACAGGAACGTGGACGGACCACATTTTCACTGAAAGAATGCATTCTGCTGGGTAAAATCAGGAGGAATCCAGGAAGGAAGCTCGGGGGAAACTGTCTCACTGCCCCCATTACCACGTTGTCAGCTCTGTTGTTGGCTCTTGAACTCTGACTTGTGCTGGCCTCGTTAGCAACGTCTTGGGCGTACCTGTGCGCGTACATGCGGCACCAGCAACGCCGAGATCATCTCGCCTCCTCCCTTGATTCTTCTTTACTTTGCAGCGATAAAGCCACCGTGTGTATCCGGGGAAAAGCTACAATTAATCCCGCCCTCCTCTTCTTTTCCCAGTCTATTATTAACAACGTTTCACTTCAATGGTTGTCCTCACTCTGCATTCAAAAGCAACAAAAAGTGTGTCTCTTATGCACTTCACTCTCCCGCTTGCGGTACAGTGGAGTGAACAAAAAAGCTACCAAACATGACTTTGGGTAACGAAGAACCTTTTTAATCAGAGCTCTTACTGGTATTCGGCGCTCGTACTACAAAAGTGCACGTCCATGGTATGTGGGTAGTGTACGTACACCTGTTACACGCGCACATTTCGCAACCAATTTCTGCCACAAGCAGTGCAGTCTCATCGACTCTTGTTTTGAGCCTCGCTGGTCATGACTAGGGAAGAATCTTTGCCACCAATACCCTCTTCAAATGAGACTCAATAAAAAAAAGAACTCACTCAATGAACGTTCTTCTCCGAATGGGACTTTTCGTCGCTGAACTTTCGTTTTCACTGGTGATCACGCAAGAGAAATCCAAAATGTGTACATGTCCCCCCCCCCTCAGAGTTGATCATGGCAAGCAATAATAATATGTCATAATCCTCAGCACTCAATACGCTCGAACAAGTTGGAATGCAGGTAGGGAGGGACGGCTTTTGAAGCCTCCACTTAGGAGAGATGCGACCCCAGATGAGACCTTGCCTCAATTTGTCTACGTCGTCCCCAATCCTGGGATTTCCAGACTAACTCAATTTTCGTCTTGGAGGATCTGCGGAGATGTGACGAGACTCAAGCACTGGAGTGTGAAAGATGGCACCGTGATTTTTGCCATTGCGGGACCCCTTTGCTGGCTGAAAAGTCATCTATCTCTTTGGCCGCATCTTTGCTTGAATCACGGCGAGATGTTTATCTGTGTGTATGGGTGTAGACTTAGGGTGAGTGAATGTCAATAACAATGACCAGAGACTGTGACTCGAGGCTACGTCGTCTCTCTCTGAAGATAATGACTTGATTACTACTGCAGCACGTACACCTTGGGCTGTGCTGCCATCCAAATTCCAGCTCTCTGCTGCACTCCTGACGATAGTAGTGAGGAAGTTGTCAGAGGCACTCTCAAGTGTCATTTTTCGCTCTATCCACCGAGAGCAACGTTTGGGCTCGATCCATTTTATTGAGTCTGTGTCGGAAAGCTCCAGAAATGAATATTCATGAGCAAGGCAGAATTTGGAGGATTTCCCAAGACTGTCTTAAGCGCCGGCACTCGGCAGGCTGGCTGGGGTCATGAGCGTCATGAGAATCTGCACACACAAAAAAATGGCGTCACGTAGGAAAGACGCGAAATAATCTGGAGAATGCACTAACAAAGGGAAAGACAGAATGGAAAAAAAGGGAAGGAAGGAAGGAAGCTCAAGTGAAGGACACGAGGTGACTTTTCCTATGAGGCGGAAAACGTAAAAGGGAAGGGAGACATCTAACAATGTGCTGGTTCCCACATTCTTCTCTGCCTACGACGTCCGCACGAGGACCGACTCGGGCAGACAAGACCCAAGCGGTCAGGCAAGTCAACGACGCACGGCCTGACCTTTTGTACTGACGCTGCAAATGCGTCATGACATGATGGTCGCGTCGGAGTGGACGACCAATGGATGATGTCTGGTGGAGCGAGCGAGCCAGCGAACGAGCGAGCGAACGAATGAACGAGCAAGCAGTGGTAGCCGTCAATACGCGAGGAGATGTTAAACAAGCCCAGCAGGAGCAGGGCCACGAGCAGGTGGTGGCTGCGGTTGCCACGCAGCATGAGTGTCCCTTCGTCAGTCCGCAGGTCGGTCAAGACCCAGAAGCTGCCCCCCGCCAAGGTCGCCAAGTGGGTATTTGACAGCATTCCTGCTTTCCTTGAAATTCATCCTCACATCAGTCAGAAACACTATAAGGTCCCGGCCACACAGGGCGAATTTGGGATCTGGAGATGGTGGTGGTTCTGCTCCGGCTTCATTTGCTGCTCGCACCAACACGGAATGTGGTCAAAACTGCTATGTGCAACAGCACCTTAAGCATTTCAGGGACAAGAAGTCGTACTATGATGATTTCGGGCTAGACATCCCGGTCGGTCCAACTTGTCTTATTTATGTACGCTCATATTTCTTGGCTCTAGAAGGTGAAGACTGTTTTTTCGTCACCACCTCGACACAGTGCATGTACTGCAGTGGTAAAATGAGTGAATGGCAAGGGCGACGAAGCCCCAGGGTTTTCAGTCAGTGGGACCCGGACAACCTCTATAGATCATTAATGCCCCAGGGGGAAAAGGTGAAGAAAACGACGTCGGAGCTGAACTCATATTTTTCTTTCATCACATACGTACGTGTGTTTGTGTGCGTGTGTGGATAGTCAAAGGAGCCTTGACCACCTGAGGAGGGTTCCTGGCCTCCGGCTGCTCAGCACAATCATCGGTTGTTCTGTTTCCTTTTTTTCTGCACAACATTTTCGAGGTTAGGGGGGGGACGAGCTTGTCTACGACGCCTTGATCGTGATATCGGTCGTCCTACTTCTCCTTCCTCCCCGTCCCGAGCCATTGGAGAGGGCGCAGGAAGCATTTTGCAGAATGTTTAATATTGTCCGTTTCAGAATCATTATCAAACAGTCACGCCGTCATTTCTCTCCCCCAACAGCGTTGCCACTGTCCTGACTGGAATAATTGTGAAGTGTCACAGTGCCGAAAGCTCCCGCTGCCTTCATCACACACATGCAGTAGAGCAGAGATGAACAGAAGTACTTAAAACTCTGTAAGTAAAAAACCCCGCTGTAACCTCGTCCAGGAATTAAATTTTCCCTTGCCCAACGCGGGCAGTCTTTTGAGACTAGAGAAGGCCACTCAGGTGTGCACCGTGGCCATTATGCATGCAGTCTGTACCCGGGCATCCGGTCTCCTCTCTCTCCCCCCTGTCACGAGGGACTCATCGATTAAATCCTCTTCTTCTTCATCATCTTCTGCTGTTTCTATCCAGAGAGCGTCAAAGGCACGTTTACACGGGCTGATTTTCATTCAGTCAGGAACTATACCAGCATCAGGCTTAAGAAGGAGTGTGTGACAAGCCAAAAAAAGGAGCAAAAATCTGTCCGTGTCGAACCCGGCCTGCAGATCGTGTGTGCAAGGGCGAAGAAGCGAGATTTTTTTTTGTCTCGTAGAGCGAACAGTTTTATCACGGCGTCCTCAAATCCAGGCCGAAGAAGAGGAAGAAGATTGCACCACTAGGAGCAAAGTGAATGAAATCACTGTACTCGTACTCCTGCTCTAAGTACATACTGTGGACTCGGTGCAGTTCGCAGTTGTTGACAGACGGGGGACTGGCGAATTATAACGCGACCATTGCTTATAACTGAAGGAAGAGTGGATTTACACACTTCCTCGCATTAATTGCTAACCTCATATGATTCCCCGCTTTATTTGGAACTGCCCCGGCACAGGATGTTGAGACATGTGCGTGCTATGTATTGAAGTTTCTGCTTCTACTTTTTTAAAAATCATTTTTTTTACTTGGAATAATGCAACTTCTGCGAGGGCAAAAATTCTTTCTAATTGTCAGCAGTGTCATTTCCTCATGCTACTTATCAAAATGGAGTCTAGAGGGGGACCTGCCCAGTTCTATGATTAGGCAAGAGGCAGCAGAGGCTTTCAACCTTCAATGGTGCGTGAGGAATTGAACCGGAGCTGTGTCTGATCTCCTGAATTGGAGTACAACATTAGAATCATCTGGTTTGAAATGAAAAAGAAGAATAGAGAAATACACATAATTTCTAAAGCTACTTCTTAGTCGAGGCATCGGCAAAGTCAACATCAAAAGGAAAAGAAAACTCCCCTGTCTACGACATACAGTAAGAGCCATTTATTTCAACTCTGACATGTGTGTGCGTGCGTGTGTGTTACCGTACTCCGCCGCGCCACAAGAGACGACTTTTCGTCACGTAGTAGGTTGTTACTTAGAAAATGGCTTTTGGTCTTGTGGTCAAAGCGAGGAATTCCTCCGCAAGGTTCTAGCAGCATGATCCCACCACGGCCTCATTCGTACCCAGGGCTTGGTTAGCGCATGCCTACGCACCGAAGGCACCGAAGGCACCGAAGGCACCGAAGGCACCGAAGGCACCAAAGTCTGATTCAACTACCAAGACTGAAGGAACTTCAAGTCACCGTAAGGGAACCATTCTAGTACACACATCTCGTGCATGTACGGACAAGAGGTTCTTCTTTAACCACGGTTCTCTGGGAACCGACTTGAGAGAGAGAGATTCTTTTCAAGTACTTATTAAGGTTTCCCTTGTCCTCTTCATTAAGTTTAAAACCATGCACTTGGCGTGAAACAAGTGCAGCTACGGCTGGTAGCAACAGCCGCCTCTAAGGACTTTCCCCAACCAGAAGTTTGTTATCCTTGAGATCCACTCAATCCTCTCCTCTCTCATCTTTTTTCCCCTTCTTCCGTCTCCATTTATGGCGACCATCCTGGTGCAGATTTCGCAATGTAGCCGAGGAGGGGACCATTTCCACAGTTTTCTAATGTAAATTACTGGACCCCCAAAGCTTTGTCCGCGCGAGTGCGAGCGTGTTATACAGTTGTGTACACACAGGCGCTCTCAGCCGAGTTGTAGTTCTGAAGGACCGCTAAAGTGACGAAACTTTTCTCTTCTTAACACTCCTCTCAACCCATTTTTACCATTGAAAAGAGAACCTTTGCAGGCTCGTTGACCTTGTCTGTCCTTTATCGTTCGCTTTCTTTTAGAGACGTGTAAAACCTATCCCTTTTTTACACGAAAAAAACTTCTGCACCACCTGAAAGCAGCTTGATTGCAAGCACAATCAGCTACACAAGTGGAAACAAACATCTCTATTCAGGGCCAGGACAGTGCCTGATAATTGAAAAATTTCAGTGGGGGCACAAAATGCGTCAGTCCTAGGAGAAGCTGCAAGCCAAAGTACTGCACGTGCAACGCCGAAAACGGGAAGAAGATCGTTAAGGTCTTAGACGGCGTCGACGACATAACAAGGCCTTTTCTTCTCTTGGGTGTGGAATTATTTTTTTGCCCTTGCCGCTAACAAACAATCTATTCCGCACGCTTTTTCTTCTTTCCGCTGTATAATAGTCACTGCAAGCACGTATCATGCGTCCCCCTCCTTGCTGTAGCTGCTATTCTTGAAAGTAGTCATTAAGACTCTGGTTTGGCGGATTCTCGGCTGGCCGAACGGGACCCCGAGGGGATTTTTCTCGGACCTTGAAAGTGGATTTGTGCGCGCGTGCGGATTGAGCGAGCGAGCGAGCGAGCGAGCGAGCGAGCAAGCGAGCGAGCGAGCGACCAAGAGCGAGAGAGATTGAGACCAAAACGAGGATCCTGGATTATTGCTCCTACTGTTTCAGGGGTGCCAGAAATAAAAGCTTGATTGTCGTAGGCCCTGATAATGAGGCCTGACAATATAGGGCGGTTTTTCCCCCTACTTCCCTCTGCCAAGAGACCTGCTGCTGGCTGACGAAGTGAAGGCTTTTTTTGCTGACATGATGTACGCGGTCGGTTTTGTGATCCGAGGTCAACTTTTGCTTCTTGTTTTTCTCCAATTCGGCCATCGCATGCAAAACAGATTTGACGCGCACGCAAATGCGACGCAAAGTGGAAAATGGTCTCTGCCGCAGAGTGATAAAACCGAGGCTTGATTTTTTTCATCATCGCAGAGCCAATAAAACGCCACTTTCTTGGCAATGAGAAAAACTCTCCCTCCGCCTCGACCCATTAGGCCGATTTCAAGCCTCAAAGACTCTTCCCCATCTTCCCTGTGATGCCTCCTCAACTCTCGATGGGCCCATGAAGTACTTAGTTCGAGCAGGGAGGAAAATTTGCTATTTGGGGGGGAGGGACTTTCACAACGAGGGGGACTCGCCTGCGTCCTTGCGTGATGCCTGTTAAAAGGGCGTCCGCTCGACGGTTGTTTTCCTGAGCAGAGCCCTTTTATGGATACCGTTGTTCGTGCCATTTTTACGTCTTAAAGACGTGCGTGCTAATTAGCATTCCGCTGAATGCAAGCAACGGAATTTGAGGAAAAGAAGACGCAACCATTTCTGCCCAGGTAGAAGGGAGAGTTTTTATTCTTTTTGGGGTGAGCGCAGCAAACATCGGACCAAAGAGGAGAGTGGATCATGTTGGGAGTGAGTGAGTGAGTGAGTGAGTGAGTGAGTGAGTGAGTGAGCGAGCGAGCAAGAAGGTGAGCAAGTGGGTACTTTGGGGCTGCTGCTACTGTTGGAGATTTCAACGCCAGCGTCAATCCTATACTACAGAGTAGGTTGGTGGGGTTTTTTTCCCCAATCCTTCAAGATTTGAATCTCTTCGTAGCTGCCGCGTTTGCTTAGCCGATGTGTCAGTTATTTGGGAGAGAAGGGAAATACCTTTTATGGTCTCGGTGGATCATGTTCGGTCTTGGTAAATGAATGTGGTGTCACAATCACGAAAATTCATCACAGTCCCATATTTTTTTCCTTACCTTGGCAGATGAAGAGGGCGCACGCGAGTGCAATCTGGAGGAAATTCATTTTGATATGGGTGAGTGTAGCTTTGTGGTCCTGTTGCTTCAAGGAGTGCACGCAACAATGTTGATGAAGAGAAGCACTGGTTTGTTTTGTTCTCTTGCTGCCAACCTCACTGTCAGAGAGGTTCTCAGCAGTAAATAAATGACTAGATGTGTGCCTTCACACCTAACCCCCTCCTCTACTCCACCTCCTCCTCTTCTACATAGGGGGGAGGGAGAGGATGACAAGAGAAAGGCCTTTTTGGGGGTGGGGGGTGGGGGGTGGCACGACGCAGTGAGTGATGTTGCTTATCCGGCGTGTTTATATCACTGCTAACCACTGTCAGATCAGCGTTCCATTTTCTTCTTCTTCCGGGGATAAAAAAAGCAGCACGTCCAAAACAAACGTCAGTTGCCCCCTCGTGCATGTGTGGACTGAGGAAGAAGGGACTCCTCAGACTTGATTCTGGCGGCCTGGACACACGCACACTCACGCACGCACGGACACACGCATAAGACGAACGCGCGCGCTCCTGTGGTGTGCAAGTACACGTACGTGGGGCCACAGACGGAGCGGGCGCGCCCCGGGGGGAAGTGAAACCGGCGGGCGGGCGAGCGAACGAACCAACGAACGAAGGAGGAGGCCCTCCCAGGACTTGGCACCATTCAATCCGGAGGAGGAGCGCACTCTCTCTCCCTCTCTCTCAAGAGGCTACTTCGTATATGCGCGAAAATACCGTTCTTTTCACCTGCCCCGACTCACATGTGCTTGCCAGCGAGCGTTGAGATCTCTGGGTGGCTGCAGCAGCAGGAAAAGGGTATGAAGTATGTACTATGCTCGGCTTTTTCGGCCCGGCCAGTGAGGAAGGCACATAGAATGCGCGTTAGGATAGGCTGCTCGTACTGTACGTGTAGGGTCTGTCAATGAGCGTCGGCGGTAATAAACAGACATGCAAGCATTTAATCGCACTCTTCCTCGGCGGCCCTCTTGCCTGCATGTTTGTGTGTGACGCCATATCAAGAGTGGGTGACGAGAAGACGCGGTTGCAAGGCGATGACTAAATATCGACGGGGGTCGCGCGGTTGCGAAACAGTCCATATCTGTCTGTCGTCCTCCATTTTGGGGGGCTTCTTCGTCTCCTCCAATGGACTTTCCTTATTAACGCCACTCGTAAGTGGGAGAACTCACTCCAGATACAGAGCCAGTGGGCCTCTCTCTGACTGGTTATTTCAACTCGACATATTGCCGCGGGATAGGGCGAGGTTGGAAGCGAACGTATCATTTACTCAGTTAGATTCTCGATACATAGGGACGTATGCAGGAGGGATCAAGTGAGTCAAGTGCGCAGCAAAAGGCTGCGAATGCTCTTGGCGCTCAGTCGATCATCGAACTGTCTGGCGTCTCTTTCACAGCAGACAAACTCCTATCTCATGAGAGCCAAGGGGTGGCTTAATCACCGTCTGGCGCAAAAATAAATGTCAGTCCTGGCTCCGGGCAGTGGACGCGGTAGACGCGGCAGGTCCGGGGACGACTCATTTCTCTCTCATTCTTCCTAAGGAGCCGTTGAACCACTGGAACTGCGTGGAGGAAGTCCACAAGTTGTCTTCCTGGAACGGCCTGCATGAAAACTCGATCACAAGGAAGTGAGGGGACATATTGACAGGTAGTTCCAGTTGGAGGCAGAAGACAGGTTGACGACAGCTTCAAGCTTCCTGCCACTGGCAGATTGTTTCATACGGACGAGTCTGTCTATTGTTCGCAGATACTAAAATATCCCTTCCTTCTTTACTCTTGGTTTCTCATGCATGCACGCATACATTTTTCTGCTCAGGGGTCAGCGCAGCAGGAGAAGAGAAGACTTAGACTCCTTCTCCTCTTCCTCCACTGGCCAGCCAGGAATTGAAAGTTAAAGAGCCAGAGGAGAGAAACGCCAGAGATTGTTTTTTGCTGGCCAAGCGTTTTTTGCGGGCTTCACTTACACCAGCCCATGTACGTACGTAGTAAGTGCCCACTGCTGCTGTTGGCATGACCGAGTAGGAGACGCTCAGCCTCGACCAGACACATGACGACGGGAAGCTGCGAGACATCGGATGTTTCGCACATCTGAATAACACAACGACCAAAAGCCATACGTCCATAAGTGGTGGGAGTTGACGTTTGGACGTGTCATTTGCTGCTTTAAGTAGGCCTCGTAGACCCTGTCTAGCGGAGTCGCCGTTCATAACTTATTCTTTCTCCCCTTCCGATTTTCTCTTTAGCCGTCCACAATCCATGCATGATGAGGTACATAATGTTGCTGTCATTAGTTAACATTCCGTCCGCAGGTCGTACTTCCTTAGGCCCTCCTCCTTTTGGAACTATGTCAAGAGGGGGGAAAGTTGGAACAGTAGTGTGACTTCTTGGTTCCAGACCTGCCGCTGACGTTGCCACCGCCGTTGCCGCTGTCGCTGCTGCAGCCGCAGACAAAAGAGCCTTGGAGCCTCCTACCGTGTAACCGATGTTTCTAGCAAGACAGGCCATTTGGTGCGCATCTCCTTCTTTCTCTGTGCTGTGGTTGTCTCAGACACCAGGTATTAAATGTCAAAATTTCAATTTCGCCATCGCGGACGGACGATCCATTTCGGCCTGAAGTATTTCGCTTAAGCCGCCAGAAGGAGAGATGAAGTCCGGCATCGTGGGTCAGGCAACCGTGTTTTGGAGAAAACAACCCTTATGGTCATGCCTTCTTGATGCAAGGAGGAGAATTTGGCAAGAGAAACTTCTTCATCCTAATAGGAAGGAAAAGCCAACAACGGTTTCTGCATGTTACTGGCTCCCATTTTCTCTCTCTCTCTCCCCCACTCATTTGCACCGGGAGCAGCCATTCATGTGGCGAGTTTTGAGCTTCTTGGGGCAACAAATTGGCCGTCCGCTCAATTTCAATTCTGCAATCAGCGCTGAGCGGCAGCAGCAAAAGCAGTCAAGCAAATGGCCGAGTGAGTCCAGTCATGGTGCAGTTAGTTAAACCCCGAATATTTCTCTCTCCGGCTCTCACGAGCGCCTGCGCGGTCGCACAAGCTCAACACACACAAGAACTTGTTCCGATTTTAAGGCATGCGCAAAAGAACCTCAGGAGAGATGTAGATTTTGCGTACGGTAAGAAATCGGACTGATAACACTACGTAGGCAGACTGGCAGGCTGGCAGACTGCTTGCGCAGGCAGCCAGGCAGGCAAGCAGCCAGGCAGGCAGGCAGACAGACAGGGTAGTAAAGGATTTTTGTAGAGGGCGTGTAGAAGGCAGCACATGTTTGAGGCCTGATGGACCTGCCTGACCACGACTGAGGACCCGGCGGCGGCCGCAGGCTGAAAAAGCTTCAAGCTGGTGTCGATGAATGGCGACGAAGCTCTCAGGGAGGTCGTCAAGTGGGTGCCCTCGGGCACTGGAGCGCTTTCAGGACAGGCCTCGCCCGGAGCCACTATGCCAATCCATTGAGGCCGGAGCCCGAAGTGGACCCAGGTGGACAAGGCTCCATCACCATACTTTGAAGCCCACTTGGCTGTATGGATTTTTAGGCTGATAGAACGAGATCATGTATTGTATGATCATAGTGGACAGTAGACGAGTCGTGACACTACTGTATCCAGGATACCTGGACTGATACATAGATGCACCGCTGCACACGAAACTTCGTTCGTGCATTGGCGACAGGAATTGTGTCAGCTTGTTCCAAATGCACAGTCCCGTTTTTACTACATGGACCCATTTTATCTCCGCGTGCCAAAAACTGTACATGTTAACCCCAAATCTTGTCTTCGAGAATATTGCTAGTGATGTCGCAACGAGCCAACTTCGCCAAAACAAGTTCTCTTTCCATCTCTCTCTCTCTCTCTCTCTCTCTCTCTCTCTCTCTCTCGAAGCACACACACGTGCGCGGGCGAGCATTAAATGCATTAGCACACAAGTAAACAAACTACAGCGAAGTAACACACCCGTTCGCTATGACGAGTCGTGGAACCGCATCCAAGGATGAATTCGGTCTTGTGCTTGTGTCAAGCATTGGTTCGCCCTGACGAGACCCATAAATAATGGTTTCATTTCCACAAGTATGCGCACTTCTCCTGGAGGGGGGAATTTATGCGCACCAGCACTGAAAATTGGCACTCACTCACGCACGCGCTCACGCACGCGCGCACACGCGCTCGCTCGCAAGCGGACATTGCATAATTGCGAGCTCGTTTTCTCGTTCCGTGGGCAGGAAGCGTTTCCATCAGACAGCAGTGGTTTCGTTGGGGGTATGAGAGCAACGAGAAAGCCTTCGGCTTTGGCCACACCAATATTGACTGACTGCCTTGAAGTAAAAGAAAAGTGGGAGGTGCTTATCATAATACTATGTTAAGAGCCCTCTGGCTGCCTGGCCTGCGCAGATCTGGCGTCAGCGTACACGTGATGTACACATTGAATATTTTTTCAGGTTGCTGATGACTGATGACAGCACTTGTCTTTTGCTTGGCCAGGGCAGCGTTGCAACGGTCTACGCGTGATCTTCACCTGGTCGCTTTTCCATAGTGTCTGGTGGAGAAGTGAGCAATGGGCAGTGGTCAGGGCTGCTCAACCAGGGTGCCCATTGTTCTCTCGCTCTCGTGGGTGCCAGCAGCAGCAATGCCATCAATCGGAAAAGGACATGGGCCTTACCTCCAATGCATGGGCAAACGGGTTTTCCGGTGCGACGACCTGAGAAAATTTCGTAACCGCACCGGGTCCACAGAGGTAGGAATTCAAAAATTCTGACAGCTCGCTGCAGGAGAAAATGGGTAGTTTAAGAAGGAGAATGGTGCCTGCTGCTTCAGAGCAGAGGGAGACATCGCCCTTATTTATGAACTTGATGCCTTACTCATATGATAACGGGGAAATGAGGTTCCTTCTTGATACTACTATCACGTCTGGCTGGGCCATCACCAAGTCCGGCGTCTCTATCAACGACAATTTGAAAATGACCACCAGCTGGTCGGACTTAGCGACATCCCGAGGAGGAACTGCATGGGCGAAATGTCAGCTCGACCGGTCCCGAGGTCATTGAGTCATTCATGAACCTGTACAATGCAAGAAATGGAGGTTGCGTGATCATGGCTTTCACCATATGCACAGGGCGCTGGAGCGCGAGTAGTGTAGGGGATGTGTATGCATGTACAATGAACAAATACAGTGTACCGGCACTTATATCAGGGGTGTTGTTTGCTGCTTGCCCTTCTAATTGTTTGAGACCTGCTCATCCAAACGTACCTCTACCATCGAGATCTTAGTGACTGCTCGTACAAGTTTCATGCATACTGCCAGGATTAGTCTAAATGACCGGTGTCCTCTTTGTCCTAAGGGTCACTTACTTACCCTTTTTTCATATGTTTATGTACATGACTTGAACTTGGAGATGCCGTCCAGCGACGCAGATTCTGGTGTTGACAACTCTCCGGAGAACGGCAGACACCTGGAGGAAGCGCTTCATTATGCCTGGAAGAGGTATAACGCAGCCTCCATTAGCGGACTCTCCATAATTCATGCATGCATGCACGTGTGTGTAAGTACGCGAGTGTATGGAAATGTTAGCAAGAGCACTTAGCTCTCAGTGCTGCTCTGGAAGCTGTGGTGGCTCCGGATGTGTTTCACGGATGTGCCTGCGGAACCGTCGAAGTTCAGTTAGGTGGAGGCGCGGACGCAGAACCACTCCTGATTACGGGAGACCTTGCAGAAATGGAGCAATGACTGCAGAGAAAGTCGTATGTGCAGGTGAGCCATAGTTAAATGTCCGATGACTTCGTCTCTCGTCGTTCGGTACGGGTCACCTGCCGATCATGGACTGGATCCCGCGGAACTGGAGGCGTCGTAGAAGGCGATGACGCTGGCAAAGGCACACATAACGACAATAATGGTCTGTTCCTGCGTCAGTATGCTTACAAGGTACTTAATTTTACGTTACAAAGTTCTGTGCGAAGCTTGACCGCTTTTACCAAGGTTGGGGTGCCTCACTTAACGAGCAGTAGCCGAGTGCCATAGCACTGGTGATAAAGGTGGATCCTTATTTTAGCCAATATTAGTTTAAATATTTTATATCGGAGTTTTATATTATCACAATCTCAGAAGTGGCAGGTCCCTCTGCTAGATACGAGTAGAGGAGATCAGCGGGTCTCCACTTGTGAATACTTTTGAATTAGGCTTTTACAACGGAGTGACTCAAAAATTCAAATATTTCTTCGTCAGCTAATTGTTAATAATGGAAAATTGATAAGGAAAATGGAGTATTCAATATTTTTAGTGAAAACTTGGCAACGCTGAGAGGATGGAAAGGAACTCGCTTATTGGCCTGTAGCCAACAAGAATGGGCCCAAGGAGGCCTCAACTAGTTTCTGTTTAGCAGATTTGACGACATTTACTAAGCTAAACAATGCAAAGAAATTATTCTGAGACCAACGATACTTTACTTATCTCAATGGAACATGCATGTAACGATCACTGGTTGCAACGATCAGACGCTTGCACCGATCAAAACTCTCTGAACTGACTCATATGGGCATTTTACAATATAAAATCTGACCGATCTAACAATCCCTGAAAGTAGCTCCTGCGGATGTACCGATCAAAAGTTGGCTGCCGAGGCCACGCAAACGGTTAAAGAATGTTGCTTTTTTGCCACCAAATAAAGTAAAAAACGTTCCACCATGGCACAGCCCACGCTGTTTCTTTTCATCATTTTTTATTCACTTCGTGTCACAATCAATATGCTGTGGAATGCACTTCTTTACCCCAGATTTTCTCACCATTCTCTCTTGACTGAATTTCAGACTGCTGTTAAAGCTCCGGTCAACGTAGCTTGGAGACGGGGAAAACGGGGTAAAACCCCTGTTTCTGTTTTTTTTTAACACAAGAAAGTCACAAAACCTCCTACGTGCGTATTCCCCTTGTCCGGTCACAAGGTGCTAACAAAACAAAAACCCAGAGCAAGGGCTTCGAATATTCCCCAAGACTTGGAGACCCTGGAAGAGAATTCAGCACTCTTAGGACTGCTGAAGAACTTGGAGAATCTTGACGAACTAGTAAGAAATCATCTCTCTATATATAAGGACAGGCCCGAATGTGGGTGTGTCTGTGTCTCTGTGTGTGTCGATTTGCAGCTGGTCTTGGCAGCTGATTTTTGTCATTTTTGCGGCAGATTTTGATCTTGGCGGCTGAAAAGTATGGCATATATTTGCACATGAATACTTTACGTCAGACTGTATCTTGTCAGCAGCCCAGTGTAGAAAGGTCATGCTGGACAAGAGATTGGGCTCAAAGAAGGCAAACTAAGAACCCTCTCTTTGAAGAAGTCAGGGAAGAAGATGATGAAAAATTCAGGCAGTGCTTCAGGATGCCACAGGACATCTTTTTCAAACTGCTTCACTTGGTGGAAGAAGACATCAGGAAGAAGGACACCACCACAAGAAAGGCAATCTCATCTGAAACGAGGTTCCAAGTGTGTCTGTACTTTTTAGTATGTGGATGCAGTTACAAGACACTTGAAACCATTTTCAGGGACGTATATCATTGATATACATATTGATTTTTGCTGCTTTCTGGCATTTTTGTGGCTGATTTCCAGATTTTGCACGGTTCTGTGCATGTGTAGTTAGGTTAGGTGCACAGTGCTTCATAATTTTTTCCTACCTATGGTGAGCATGTAAGTAGTAGTGCCGATATTTGGTATATTGTATATTTTTATTTATATTAGGATTCCCTCCAATACTATCAGCAGAATTGTCTCTGAAGTTTGTGCAGCAATTTGGCAGTGTCTGGCTCCCGCGTACCTGCAATGCCCAAGAACTCCACTTGAATGGAAGAAAGTGTGCAAAGAATTTTACACGAGGAGGAACTACCCATACACCATTAGTGCCATTGATGGCAAGCATTCCACTGTACAAAATTTCCAAGTAAAAAGCCTGCTTAAATACTGCTGTGACATTTCACAATGAGCACATTTATCCATTACAGAATGATGGCACCCTCTTCCACAATTATAGACAAGCATTATCCTACTTGCCATCACTAATGACAATTATAGATTCCTCCATTGCCATATTGGCAGTCCAGGGAGCTGTAATGATGCAGCATTTTGGAGTAGCTGCAACTTTAAGAAGATTTTAGATGACAACAACTTAGGCCTGCCTGATGATTCTTCAGAGACAGTAACATATCACCTTTTTGGGGATGACATTTTCCCACTACATGAAAGGCTTTTAAAACCCTTCCCTAAAAATGATCTTCAGCCAAAGCAAGTGACATTTAATTTCAGGTTTGTGTTACACATAACCTGACCTTTGTTACTTCAGAACAAAAGTTAACCTATCTTTCCAGGTTATCTCGAGCAAGTAGAGTTGTGGAGAATAGCTTTGTCGTCCTGGCTTCAATGACTCTGAGGGCAGATAATGCCACCAGTGCAATAAAGGTGACAGTGGTTTTACACAACTTTTTACTGATGGAATCCCAGGTCTGACAGGCATTGCAATCCATTGCCAGAAATAAATAGTTTTCTTTTTACAGACACACTACCTTCCACCAGTGGACTTGCCACAGGATGACAGTTGTCTGCCAAAATTCCAACAGGATCATCCTGGACTGCATCAGCTCCCAATGCAAGGCAGCAACAGAAGTGGAACAGGGCAGCAAGAGAGCAGAGGGATTATTTGGCAGACTACTTTATGAGTGATTGAGCAGTGCCTTTCCAATGGAAAGTTTTAACTGTGGAAAAGAACTGATTTTACTCATTTACTTACCATTTGGTTTTGTGAAATAGTATTTCTCTTACATTTCAGACTGGTTGCACAATTAGTGTTGTTTTTTTGATGAGCTGGAGGACCTAAATTCTCTTCTGATCTGCCTCTTATTTTGACATATTGTCCAGCAGCCTTGCAATGCACTCACCAAAACCTGCACTGGCTGACCTTGCCTCCATCCCCCCATGGCCTATTTCAAGAGCAGCTTCCTGCGTAGCTTTGCATGCTGCTAAGTATGCCTCTTCTTTCTTTCCAGAATGACAAGCCCTTTCTTTGGGTGGTAGGGAGAGCTGCTGGTGTGTGGTGCAGATGAGCCTTGCAAATACTGTTTGCATCAGCTGAGAACTACAAGTGAAGTGACAAACAAATCATCATCAATAATTCTGGTTCAAAGTATTCACGAACTTCTACCTACTTCTCCTTCCTGTCCTTGTTCTTCTTGTCCTTGTTCTTCTTGTCCTTCTCCTTCTTGTTCATCTTGCTCCTCTCCTTTCCCATCTGCACTATTCCTATAATCTGCACTGTAACTTTCTCCCAAACATAGTGAGTCACTTGCTCCTGAAAAAATAGAGGACTGACATAAACACATGCATCTGTAGGTAGCATTTGCCTTATTTGTAAAACAGAGCATGCCTAGGCCCACAGCACTGTTGCAGTCCAGATATTTGAGCCCCTCAAACCACATCCATCTGTTCTTTGAAAAAGCAGAATCTCAAATTCCACTTGGAACTGAGAGTTTCTTTATTTCTTTAAAATAGTGTGATCTGTCATTGCAAAAGCTCATTACAATAGATAGTGTGAAGTATATATGCATGGGTCATTCATTACCTTAGATTATGGTACTTTGCTTTGACTTGGGACAGGGTTGAAAGTTTGCAAGCTTTTAGCAGCTCCTTGTCCATAGCTGCCTCCAGCTCTTGCATGATTTCTTGCCAAGCAAGGCCAATGGCAACTTTATTTTTGTGGTCCTCATGCTATAATAAACACAAAGTGCTATGAATAGAACCTAATGCATGCTGTAGTATTAGTACAGGGTCAAGAGCAAAAATAAGATCAAAATTTGCTGACAAAAATCGGCTGCACAAAGGGCCCATCAGCAGCGAGGGCCGGTCAGTCATCTATAACATCTGTAGTTGGTATAAAAGGTATATAATAATACATTTATGATACCTGCAGGTTGTAGATGCATGGATGTGCAGTGAGGATGGTGACAAATGAGTCTGTTCCATTCCTGTCTATGCTAGACATGATGTCTTGCTTCCTTTGCCTTGTTTTGCTGACAGCTGCTACTCCTCTGGATAAAACTGATCCGTTTTACCCCTGAATTTTGAAGTCGTCTCTACTTTTCACCCCACTGCGTAAAACCTTTTGTGACTTGGGGAAAAAGAAGCCCGCCGGGGGTTAACCCCGTTTTTATCCCCTCTCCAAGCTACGCATGACCGGAGCTTAAAACCTAGGAGGTTTTGTGACTTGGGGTAAGAAAAAACCCGCACAGGGGTTTTACCATGTTTTTACCTTGTCCCCATGCTACGTGTGACCGGAGCCTTATGCTACCCTTAGCTGGAATTTGACGCGGACGACTCTCGATCATTTCTTTTGGAATAATAAATAATAAATAAAAAGAATCACAATCCTGCTTTTGATTTCCCACTTTGGGGGCGTTTTAGGTTCCTGAAAGATGTAATGATCAGACAGATGTAAGGAACAAAATCCCCAGAACCATCGTGATCATTGCATGCATGTTCCACTGAACTTACTTAGGTTTCATCAATCAGTCAGCAATCGGTCCACCCTTGTCTGCGATCAGACTGTATGTCGGAGGTTCCAGCTGTATGCAACATCTTCAGTAGGGGCCAACCATGAATAAAAACTTCCAGACGACAAAAACGGCAAAAATGCTGAATAAACTAAACTGTGTGTGGTAAAACGAGCTAAATAAAACCTTAACACTAGTTGTTTCCCGCTGCAACCTCACTCTTTTGTAGATTTTCCTTGAAAGATAAAATGACAGTAGTTTATTCGGAACGAGTGTGAATGAAAGCCACCAAACCTAGCGAACAATTCCGAAAATTGTTCGAACTGACCTCTGAAAGGCGTTGTTAGAGTAGGCTTTCTACCTGAGTCAAACTTCTATACGGTGCCGTCACTCACGACTTCACTGCATCGTAGTTCTTTAAAGAAACACCGTCATAAATGGGTAAATAGCACTCATTGCATGGAACGTCACTCTTGAATTCTCACTACATTGAATATTGACTGCACGCGCTCGTGGCACAGTAGCACCAAAGTCTTTCTTTGAAGTCAATCGTGGAAACTTTTTTGAAGGAAATCTCGCAACCTCTTCCCCCTGCACTGCAGCCGTATCGCCTTCCCTTGGGAGATTGGTGCGCATGCGCAAAGGCCGCGCGGCTGTCACAAGAGCAGATGAGGCTAGGCCTTCCTCGGCCTCTAACCCGGCTGACGGCAAAGGTATGAAGACGAACGACTTCTCAAGGCCAGATTGAGCAAGAAAAGAGGTTGCTGCAGGCGCCATCATGGAGGAACAGGAGCAACTGGACCCCAGAATTCAGGCAAGTGTTGCGCACACCCTTCTTTCCTGCTTGAACTGGCAGCAACTTAGTTGGTGATGCCACAGAACGTACACGTATTGAACAGACTCGCTCTAAGTGGTCTCTTCCAACTTCTGACTACCCACAGATCGAGCTCGAGAAGCTGAACAGCTCCACTGATGTTATCAACAAGCTTGAGAAGGACTTGGAAGAGGCTCGAGCTCAATTCCGCGCGCTCTTGAACAACTCCACGCGGCGGCTGGACGGCTTGGCCAAAGAGTTAGGCGTCAACTGCGTGGAAAAGAGCAGATGTTACTACGACGCCAGGATGGCCGCCAGACAGGCTCTTTTGCAGGTCAGGTCGGTGTGCTGGCAGGTGGACAGCAGCATGCACACACACCTAAAGTCGTTGCTGTAAAACCGTCACTATCGTATCAGTACTCTCCAAGTTCCTCCTACGCGTACACACAAGTGTCAGCGTCACGACGTTAGTGATGGAGCTTTTGTTTATGTGTGCGTGTCAATACGACGCGCGCAGCATCTGTGCGCGTCGTAGCCCACATAGAACATACATTTTATATACAATAGACATATGTTATTACTTACCGTACGTCTTCAAGCTTGGAACATGTGTCCAATCCAAGGTATTTCCATGCCACCACAGTTACGGTGGGTTAACGTACGCAAAGACGCTGATTTGTTATAAGTTCCGAAGTCAGTCTTGCCGGCAGAATTGACTTCTAGCCCTATCACTGAATATAACTGAGACATTTGTCGAATTCTTGTCAATCTGCTCGAAAACGTAGCAGCATGAGTAAAGTCGACCTCAACACATTTGTCACTAGCAGACAAGCAAAGCATGTAGCAAAGTAGTCTTTGCTACATTGAGCAGCGTGCAATAAAAAGCGAAGAGTCCTTTCTGATCGATCTGTCGAGACAAGGACCCTTCCTGACTCGGTATATTTTGACGCAATCAATATCTGAAGTTTTTAAGACCCACCTATGCAAAGAAGGAAGTCAAAAAATAGGGGGTATCAGAAATTTAAGTCATCAAGAAACCTTGTTGATTGTGGTTCATGACCCCAAAGACATTCTTAGTTCGCCTGAGTGAAGCACAGTTCTCTTGATAAGGGAAGGGATAGTAATTGCGGGGAGCAAAAATCGTTTAAGAGAGGTGGTTGCCGCTACTGTGATGTTTGCCCACGCTGTGAGCTTTTCGGATCATGTACGAATAAGTCAAACCAGGTGAATTGGAGGCTGAAGGCAAAGAGGTTGGGACTATATGTCCAACCAAGCACTTCATAATAACACCGTATCAATGCAGCAACACGTGAGATGTTGGAGAGGACAATGATTAACCACAAAAATAGTTATAGCTTTTCTGATACAGGAGATATCTTTATTCTGGTTTTTGCTCTGTGATCCACCACACGAACTAGCCTATCAGCCTATAGCGGTGACTCGCTACACTATCCAATGAACTTAATCGAGAAAAAAATTAAAACCAGGCATTTCTGCTGTGCTAAGTGTTTTCCTGTGATTATGGATGCTACATCTCCGGGTCGCTGCAGCAATTTTGTACCTTGTGCCTATTTCTGCGCTCAATTGCCCACATTTTGGTGTAGTCACGTAGTCATGTGCGTGACTTGTCTTTTCTACCTAGACACGATACTTGGTTGCTCTTACTCATAAAAGAGGAGCCGTAGTACTATTATGTCAGTGCGGAGCATGCTGGAACCAACAGTTGATAAACGCAGTTTTTCCAGCTGTTATGGAAGTTTTAATGGTGCGCGGCTTTCTCTATGTGAAAAGTTCGGTTTGGGACGTGCGCCCTAACCCATAGGATTGCCAGTTCCATGGTTGACTTCGATTTCCCCCGTTCTCTTGAAGGGGTTTTTGCTAACAGATGATTTGAGGAGTTGTTCTGGCGAGGTCCTTGTCGATTTGGTGCAACAGAAAGCAATCTCATTCTCATTGAGAGCCATTGGGGATTTTCAGAGAAAAAAAATTACCGACCACTGCAGTTCTCTGGTACAAAAGAAACCACCTCGTCACTTTTTGGTGTGTTCCACAAAAAATATATCGCGGTGCTGAAAGTACCTCTTAAGCACCTCTTAGCGATGCTCTTTTTTACAGTACTTCTAGCTATCCTTTAGATTTTCAGTTTACATATTGTATTGAGAGATCCGAGGACGAGACTGACCAAAACTAACGCGCGAAACCACAAAAACAGTCAAAATTAAAATACACTTGTGCGCGCGGATAACGAGACACTTTCAAAATTGGTGCTTATCTCAGCTCTTGATTTTTCTATTCGGAAGTGTCTGTTTGCAAATGCAGACTTAGTTCATTGAAGTCGACAGTTACAAGCATTTAAAACATCTTCTTTCATCGATACAAACACGGACAAGATGAACAGGACTGAGCAGCAGCACTCTGTAGTTCTCGCTGTCTGTGTGCACAGCAAGATGCCAACAGAAATTGCAATGGTTCTGGAATGTTCCCGACAATCTGTCTATCAGATAGTGGAGACGGCAACTGGTGAAGCAAACCCGAAGCAAATGCCAACACCACAGAAGACTGAGGAGCTCATCAATCCTGTCCAAGATGTCATTGGCCAGCGCAGTGGCAAGGCCACGGTCAAGGTACTTGTGCGGCAGTTCAACATCTCCAGGAGGACCATGGATTGTCTGATAAACAACAACTTGGGCTTGCATCATTCATTTAAGAGGATGCCACGGCAAGCCCTGAAGCCCGTGGACAAGGAGGAAGAGGCTGGTCAGAGCAAAGAAGTTGCTCAATAAGCTCAATCTCAAGTCGTGCGACGTCACCCTCATTTTCTCTGGGTGAAATGGTGTCTAACAAGTCTGGCTTCTACCTTGCTGAGGCTTCCAGAGCGGCAGAAGACTCTACAAAGCCAGGGAATGCCACTTTTCCAACCTTCAAGTGTTCGACCCACTTTTACGCGACCTCGCAGACATCAATAACTGGAACCAGGAGACACATACAGAGATGACATTTGACGTGTTCATTTATTGAACTGTCTTGAAAGTCGCGACCATGTTCCAATGCCCCAAGTGGTGCTTCTTTGAATGTTGGTGGCTTTTTTGGCACTTTCTCCAGGGTATCCCACTGTACAGCTCCAGTATGGGAAGGTAATACCTTCGGCTACGCGGTAGGTGAATGCTCTCCAAACTACTAAGTGAAACAGTCCGAGAAACCGTGTCACGACATTCCGACACAGTCCTTACCGACACAGCCTTTACCGACACAATCCATACCGACACAGCCTTTACCGACACGGAACCCATACCGACACAGCCTTTACCGACACAGCACATAATGACGCAACCTGTACCGACACAGTACGAATTTTGATGCTTTCAAATGTCTGTCCAGGTTGTCCAATCTGTGTAGCTGTATGCCAA
>JAAUXU010157868.1_pt1 | contig 27433 bp, 27 predicted proteins | sample 7278151 | NCBI WGS metagenome assembly JAAUXU01 (sample SAMN14350113, study PRJNA611818) | marine sediment metagenome | isolation source: surface marine sediment (1.8m) | place: French Polynesia: Moorea | collected 2018-08
AGCAATCCCACCCTCATCACCGAGGGGCACCTCCACCTGATCTACCAACACTTCCTGCTGCTCCTGGATGGCCTCAGACATGTCCCCTATGTCTCTGGCATCCATTTACATCATGACCTCATTGCTGTTGTCAGGGCCATCAGTTCTGGCCATCATGTCCTCTGAGCAGTCAGTGCTCATTATCATGTCCTCGGGGCTGTCAGGTACCCTTTCACTGTTTTGTGCTCTTCGCGCTCTTTTGTTGGTCTCAGCTGCTGTGCTGTTTGTGCGTTAGAAGAGAGTATGCTCCCTTTTGCCATCGCGACAAATCAACAGGACAGGATGGCGTGACATTTCGGCCAACAACAGCGTACCCGTACTCCCGCACACCTTTGACAGCGCACCCCGTACCCCGTACATTTGACCAACAGCATACCCCGTACTCCCGTACAAAGTGTGTGCGGCGCACATGGGCCTTACACAAGTGTACGCCCGTGCCCAAGTCTGTCTGTCCCCCACCCTCTGCCTGGCAGAAGAAGACATGCAAAGCAATGGGTCTTCCTCTTCTACAGGCATCTGGACTACAAGGGAGGAAGTGCTTGAACTTCAGCACAGGGAGCCCCCCAGAGAAAACAAAAGCTATTGAGGGTGATGCATGCTTTTTTGGGCCCTGTCGTACATAGTTGCAGGCAGTGAGGAGCATCACATTGAATTGCCTGCAGCCATCTGTAATGACATTGCAGGATGTGAGAACTTCCTCAACCCCCAAACAAGAGCAAGCAAGAGAGAGGGGCGGAGTACTTGGCCAGGACCAAGATGTGCAAAACCAGCACATGGGCCGCAACTGATGAGGTCTTAGCTATTGCCTGTGTGCTCACTGTTGTTACATGGGCAAGGTATGGCAGGCAAGGCCACCAATGGTTGCCTTATGGGGATGGTGCCAATGTCAATGTCTACCTTGACAACAAAAATAGCAACCACTTTAAAGTTGTTCTGAGAATTCAGTGACTTTGACTAAAATGTCAAATTCTTTGTGCGTCCAACAGTTCGTACAATCTACGTAGGAGTAATATCAATTTGGCATCGTCAGACTAATGGGCACTTAGCATCGTTTTCGTAGATCTGAGTTTTTCTGAAATCTTTTTTAAGGACAATTTTCTAATATATTGTACCATAACTTTTGACTGGATTTAGTTACAGAAGTGGTTCACAACCCTATGGAAAGCTCAGAATCTCCTCCGAAACCCAACTGATATGCACTTTTGCTGTAGGACCACTCATTTTCCCACAAAGTTATGTTCATACATAAAAGCTCGACAGTATTGTGAACAGATGTGGTCCCAGAGCAAAAGTGCAGATCAGTTCAGTTTTAGAGGGGCCCCTGACCTCCGAGCGAGCTGCGACCGTCCAAGCCTATGCTAGGTCGGGCTTTCGAGTCTCGAGCTGGGTTGAGGTTTGAGCAATTTTTCATGCAAAATTTCAAATTATTTTGGCGCTCGAGGACGGTTTTTTGCACTCCTTTTTGGTGAGCGCGCGCGCTACTCTCAGATTTGGTGCACAAACATGTAATCTCCAGTGAATCAGAAGTCTGGCCGAGTCGAGACAGCTGAATTTTCTCGAGCCACGAGACGACTCGAGCCGCCGAAATGGATAGGATCGCCAGCTTGTTCGAGCACAACCAAAAGAGCTCCCTACACCTCTAGCAGGGACCAAATCCTTGACTTTTGCGCGAACCAGGCGCTTTTCAGTTTTCCTGGAGACCAAGACACTCAGCGTGCCAAAACTGGCACTTTTTGACACGGATAATATAGCGTATGCCAAAATGACGCAATGTGTTGATGTGGGACGAGGTTTCTAACCGCACAAATGTTGGTGCTTTTTCAGCCAAAGTCATCTGGTCACACCAAGCAAAACGCTGCTGATTTTTCCCTCGCCAATCGCCGGGAGCAACTGCAGGAAAAAGAAAAGAGACGTCTCGTCGTCGATCCTCGTCCGCGAAGGCCGCGGTAACGACCTCGTCCGCTACCTCTTCTGCGAGTCCAGCGCCTCGCTCGACCTGGTCATCGCCATGTTTTCCTCGTGCCGCACTCCGCTGGCGGCGTCGGCGGTGGACCACTCGCTGTCTTGCCGCTTTCTCAGCCCGCATGAGACTTCGTTGGTGACGGCCGGCGCCGACGTGCTCAGGGTCTTCAGACTGAGACCGCCTGCAGGACTGGACGAAGGCAAGTCCACAAGCTCCATTCCGGATCAATCTTGTTGACGCATCTCATTTTCCAGCCGACTTCTCCGACGCGTCCCCGCCCAAGATGAGGTTGGAGTGCGTCTGCTCCTGGCGTCTGAACGGCACGGTGCAATCGCTCCAAAGGGTCCAGCTGGCAGGAAACTCTCGCGACTCTCTCATCCTGTCCTTCCTGGACGCCAAGTTGAGCGTGGTGGAATACGACCCAGAGACGCACGACCTCAGGACGGTGTCGCTGCACATCTTCGAGGCAATTATTCGATGCCCATACGCTTCAACAATCAACTACTACGTATTCTTTCACCTGTTTAGGATGACGAGATGAGGGGAGGCTACGTCCATCACTATCGCGTCCCGGATGTCCGGGTCGATCCGGAGGACCGGTGCGCCGCCATGCTAGTATACGGAAGGAAAATCGTTGTCTTGCCTTTTAACAGACAACTCGCAGATAAAGAGGAAGTCATGGAACTAGAAGGTAATGATCAAGTCGTCTTGAGCTGCACCAGAGCAAGGTACGGTTTTAATTCTGCTGATCCCCGCCCTTGCAGTTTCTCGTGGTCCTGCGTCTTCTGGTCCCGTGCTCTCTTCCTACACGCTTGACCTGGCCTCCGTGATCACGACGCACCGGGTGGACAACATTATCGACATTCAGTTCCTGCACGGATACAACCAGCCAACTCTCATGATACTTTACGAGCCACTCAAGACATTCTCTGGGTGAGGAAGTCTTTCCAGCTTCTCGACGCCATAATGAGTGGACACTAGTGATTCGTGAACCTTTCCACAGGCGTATCGCAGTCAGGAAGGACACGTGCCGCCTCGACGTCATCACGCTGGATGTGCGAGAGCGAATCAGTGCCTTCATCTGGTCGAAAGAGGTCAGTTTTTTTATGCCGAGTTCATCGATCTGGCCCTCTATATTGATGTCATTCCAGATGCTTCCCTTCGACTGCGTTCGCACGCTTCCCGTGCCCAAGCCTGTTGGCGGCGTCCTCGTCATGGCCGTGAACTCGTTGTTCTACCTCAATCAAGGGATCCCTCCATATGCCGTCTCGCTCAACGCCATCGGAGATACAACTTTAGAGAACGTGGCCAGTGAGTGCTAGTGGCAGTGCGCCCACAGCTGAAATTGACGTTTGACCTTGTTGCAGAGCCTCAAGAAGGCGTCAAGTTGACGTTGGATTGTGCCGTCGCACAGTTCCTAACTCCCGACAGGGCCGTGATCTCTCTCAAGGGCGGCGAACTGTATGTTCTCAGTATTCTGGTCGACGGGATGAGGTCCGTCAGAGGCTTCCACTTTGACAGGGCCGCCGCTTCGGTCCTGACCACTAGTCTCGCCGTATTGGAAGACAGGTATGCTTAGATTAGTTATTATTCACTGACTTGCTATGTCAGTCAACATGGTTTCTGTCTCTTCCAGATATCTTTTTCTGGGGTCCAGACTTGGTAATTCATTATTGCTTCAGTTCACCGAGAAGGATATTGGTGAGAAGAATTAGCGACCTCTTTTATTCAACAGTATTTAGTTGAGACCTATTGCAGGTCATGCTTCCGTGACCCTCACGGCAGTGCTGGGCTCACCGCCCACGAAGAGGAAGAAGTTGGCAGACTGGATGGCCTCCGACGTGGAGGATATTCATGAGGACGACCTAGAGGTCTACGGGCAAGAGGATCAACTGTCTACAAGTAGGATAGGATCCTATTCTTTCGAGGTAACGCCTGTCGTATCTGGTGTGCAGTGAACACGATGTCCACGTTGCGCCTCTTTTCCATCAGGTGTGCGACAGCCTCTTGAACATCGGTCCCTGCGGCCATGTCAGCATGGGTGAGCCAGCCTTCTTGTCGGAGGAATTCGCAGGGGCGACCAAGGCGGATCCTGACGTTGAGTTGGTCACTACCTCGGGACATGGCAAGAACGGCGCTCTCTGCGTGCTGCAGCAGACCATCAGACCCCAGGTATAATAAGCTGTAGTGCTTAGATGAGTGTCATGTGTGTGGTGTAGCAGCACCGTATGTTATGGAGACTATGGAATTTGTAAGAGTTTTTAAAGAGGACTGTTTTCTTCAGGTTGTGACCACCTTCGAGTTGCCTGGGTATCGCGACATGTGGACTGTTGTTGGCGGTAGCGATGGAGAAGCTGGAAAACCAAAAACTGGACAACCTGACCAGTGTCATTCCTTCCTTATCCTTTCTCGAGAAGACTCGACTATGATTCTGCAAACCGGCGAGGAAATCAACGAGTTGGACGCGTCAGGATTCTTCACTCAGGGGCCCACCGTGTTCACGGGCAACATCGGAGAAAACAAGTACATTGTGCAGGTAAACGCCACTGCCGTCAGTGTGGTTGATAGATTGTACAAATTTGTCAAAACACATTTCAGGTTTCATCCAAGGGCGTGCGACTTCTCGAGGGTACCTCTCAACTGCAGCACATCCCTTTGGAGCTGGCCACTCCCATCTGCCAAGCGAGCTGCGCGGATCCCCACATCCTCGTGCGCTCCGAAGGCGGCGACATCGTCCTCCTCACCCTCGAAGAAGGTCAATGGGGCAGACGGAAGGCATCCTCGACGAGTTCGTCGGGTCCTCGCCTGTCGGTGGTCAAGGCCAACCTAAAGAGCAGGAGTCCACTGATCAACATATGCGCTTACAAAGACCTGTCTGGGATTTTTACATCAGAAGTGGTAAGATATCCCCACGTGGTCGGCCATAATCGTACCATTTTCAACATTTCACAGTGATGAACTTTTTTCAGCTGCAAGAAGAGCTAGACCCTTCCACTGTAGCCACTACAACAACGTCGTTCGAACCAGCTGCCGTAGAGGACGAGGACGCTCTGCTCTATGGCGACGCGGCGTCAACGTCGCATTCATCGATGAGCAGTGAGACATTTTCGATGCTAAAATACGTAACTACGCACGAAGCTTATTGCTTAATTTATAGCTCAAAATGTGGAATCTCAAGGTGGTTCGTCAGTGAAGAAACGTTCATTTTGGCGTCGGTACCTGCGCAAGCCGAAACCTACATATTGGGCAGTGCTGCTGAGGGAGAGCGGAAGTCTGGAGATCCTGGCCTTGCCGGACTTCACGCTTAAGTTTGTCGCCCTGAACTTCCACCTGGGTGAGATTTCAACGATCGATAACGTGAAGCCGAAAAATCATGTCTAGTTTCCTTTAGGCTTGGACGTGTTGACCGACACCACGTTGTCCCCGTCGACAGAGCCTCCCATCCTTCCACCTCTATCGTCTGAACAGGCTGCAAACACGCCCAAGGTCAGCGAGATTCTGCTGACGGGCTTGGGAGGTGCCGGGGACCGCCCCATTTTGCTGGCCCGGCTGGACGATCACGAACTGTTAGCTTACGAAGCCTTCGCCTACTACAACAACAGCAGGAAGGACGGAGAGGGGCTCAAGATGAGGTTCAAGAAGCTCAAGCATGGCCTTATTCTCAGAGAGAGAAAGGGAAAGTAAGTGTCACATTCGTACAGTCCAGGGCTTTGACTAAGACTGAGGTATCACCTGTTCTACAGGAGCAAGAAGGACCTGATTCCTGCTCCGCGCCGCTCGCTGCGACACTTCCACGACATCGCAGGCTACGAGGGAGTCTTCTTATGCGGACCCTATCCCCACTGGCTCATGCTCACGGCCAGAGGAGAGTTAAGGGCGCACCCGATGGGACTGGACGGTACAGTGCCCTGCTTCGCGCCATTCCACAACGTCAACTGCCCCAATGGCTTTCTCTACTTCAACAGAAAGGTGAGCTTGTCCTGTCAGGATATTAGAATCATCTAATTTTTCCATTCTGCTAAAAGTCGTGTTGTTGTCTACTGTCAAATTTTCTTTTTTTACGGCATGCAAGCTAGTATTTTCTGCTATGTTGAGCAGGACATCTGATCGCACTGCATGCAGGATCTTCGACTAAATACTCGTCGGTGCAATTCTCCGTTCAGATTCTTCTATGAAAGTAGTGTTGTGGATAAAACAATAGTTTAGTGGAGCCTTTCGACCCCGATATTACATACCTGACGTTCTATAGAATATATATATATATAGTGTAGAATATGTAGTATAGAAAGGTGCGATCGTATTGTGCCGAAAAAGCTCTTGGCAAAGATTTAAACCGTCTGGAACTTGCGCATGGACAGCACAGATGACATTTTCATCAATTCTGGTCCTTGGCACTGTTCTACACCTTGATTGTAGATTATCTGTTTTGCTTTCTACGCGATATGTTGTTTATTTAGACCAGATCCTTTTATCCAATGCAAAAAAAGCCTCGAAATTCTCACCAAAAATGTGATTGAAGTTTAATCCATTCTGATGGCCGGATCATCAAAGATTAGTATAGCTTGCTAGGCGAGTTCATGTCCAGTGGAAAACATCCGAAATATATAGAGCCTTTAGGGACGCGTTAAGGCCTAAAGAGGCCGCGTCGAAGCCTAAATTATCAGCCAATTTTTTTTTACCGGATACAATCTTGATTTGTAATATTATTTTCAGGGCGAGCTCCGAATCTGCGTGTTGCCCACACACTTATCCTATGACGCTCCCTGGCCAGTCAGAAAGGTACTCTTATTCTTGGTTCTCGCCAGTCAAGTAACCTACTTTTCCTCCTCTTCAAGGTTCCTCTACGCTGCACCCCTCACTTCATCACCTACCACCTCGACTCCAAGACCTACGCCGTCGTCACCTCCACCGCCGAGACCACGGAAAAGGTAGCAGCACATGACGACAGTGATACCGTAGCTACAATGTCTGTCCTCCATTAGGTTTGGAAGTTCAACGGTGACGACAAAGAGTTGGTTACGGAAGAGCGAGACTTTTCACGCTTTCCCTGGCCCACCAAAGACAACTTCAGCCTGCAGTTGTTCTCGCCGGTCTCTTGGGAGCCCATTCCGGGGACCGTGGTGAAGTTGGAAGAATGGGAGCGCTGCACTGGCATGAAGCACTTGTACCTGAGCTCAGAGGGCTTACACACGGGACAAAGAGGATACATCGTGTGCAGGTAAGTCCTAAGTTGTGACCAAAGAAGTGATCTGCACTGTGTGACTCTCCTAGCACGTCATACTGTTACGGGGAGGACGTGACGCCCCGCGGTTACATCCGGATCTACGACGTCATTGAGGTGAGTCTGCACAATTTGCAGTCTGTTCTGTGGCAGCCATTTCTGCTGTCTCTTCACAGGTGATTCCAGAACCCGGTCAGCCTTTGACCAAGAACAAAATCAAGGCTGTGTACGACAAGGAGCAGAAGGGTCCTATCACTGCCATTGCTGCTGTCAACGGGTATCTGGTAGCTACTGTAGGGCAGAAAATTTACATATTCCAGGTGAAGACAATGCAAAGCGAGGTTTGCTGCGTACACACACAACACTGACAAACATTTACTTTCAGTTCAAGAACAAAGAGCTGTACGGTGTCGCCTTCGTCGATTCCCAGATCTACATCCATCAGCTGGCGGCCATCAAGAACTTCATCCTCGTCGGCGACGTCATGAAGTCCGTGGATCTGCTGCAATTCCAAAAAGACTATCGAACCCTAGCAGTCATTTCAAGGGATAACAGAGATTTGGAGGTAAACGACTTCCAGAAGGAGGGACCAAAGACATGTCTATACCGGCCGTGACCGTGAGCTCGGACCCTATTTTTTAGGTGTTTGCTTGCGAGTTCGCCGTGGACAACAACCACTTGTCGTTCCTCGTGACTGACTCTGACAAGAACCTGCTCCTGTTCGCCTACCAGCCCGAGTCCAGGGAGTCGCAGGGCGGCCAGAAGCTGGTCCGGAGAGGAGATTTCCAGCTGGGGCAGCACGTCAACTGTATGTTCAGGATCAGGGCGAAGATAACAGACCCTTCTACAGGAGGCAGAGTCATCACAGGTGACAAAGCTTGCTTCGTACATGTGTGCTCCTGCATAGTGCTCTTTCTACGCATTGAGTACGCATTTGTCGAAACTGTAGTTGATATTAGAATTTTGACTCTTTGCATGGAATAACATCCTGAATTTTCTAGCTGACAGGGAGACAAGTAGCAGGCAACCACAGCTCCCGCCAGAACGTTTTTACAGAATGGATGTTACCCGACATCTCTATATTTCCCTGTTTCTTAGCAGAATATAGGCGTCGAGTACTCCGCAATTTCAGTAGATAGGTATGAGGGACATAGTCATTAATCCACAAGTAAAACAAATGTAGGCAAAGATCGTCGCTAAGTAAATCTACATAAGCTCTAGCACACCCGCCAGAGGAGAATGTGCTGAAACAAAGACCGACGTTGAAAAGTGTTTGATTAAGAATTTTTTTACCGACGATACGAGACAACTCCAATGGTTGCCCCAGAAGAGTATAATTCGTTTTGTAAAAGTAAGAGCATGACGTGTTATAGTGGGTACTTTATTCTTCAGGATGGGAGAAGCGTCACGTGTCCTGGTTTGCCACGTTGGACGGTGCCTTCGGCTACCTGTTGCCATGCGCGGAGAAGACGTACCGGAGGTTGCAGATGATGGCCAACGTCCTCACTCAGAGCCTGAATCATGCAGCAGGTGAGAAAGAAAGAGGCAGAAGGCGACCTCACAAGAAGTTGCCAAATACCTGATAACGCAACTCTTGACCCTTTCCCAGGCCTGAACCCCAAGGCCTACCGCACCCTGCGACAGCGACGTCGAGAACTTCTGAATCCGGTACGATGCATCGCAGACGGGGATCTCGTATTTCGGTGAGACAAAAGCTTCAACTTACGTTTGACTACGTAACTTACGTTGTAATCATCACTTCCTTTCAAACGCTTTTGATGGCTGAGTCCAGAATGATCGTACAACAGAAGTGTCCACTTAGGAGCAGAAAATTAGCCATAGAGTGCGCAAAGACTTTAACTTGCCATCGTTCACGGCATTCTTTGTCGAACCACTCATATTTTTTGAACAATGTTAGTCATACTTGTTTTTGCTAACGCAGTCACGGTAATGATTTAAGGCCTCAGGCATGATTGTCATTCCTCGCAGCTTCAAGAACAATTATATTTCCATTTGGTGAATGAAATTTCGGTTGAAAGAGTCAATTCACCGACTGTGTTACTAGTGTCTCCAGGAAACCAAACTGGTTCTTTTAACTTAAGCATGATGACTTTCTCCCAAACTAACGTTGGTAGAGTTTTGTACGACGGAGATTCGGTGATAGACTTAAGTCATCGTATGTATCAAATGTCATTAGCTTCACGCTCTTTCCACTCCCTGTCCTTCAGGTTCAGTGATCTCAGCCTTATCGAGAAGTGGGAGATGTGTCGCAAGATAGGGACCAAGCCAGCGGACTTTATGGACGATCTGGCGGAGCTGGACCGCATGGCCGCACATTTTTAAACACTTGAGGTATACCGAGCACGTAACGTGAGTGCTGGTCCGTGTTAGTGATTTGTATGCATAGTTAGCATCTGTAGAAAGAGTTAAGTGGATGTCATTGTAGTATATGCTATGTAACGCCCTCAGTGCGCTGAAGCACAAGAAAAAGAACTCAGATGATCAATGAAGTCTTGTTGTACGTAGCACATGTACGTATGTACATCGGTGTTTTTTTTTCTTCTTCTGTTCTGTGTACAGATCCTTTTCCGTTCGAAACTGTGGATGCTCACTTAGTGTCCAAGTGTTCCCTGTTCCTTGTTCTCGTTCATCATCTTTCTCCTCTTAATCTCCTGAATTTCCAGCCTCAACTTAACAATCTCCAATCTCAACTTTCTCTTCGTCAAAACTTTAGTCTCGTTGTCACTCTCGGCAGAGCAGCAGCACTTCTTCGCCTCCCCGGACGAGTTGGGCCAGACATAGGAAGGTTGGTAAGAAGGTTGGCCCTTGTTTATGCCACTCTTTTCTATTTTGATCTTTCTCTCTGGTAACTCACTGGCCTTAATTGACGTTGGCCCCTGCTGTATGATCCTGAGGACCATTTCGTCCAGCTCTGTCAACTGGTGGTGGTGGTGGTGGTCGTCGCCGATGCCAGTGGCAGACGAGGAGGCCAACTTCTTGAGCGTGGAGCGGCGCAAGTTGGACCAGTGAATGTCCCTAACACAATGATCGTCAGTAGCGCAATTGCACACGTCTCTGCCTCGCCTTTCTTTACCTAATGACTCGTATGTCCGGAATCTCCTCCTCAACGTCTGCCTCTCCTCGCTCGTGTTTCTGCCTGGTCGCTTTGTTCAGCTCTATCCTGATCTCCTCCCACTTGTCCTGCTTGAGTCGCTTGGTCACCAACGCTGAGAAGGGTGCGAACAGCGTCGCCCTCCTCTCAAAGATCAGCTCGGCCAAGAGGAATTTCTGATCCTTGGTGAGCATGGTGGTGGTGGTGGTGGCGGTGGCGACGAGCCTCACTTTGTCATCACTTATTGACGATAATGCAACGGAACTGCTATACCACTACTCATCATCATGACATGTGTGTGCTACCTGGATCGCAAGCAATACACTTGTATCTTCTCGTGTACAAGTGTTTCTGGATGCATTCGCCACATGTCGCTACCGCTGTACCGTACGTAACAACAGTATTTTGCCAGGAAAAAGAATGTCTGTCTCACTGTGCAAGAAGAGGTATGAGTATACTGTATTTTTCTGTCTGTTGAACAGAGCTGCACGTAACTCACGTCTGTATGCTATTGTAAAGTGAAAAAAAAAAACAACCAATGCGTTACTTCTGTTGCATGCGACAGCGATTGCACTGCTGAGCGTGCTCCATTTTCTTGTTAGTTGAACTAAACGATGCCCCTCTCGACGTCCAAGCGAATCTCTTGTACGCTGTTGGCCACTTTCTCCAGCGCATCCATCAGGGTCGCCCTGACGATGCCCAACTTGTTCCGGACCTCCCCCCGAAGCCCGAACTCCAGGCGGTCCACGTCACCGTTCAAGCGGCCCTATGTATATTTGTGGCAACAGAAAAGAAGAGCAATGTGGATTACACGAGACTTTGTTGTTGCATCTGAACGCGTACCAGATCACTGGCTACTCCGTCCATTCTGCCCCTGAGACTCTGGTGGCTCTGGGAGAGATGCTGCAACAGCTTCGAGTGCGACGAGTGCTTCGACGTCTGCTCCGAGGAGAGGGAGTCCAAGCGAGAAGACAAGCTGGCGTTGGTCGTAGACGCTGGAATGTTTCAGCTCCCTTATCCATAAGCTAGTGCCGTCAACTAAAGACCGTGTTGGCTTCTCTTACGTCTTCTATTTTGCAGCAGATCGCCGATATCAGCATCAACGTCTTAAACTAAACTGGCCATTTGTGTGGTGGAATTTTGACTAATAACTAGAAGGAAGCGATGCGATCACCACGTGGAATGATTGAGTTTATCCAGCTTAAATAGCCCGAATTCGAGACTTTTAGCTCGTAAGTGCATAGATGTTAGGTCCATATTTATAATTTACCGTGTCAAGTCACATTTTACCACATCAAGTCAGACTTTCGGGCGAGTCGAACTGAGTGTCTTATTAACTTTGAATGACTTGACTCGAAATGCATCCCTACTTGGGGTAAACTTTGTGCGAGCAGAAAGTACATTGACTTTTCCACACAATGGTGGTGATTGAGCCTGTACCTGAGGCTCCACAGTCGCCCTGAGCTGAAGAGGTGCCAGATGAGTCATCCTTGGCAAAAATGGCACCTCAGGTGAGAAACTGAAGTTTCAAGGGAATAAAATCTGTTTTTCTTTCCCCGTGGCTGTACAAGCATGAAACTCCTCTGCCCGAAAGTGATGTTCATAACCGTAGTCCAGTGCCACAGCTTCCAGGCTTTTGATATCCCTCAACTCTGTACAGGGTGTTTCATCAAGGATTTAGCCGAGCGTCAACACTGGCTACAGTAATTGATGCCTACGGCAGAACAAAGCATGCTAACTGAACAAAAAGAACACACACACAGAGTGAACGTTTCAGACTTTCTTCCTTGCTTAAAAAGTATGTTTTTTTCTTAATGCTCTTGAAAACAGTTGCTGAAGCTGAAAATGGCGCACTTTTTATGCCCAGTTCATGCATTTGAATGAGTAAAGAAAGACAATGAGCGAAAGTGGAGGTTTAAAACCTCACTCACCTTGACTGACTTTTATAAGCAGTTTACTTTTAAAAAAAAGTATGGTTTGAAGTCATTTTAAGTGTCGGAGGCAGCAACTGATTCTCCTCCTTGTCTTTCAGCCTCCTTCATTTCAGTTTTTGAATGCTGACTTGTTTACTTTTCACTTTCTGTCAACAGCACTAGAAATTTCACTGAAGAAATGCTCTAAATAGTCTGGGAGGAAGCAATATTTTCTTTTCGCCGACATCAACAATAAATTGATATGACGCTACTGGACCTTGCCCACGCCCCAGTTATGCAATCCTTAGTACGTACGTACATATCTGAGATGCCAGGACGATGCACACGATGGTGAGGACGAGACACCACGTGAAGAGGATGCCAATCGCCAACTGGCTCCGGGTGCAGCCGCGGTCGCGGTAACCCGACGAAGAACTTTTTCCTGCATCAGATTTGTCAGAACAAAGAAAAACTTCCGAGTAGGGATCTGATTAGAGCCTTCGGTCTTCAGATTTGACCATCAAGACTCCAATCATTTGTGTTTCTTTTCACTCACCTAGAAATCCTCCGCCCACGCAACAGTCTTTGATGTCTTCCCACCCGTCGCCGTACACCAGCCTGGGGCCGCCGGGCATCTTGGCGCAGGAGTAGGAAGTGGATCAGTCCAACTGGAGGATGGAGACAGGGTGGCGGAGCAAACAGATCATTGTTCTTTCCTTCCACCAGTGTGAAGCCCTGGGAGAGGGAGTCGAAATGACCAAAACTGAGCCCACGCACCTCGGGTGGGTGGGGGGTCTCACTTTCGCGTACGGCGTACACGTGCACGCGCGCACTCACGTCATTGCTTGAGGAAGCCTCGCTGCTGCTGAGTCAAGTTCTGTATGTGTGTGTGTGTGTGTGTGTATGAGAGAGTGAGCTTGTTTTTGCACCACCCTGTTTGTTGGCATACAAGGTTCGTGACTCACGCTGTAGCGCCGTGTACGCATTAACCGTGAACTTTTTCTTCCTTAGTGATGAAGCCATCTGAAAAGCGTGAAGAGCAAGCGCGCCTTAACAGACTTTTTTTTCCAGTTTGGCGAGAAAAAATGCGTAGGAGTCAACAACCCCCGCCTCACTTAACGTCCGTGCATCCATACGCGCCATCGGTGGTGTACAGGGTGGGGCAGGTTTCATTTTGACGATGGTGAATCTCCTGAGGCCACCCTGTACACCCACGTGCGTAAACAAACGGAGCTACAGACGTTGGCAGAACTGACGTCATGCCCGATCTGAAAAGTGACTGGCCAGGGTGGAAATTTGAAACTCTTTTTGAAGGTGGGACTCAACGTGGGCGAATTTCCGCAGGCCACCCTGTATGTCCCTGGGGCTCTATTTAGCAGGTTATTTTGTATCCTCAGTGGCGTTTTTGCGTCCACCTCTTCATCAACCCTGTGCGTGCGTGCGTATATATATGTGTGTGTGTGTGTGTGTGTAGCTTGGCGGTGAAGCAATCACTGCTCTCTCAGGGGCAGGGGGAGCATCTTGCACAGAGCATCCCTACTGGTCTTTGCGTCTGACAGCAGCATCACGATGGCAGCTCAATATCCAGCACGAGCTGGAGATATTGGTCAGAACTTTTCTCAATAAGCAGCCCCTGCTTATTGCGAGCAGTCCAGTAAATGTGCTGTTTTTGTGGCAAACTTTTCGTACCAACGGCAGCCACAAACAAGGGATGACAAAGTCATGGAGTCTTTTTGTTATAGAACTCTTTGGGATCCTACCCCAAGGTCAGCTTGTTCATTTCCTGGACAACAACTTTCACGCACAGATTTGTTTTCGCATTGGCTTACACTTCTTCTCAAGTTGGTGAAGCCCTACAACTAGCTCGTTGTTGACGCCAGATCACTACTCGTCGTCATTGTCCATCCCCCACATCTCGGACTCAGGTGACTGCCTGGAGACGTCGCAGACGTCCCCCGGGTCATCCGAAGAAGTCAGGACTGAGTCGTTCTTGACATCAGGATCTGTGCTGTGCCTACATCAATAGAGGCGGACAAAAATTCCTTCATGCATATCATATCTACGACGTTGGATGCATTGTTTTGAGTTTTTGACGCAATCCTCCAAAAGTAACTGGTCTCGCGGTTCTGCCGAGCCGAGCCAGCTCCTTCCCCAAGTCCAGACCATAGGAGAACGTCATTCAGCTGAAGCATTTCTCCTTCACCGTAGCAAGTCATAGGTGGCCTAAGGAGTTCACTTTTCTCACTGGTAGTGACAAAACTATAGAAGACTTACTGGGATATTGCTTTTGTGCCCGAATTGGCTCATTTGGCAGTGTGTTCCGTCCTTGACTCAAAAAGTGTCTGTCTCGAGCTAAACGTGGCTCGCCCACACCACTAAACTGGTCACAGGAGGCTTCCTCCTCGCTCCAGGACCAGCCTGGATGCGCTTATGCCAACCAACGTTCCTATAGCATGGGTGGAACGACTCGTTTTAGCGTAATCTCTAGTCACGATTCACAGGACCTCGCCTTCCATCTGTTGGCTGGGGTGACCTAGGGATGGATTCGGGCTGAGCTCGAAAGCCCGAAGGCCGTGCCATCTCGGCGATCTCCAGTGCTTGCATAATGCGAGCAAGCCCGAATGATACGGAAGGCATGTTGAGCCATCCCATCCTGTGTGACGTCGTCACTGACGCTCCCAAGTCCACCCACAGCTGCTGCTTCTTCACACCTGAGGTCGCATCCGAGGCTGATGGCGGCTGAAGTGGCCTGGGAGACGTCCACAAAGAGCAATGCGAGGATCAGACTTTCAAAAGTAGATGAAAGTGGGAACTCCTGGTTCTACTCGTGCCCTCAAGAGCGAGAAAGTCATTGGCACAAAGGATCGAACAACACCGCTTTTTTGTGTCTCGATAAGAGTAGAAAAGAGGCTTCCTTTCATCAGCAGCAGATCTGAGCGGCCAAGTTGCTTCAGAGGCACCCAACAAACTTGCCTGTCAGGTGCATGAATGTTCGGATGACAGGAGAACTGTTCAGTGAATGGGGTGCTCAAGATGAAATGTGGTGCTAGCGAACTTCGCCACAACATCTAAGCCTGTGCCAAACATGGTAATGGCACTTCTACCAAACAACGCTATGAGCCTATAACGTGATCAACGTCGTCAAGATGCACTTGTGCCAGGAATGGAGGATTCTTCACAAGACTGAGGATGCAGCAGCGCAGAAGGCTGCAAACCTTGCAAAGAAAAGGTTTTGCTTCTTGATGCTCTGTTGTTCGTGGGTGCGGGGTGAAAAAAAAAACATCAAAGAAAGTGGGATAAGAAATTGCCTTCAAAAGGGTTTAATCGAGAGGAGCTCAGAATGTTGCATGAGAGACGGAGCCTGAGCGACATTGAGATCATGGAGATTCCTCAAGGTCAGCGTGATGAGTGACTGACTGTAATCTGTGAACGTGTGGACGAAGATGAGGTCGTAGGAGAGGTTGATGCCGAAACTGATGGACAGGAGGACGAGGAAGAGGAAGAGGTCATCGAAATGCAGCAATTCACATCCCAGCTCGGACCTCAGGACATCCACCAGGGAGACTTCTGGTTTGAAACAGAGACTCTCGACCAAGAGCAGCAGACTTGGTCATAGACGTCTTTCCAGAATGGATGTCACCAATGTCTTTGACACTGACTCAAATGCCGTTGCACTGTTGTTCACAGCTACGTGCACAGTGATGCAGTTGCATCTGCTTCCTCTGCATTTTCCTCACAACAAACTCATATTGATCAACAATGGACTTCTTGGCGGACGATTCCTGCGCGGGGTTTTACGTAGTCACGGACTTGGGGTGCGGAGGCTTATCGATATAACTGCTTGAACGAGACTATTCTGAGTAGTCACTCGTGTAGCAACAACCTGCGTATTTTTGGTGAACAATCGTTGAACTTCTCCAAGCAATTTTGACTTGCAGTTCGCCACACCAGCACCAGGGGCGGAATTGATAGAATTTTTCAGATGTCCCAAATTGACTAGTGAAAACACTTGAAATCAATGTAACTTTTAGTCTTCTGGGAACTAATGTCCAGACTGTCTGTACTTCCCTGTAAAAATACTAAAATAATAACATAGTAGCAGATCCGACCAGCTTCACTGGTAAGTCCAATGAAGCCCCCAACTACAAAGTCACTGCCTGTTCAGTTGTGCCTCTGTAGTCCCCGCCTATATAGTCCTTACAGCCAGCCAGCCAGACACTCACACACTGTAGATGGCAGCGGGTCCAGCGTTTGAGATGGACCAAGTCAAAAGTACCAGGAAGAGACAGGTTGACTTGGCTTATGCTGGCAGACAGACAGACACAGGCAGACTACATAAAGTCCTAGCGCTTTATATATTAGATTCAGTATTTTAGAGTTAGTGTCGACTATTGTTAAGGGTGAGGTTGACCATCAAAACACAGACAGGACAACGGTGTATTTTGTATTTCAAGCATATACGGTACAAGATGCTTTTAATCCATTACAGCCAAGGTTGCAAAATAAAAAAGCCAATATAAGATAATGATAAGCATTAGAAAACATTGCATGAATACCTGGAGGGGGTGCAAAGCGATGAAGATACTGGCTGCGAGTGACTCTTTCAGTGGCTCTTCCAATGCTGATGTTTATGCTTGGAGTATGATATAAATTTTCTGCTGATTGCAGTTTTTACTGATAGGATTCTGTGCATTTACCAGAAATGTCATGTCTCAGACATATCTTGGTAGTTAGGGTCCAGAAACAAAGTAAAAAGAGGTCGTGAGGTTTTGCCCCTCGATGGTATCTGCTAATAAGAAATGTCCTAGAAGACGCCTCCACTTTTATCTACGTCAGATCAAGTGCGTAGGGATCTTGATCAAGGAGAGCACCTAAATCCTGTGAGCAGCATTGTCAAGCTGGATCAGAGATGAGCGTGAGGCTACTTGCTTGCGCCCTAAAAGAGCACTTTCTTCCTCTACGAAGTCCTGAACCTGCCCCAAAACTGTGTGTTTTGAAAAGTTGAGGTGTTCTGCAAGACGCTTCTCTTTAAGTGCTTGGCGTTTGCCTTAGGTGAATAATCAGCTGACGAAAAGTAAATAGAAGTTGTTTGGAAAGGTTTAAGGATTATTGGCAAAATATTTCACACTTGGGGGTTGCTGTTGACACAAAGACTGGTCTCGTTCATGCTTCGTCACCCCTCGTACGTAGCCCAGTGTTGTAAGTGTAAGATGACGTAAGAGGCTGTTATAAGAGGCTTTTCCTCACAGGAATGACGATGCTCTTGTGCAAGTTGTTCTCTCGACCAAAGTCCACTTGCTTCCTCCAGTGGAAATGCTTGTCTTGGTGCCACAGTGGACACCGACTTCTACGTACTCACTGTTATCAGGCTCTCGCTCTCGTAATGTCATAATGTGAGCTTCCGTAGGTGATTACTGAGTGACTGACTAATTATGCTTGGCAGCAGCAGGAAAATCAATACCATAACGGTAATTTATGCTGGCTGTCACAGTCTTTAGCGTGCAACTTGATAATGCAATTTTTGGGGCTCATACTGTGGCAGTTTTAAGTCCAGTAGCGACCGACACGTTGTTAAATGCTAACACAAGTACATAAGATTATTGGAAACACGCGCAACAAATCATCAAGGACGATTAATACCTGCCAAGCTTTTCCTTTTTGACATTATTACATACGAGACAATGTGTAGCATAAGCTTACGAATAGCTGCACTGTCGCTCTAGTACGTGTAAACACAGAAAGACGCAAAGAAGGTGTGTGCATGCTCGTGTGCGACGCGCCATGAGTGACTGGGGGTCCTGCGCAAAAGCAAGCCATCCCTAAACAAGGTGGTCGTCGTCATGAAGTACTTCAGGTACTGGGGCTGCGGTCCCTTGGGCGCGGGTGCGTCGCTCTCCGCTCTCATGCTGTTGCAGAATCTCGTGGTCCTGGCCTACTCAGTCAAGAGACTCATCCTGGAGTGTCCCCAGGACGACAGAGATAGTCATAACCGTGGCACGTGTCTCCTCCCGCACGGACACGCCGTCTTCCTCGTCGTCGTCTCCGTCGTCTGTGCCCTGGCCAACGTGGACCTGCTGGTGGGCATCTGGCGGCGCGATCGCCGGTTCCTGTGGCCCTGGCTGGCTACATACGGGCTCCTCTGGGTGACGCTCACAGTCCTCTTTTTCGTGGATTGTGCCGGCGCCACCACCGTGCCCGTGAAGGACGGGGCCACCAAGGGGAAGGCGGCCGGGACCAGGAGAATGGGCACTCTCATAGTGAGCGGTCCGTATGGATAAGACATCTTAAAAACGTTACTATCGAGGCCTGAGTTACACTTGTTGCAGGCATCGTTCTCTACGTCTACGCCACTGTAGTCGATCTCTACGCCCGCATGGACCCCAAGCTCATAGATGAGGACTTGCTCGAAGAGAAGGAAAAGTTTAACGTTGTTTAAAGTCTGCTGGCGGTTTCAGCCAACGACTGCTGCGATGCGTCACCAATGTCTGAACAAGATACATAGTGACAGCAACAAACATTCGCCGTGCAGTACAATTGTACAATATACTGTTCATATACGCACAGTGTTCGTATATGGCATCACAGTATGTATACGCGCACACGCTCGCACACAAACATCAAGAGCCGCACGTGGATAGGCTGCAAAATCAAGAGCTTCTTTGATGTGATATCGCCAGGCGCGAAATAATGCATTTATGCTGCAGATGTGCGTCAGTACAGTGACTGCTCCGTACGAGGTCTCCAGGTACGAGGTCGGTGCGAGGTCAAAGTCCTCGAGTCCCTGACTAGAGGAGCGTGCTTGTCTGTCCACATATGTGCATGGTGCCATTCAGTTATGATGACAAAACAATGACTAACAACAACACGCTGAAGAAAGCAATTATCCATGTAGCAGACTCCGCTATATGGTTTGTTGCCTGTGGTATGATGTTGAATTATATAAAAAAATAAATACAAGCTGTTTTCACTACATAATTTCACCCCAGAGAACCCACTAAAAAATCAAATAAACAACCGCCCAATTTTGAGGTCCGTATAAAGACTTTTTTTCTTGCAAAAGTCACTAAGAAGGCAACGCTGAAAATTGCCAACTTTCCCTAGAAAAGCTCGCAGCCTTGAGGACGCTGAAGAAATAGGCTGGCAAACGTGCGATTTTGACTGGGGACTGAATAAAGCTCTCAGCAGAAGATCTCAACAGGTGAACTCGTTGGAAATAGTGATGAAAAAAAGTCTTTTGGTCCTGATGTGAAGCTCAAGCTTGAACCGACCCAATCGCAGGGTTCCACTGTATTAGCCAATCATTTGTTTTGAAAAGATGTACAATGCAACCTTTCTCGAAAACATCAAAGGCTGGCAAAGGCTAAAAAGGCCAGCACCGCCGCCCCGACAAGGCTGCACTGAATTGATGTCATTGTTTTCGCGCTAAAATACCCTCGACAGCAACAGAAAAGTTGTGACGATGAAGAGGGCTGGAGTTTGAGAAAACTGAAAGGAGTCGTTGATGCGAAAATGATATTGTGGCAAAAACTGCTGTCCTTGTAAACTTTAACAAAGAAAACGCGAGGTCGGAAGCATCCAATAGGTATCTCTGTGGCTAACCAACCAAAAATAGGACATTCGTGTTCAGTACAACAGCTGCCCAAAGAACGATATGGGCGAACACTGCACCTACCGGGTGTCACAAAACAACTGGAGTCTGAAAACTGTTTTTCCGAATGTTGCTCTAAGCGTGCTCAAAATTCAGATCAGGGGAGGCATTTGGCACACAGAGGGCGAAACGTGCAAAAGGATGCAGATTTGTGATGAAACCAGCACTAGTATGAGTGCGACAGCCTCGAGATCACCAACCTCAACTGGCCCAGCACTCACGACAGCACCATTGGGGTACAAGAAATGTTCTGTTCCCAGTGGACGCCACTGAGATCATCCATGTTCTAGAGCTTGAGCTCCTTGCCTCTGTCGTTCTTGACGGGGTTAACATCGTTTCCAGGTCCAACTTCACCGTTGAAATCAATCTGACTCCTAATTTTGCCACCACTGTTCAAACTTGTGACACCCGGTACACGCGTAGTGCATCTGGTTGCTTTGGCACCACCCAGTGGTAGGAAAATCGACATCATCTCATTTGACATTGGTATAGCAGCAGCAGCCTCATACGTACACTTGAGGTCGAAAGTTCTCGTACGGTTTGAACAAACAGAATAGCGTTAGAACTACTCGCACCAGCTAATAATGATTTAATAACACTGCTAGGAGAAGAGTGAAGCAGAGTTGGTCTGCCGAGGACCGTTCAAGTCCAAATCAGCAAAAACTAAGAGGGTTTTAAAGTTTTGGTACAGAGCTCAACCTCACTCATCTATGACTCGTCAAACAGTGCATTCCTTAGGAGAGTCGTCCTGTGCATTCGAACAACCACCTTTCTGTTCTTGAGGTCAAAAAGAAACAGTGCTGGAACTTATGGATAGGATTCGTTAACTCCTTTCAGACCGGTCGTCTACAGTCTACTACTATGGGACCTTATTTTACCTTTCTTACCTCTGTTTCCCTAAAATTCTGAGGTCCGGTGCTTTAGAATCCAACCGATGCAGAACTGAAGGGCTGAGAGATCCTTTGCAAGTCGTCCCAATTACAGTCGATCAAGCAAATTTGAGTCAAGCACGGACATCTCGAAGAGTTCCGAGGACCTGGTGAAGACGCTCCTGCATTGAGGTAAGTGCAAATTGTATTATGTGCCAGCTGTCACGAGTGAGAAGACCGAAGAGAGGCACTTCAAGGACCAAAATGAGCTGATATCCCAACTTGGTTGTACATACAGTAGAGTGGCCTCTAGAAATTGAAAGTCTGATTTTTGAAACTGTCACCCCCTGAGGGAATGATGCTGGTCATAAGAAACTCTGCTAGTCAAATAGTTTTGGCCAACTCCTCAGCAGCTAAGTCCTACAGGCTCAAAACTGCCCATGTCAACAGGGCGCTTCTGCAGCTGTGTGCAGAGGACCAAATGGCTGTAAAATGAAACTTTTCTATAATGAGGGGCCACAACAAACAACTTTTGTGAGCTAAATTTTTTCACTTATAAGCTTAAAAGTAAAGGTTTTGCTGAGTAGTGTTACTAAATGAATCCCTCTAACCCTCCCTCCTGCTGCTTTGGGCATCCTTAGTTGCAAGTAAGGTACCAAAATCAAACCCTCAGCCAAGGGCTATTACTCCCTGATCATTACTCATTCATCAAAACATGTGGTAATGCTTTGTTGTGGCAAATTTCATTACCCACTTCCCACCCTCCTCAATTGGGACAACCTAATGGACATACCTGCACATGCTGGACTGGCAAGGTGTCTGACTACATTTTCAGCAGCAATGGAGTGTACCTGCTTCTCGAAAAAAAAACTTAACATCCCAGTACAAGTGACTAGTGTTGGTCCCTCTTAATAATTTATTGCATGATCTGCAGCTTTCATGACTTTACAAAGTCTCTTTGCATAGTTTTTAACAATTCTCATGCCTGTTAGCAGGCAGTTTCTGCTAGCAAACTTATGCGGCAGATTCTCCTCAGGTTTGGCCATGATGCGTGGCTTGCGTTTAAGCATATCCATGAAAGCTTGAAGAGCAAGAATTATGGATGTTATTCGTTTGGTTTTCAACACCGTCATTGTGATACACGCAAAGGTTCGGACAGCAAAGAAATTGTGGAACTGCTGTCATACAGTGGTACATTTTTGGATGCTATCATTTAAGGGGTGGAGAAAACTGACTCTTATTTCCCCCTCCAACCCCGAGGACTTGGAATTCCGGCGCATTTTGTGCAACTCAGGGTAGAATCCCTGCGAGAGCTGCCAACCTGCAGCAATGTAGAAAAAATGGGGATAAAAATACGACTGTATCTAGAAGAAGTCAAGAACTTAGAAGAACAGCATGTGGCAGAAAAGTTGTAAGACGCTCCCCAGAGCTGTCAAGAGTTAGTCGTGTACAGACCTCAGAGTAGTGAAGTGGTGCCAGAGGAGCATCTTGGTGTCGTCAGATGTCTTTTCTCTCTTCAACGTGCTCGTCATGAGCAAGTTCTGCATCCAGGGAAAGTGGCCAAGATCTTCTCTCTGGGGTCCAGGTCGAATTTCGTGCAAGCTCTTTTGTGTCCCGTCGACTTGCACCAGGTCCTTCTCCCCCACCCCCGCGGACATGTGCGAGGACCACCAAGTTCGTGATCGACGTGACGACGTCAGTGTGACTGAGAACCCCGACACTTTGTGCCACATTCACGCCAGATACAGCTTAGTCATGGCAATCCTAGGGCGATTCTGTGTCACGTTACAGCTCACTTGGCTCTTTCCAACCACATCAGATTAGGGAAAAAGCATCAAATGAGCATCCTACGCCACTTTTTTATTACTTGAAGGGCCTACAAGTGAGTGACCAGAAAGACTTGGCGGAAAAACCAAGGAAAGTACCAACCCCTTGGCTACGACCCACTTTATCTACCCGCGCACACGCGCAGTGTACTTTTGGAGTGTGCGCGTCTGCTCGTCTTATCTCCAGTACCAAGTTTGTCTTGTCCAGTTGGATCTTGTGCTCAGACCCTTTCTCAGTCCAGCATCGTCATTTCTCTCCCAATGGCTTGTCCATCCTGACCCTGCCAACTTTATAAAGACACTCAAGTAGTTTGTGCAGCTCCTTTGCTTCTTCTTTTCGGCGCCATTTGAGCCTGGGCAGAAGTGCTTTGATGACCGATTCTTCTATTGGATGAGTGCAATTTCTGCTCATATACAGTGGATTCTCGTTGTAAGGTGTCCAGCCAAAAGGTGCTCACTCAGAAAGTGGCGCAGGGATGTTGAATGTCATCGTATTATAAGATTAAAAAGCAAATAGGGGAAAGTCAAGGAAAAACCTGAGAACTTGTGTGATCCCAAAGTTCCACCACTTGTGGAATCACAAGTTGAATAAGCAATCAGCTCTGGACGAATTCATTGCAGTAAATAAAAGTATGCTCTTTTACCGTTTCAGGGTCCTCAGTCGTCATTCCTCCGGTCATAAGGTCGAAATCTTCTAGACCTTTTTTTTATATAGAAACTCGCTGTATTTGCCGTAGGAAAGAGAAACAGGATCCAGAAGCCCAATGTTGAATTCGGAGTTGTGCGCAGAAAGCGAGTCAATCGAATCAAGAAACTCGTCGACATCACTAGCCAAGCCCACAGTCAACATTTCTGTTTGCTTGTGTTTAGTCTTTTTCTCTCACAGCAAAGTGCTCTATACTCACTTACACCTCTTGTATTGCTCTGGGGAACTAAAAGTTTCCCTAGCTCAATCTACATGACGTTATAACAAAATAGTAAAAGTCGAAAACTCATACGAGGATGGCTTTTATTACACGTAAGCAAAAAAGTTATGTGTTGAAGCTCCCCATGAGAAGAGCCCATTTCTTTTTTGGGTGGGGACCCATGTGAATGGCGAACAATGGGTGGCCCATTATAATCGATCTTTCTCTGACACAACTTTGAATAGGGCCAGACTGACCAGACAACCTAACACGTTAAAGAATAGGGTTTTAAGCACTTATACTGCTACGTAAAGCTGGTCACGGCTGGCCGCACAACGTCAATCTGTCTCTACTCCTTTGGTGGATTTTTGTATTTTTTCTTATCACAGCTTCACTCCGGCAGCACCAGATTCAGCCAGAGCTATCACCCCAAACAAATTGCATCGATATCCACATGACAGAAGCCAATCCACATCACTGCTCAAACGTTCCAGTCATTTGCTCGGTATTTGACGCAAAATGTGCCGTCATTTGCGTACGACTTGCCAAATATTCGGGCGAGAAGCCCCCAAAACGCTCCCAGAAATCGCAGCTCGTTTTCTGGGAAAGCCTGGTGAAGATTTACCGCGGTAGATGACAGAATCGCTTAGGGCGCACAAAAGAGGAGAGGAAAAACATGAAAGTTTCCCAGTGATTTTTTAAGAAAGTGGGCATCTTTTCATAAGCTGTATCTCTCTATATTTTCACAGGTGTTCCAACAGTGTTGTATATACATGCATACGTTTATTCTACGAGCAAGAGAAGTGACAAGACAGAGATTTGCATTCTAATCGTCAGTTGCTTTCCCCTTGGAGCGTCATGGTACACGTACATTTGGTCTCTCTAAGGATGATGCCAAGTGTTTCAGTACATACAAGCATGATTGATGGTGAAGAAAAAACTCAACTATTCAGTGGAGGCCGTTTGTCAACAGGTCACGTGGGCTTCTTTCCACTTCTCCTCCACAAAATGTGGAATGTAGAGAAGTGCGTACGGACTTGAGCGGGTCCTGCATCGTCTACAGGGTGAAACAGATGCGAATCAGGACTGTTGAGAGCTGCAGACAGAACAAAAGTAGCTGGTCTTCGTGCCAGCCGTGAATATATTGAATAAATCTGGTCGTACATATGAGCCACGTATATGGGGCTTAGTAACCTTTGCTCTCCTTGCCAACGATTTTTCTTTTGGTCGCTGTTATGCGGATCTATCTGTCAGACCCTATATGGTCGGAGTGACCAGTGATGACTCGAGTCCCCAAGCTAACAATGTCCAAGGCCTGGAGCTCTTTGGCCAGGTGCCCACTGAGTTGCTCAGACACCAGCACAAGCTGACTGGATACACCAACGCCACGGACATGTTCACTTCCTGGCTGACCAACATCGAGAAGGCCTTCAGAGGGGGCAAAGGGTTTTTTTCCCTTTAAAAAGGAGCCCCAGCTTTTGCCATCTCTGTCCTTAACTCACAGAAAGGCTCGGGGAGCTCAAGGCTCGTATCATCACTAGTTACCCAAGTAATGGCAAGATACGCACACACATTAAACGTAACTTTCCGTGCATTTTGTCCCTCACAACTCACATAATTCCATTGTCTGGGAACGAAAAGTTCAAAGAAGTTTTAAAAGTGGATCTCAAATTTGCTCCAAACAATCTTTGAAAAGTATTTGCAATCTTGACTGTCAGACCTCCAATATCATACCATGCACAAGGTTCATACAGGTAATTTTGCTCAACATCAAACAACTCTTCTCAACTGATGCAAATTATGCTGACTGCGCTCGAATTTGTCAAGCAGACAAAGCACTTTGTACCATTACAGGCATCTTCGTACGTGCAATGTGGGACGAGAGGTGAAAACTGATGGGTCTTCTTTTTAAGCATACAGAGAAATTTGGCTCAGCTCTCATGAGATCTGACTGTTCTTCCGGGTCAAGCAATCCTCCTCAGCGGGATCTTTTCACAAGTTGGTCTCACTGGCTGAACGCCGGTTCAGCGGGACGAAGGTCCCGGCTCCGGTGCCCGGGGTCGAGGCCATCAGGATGGAGGGCTCGTAGGCCGTGGTGGTCAGCAGCACGGCCGAGGTCCGCCGGGTGCGGTTGGGGGAGGTCACGGTCAAGAGGCAACCGGCTCCTGCGGACCGACGGCGCTAGAAGAAGTAGAGGATGGGGAACGTGAGAGGGACCGGGGATGTTAGTGGGCAAGTTTGAGCATCAGGTCCAGGAGCTCCTCCAGCCTGGCCGTAGAAGGAGAAGTTGCTCCGGACACTGAGCAACTTGCAACTTTTGACTACTGAGCCGCAGGAAAAAGAAGTTGCACGTTGCTCTCATAGTCGGACAGCAGAAGTCACGGACACCATCCAGGGGCTGGGGATTGGACCTGGAGCTTCGAAAATTTGGTCCGGACCCCTCGCATGCGTGGAGGACGGAGTCCACCTTGTAGGGGTAGAGATTGGCCTAGTTTTAGAGAAAATATCTACTTTTCCCTTTACAGCATTGCGGATCCACGACAAGATTGTGGATGTCCACAGGATCCCCTGGTTGGTGTCTAAGACTGCACATAAGCTGAACGTCAAAGCTGCGGCTCAAGCGATGGCTACTGTGTGAGTCAACATTTAATATTTTCACCAGGGTGGTTCTTTTTTTAGTGCGTGCAACAACACTGACAACAGTTCTGACACGTCCTAGATGTCATTGATTTCTTGCTTCCTTCTGATTTTGTGCGACTTTCTCGCCCAAACTCAGACCTCTCCTCTTCGCACTTCCTGTGGCTCACACAGTCCAGCCTGGCCCATGCACTCGTGCAGCAGTGAAGCATCGCATTGGGTTGGAAGGGGGGTGGGGGTGACCCCGTGCAAAAGTAGAGCATAAAATCAGAACACTTCATATGATGTCTAGGGCTGGACCTTGGCCTTTAGCACCAGTGTGACATGCGTTGCATGCAGTGCACGCATGCAGCACTGAGCGTGCAGTGCCATAAGTGAGACCCGAATGCGGCACTCAGCCCAGACCCTCCTCGCCCTGATCGAAGTTCAGAGGATAAGTTGGGTTGAATGTGACGGTTGATACAGAACATCCTAGGTTTCGTATGTCTTTGAGACTGAACTGTACTCCACGGTACTGCCCGTCTGGACTGGGTTCAGCCATGATTGGTACCATCTCATGCATAAAATCACGTCTAGAGGTGCATGAACTAAAGACTCAGGTGGGTTCTCAGACATGCGTGGATGATCATGCAGAGAAGAGAGAATTGTTATGCAGGATGTATGGAGAGGAGCTACAATGCATTCGGGTGTACAGTCCTTGCCGTCAGTAAATGCGTCAAGCATGACGAGACCTGAAACACTGTACTGAAGCATGTTGGAGTGAAAATTTGATGTGGAATGTGTAGTGTGATCCTGGGACACAATGTTGAGTACACTGGGTCAACGTCAAGGCTGCCCATTTTGGAGCTAGAATGCTCAAAAGGAGGCCACCTGGAGGGGGGGGCCATGCCAAACAGAACTGAGAAGTGGCTTTTTGAGGGGGAAAAATGGCTGAAATGGCATGAAATTTTCATGGAACAATCCCAGCCTCCAGGCCAATCAGTTCCACATGATTGCATCCCCTAGGCCCTCCGGCGCCATGCACAGGCATGCAAAAACCCCGTGTCTGGGTTGAGAGGTTGCTAGGTTTGGTGAAGCAACAAAAAGAGAGCGACAGGGTGACAATTTGACAGGTAAACAAAACTCATTGACGACAATCGGGACATGAAGGCTAGGGATGGCTGCATTCTCTGAGACCAGCGATCTGGACTGACAAGAGTGATTCTCTCGCTCCTTCTGAGACCGGCGATCCGGACTGACAAGCTCTGGACCCCATTCTCTCACTACTCCTGATCTGGACTGACCAGCTGTGGATGACTGC
>JAAUXU010014209.1_pt1 | contig 27430 bp, 21 predicted proteins | sample 7278151 | NCBI WGS metagenome assembly JAAUXU01 (sample SAMN14350113, study PRJNA611818) | marine sediment metagenome | isolation source: surface marine sediment (1.8m) | place: French Polynesia: Moorea | collected 2018-08
GTGAATGTTATGTTCACCAGTGAATGTTATGTTCACCAGTGAATGTTATGTTCACCAGTGAATGTTATGTTCACCAGTGAATGTTATGTTCGCTAGTGAATAAGGTAAAGTTCACTGCATTGAGAAACCGAAGGTGCCGTTGACGTCACAATGGAATATGTTGGCAGGCCGCTTAATTTACCAGAGAGAATCACAGTTTTGCGGAGTAAATCCAGTCGGTTATACCGGCCACTGCACATGAGATCTTTGGTGCATGAATATTTTGCCAGAATCCAATTGTTTGCATGGATATTCTGAAGCGAGGGAGCCAGAACATAATTCTTTGCCTCTTTTATACTTATAAAGGCTGAAATGAAGGTAGAAGAAGTCTCAGTTCGCAGGGAAAGGTTGACTCTACCGAGGGAAGTTGATTACCAAGGTTCGATGCAGACTTGAGAATAGCCGATACGTTGAACGACGAGAAATCGACAAAACTTCGATCATCTTTGGGAAGAAAAACAAACAAAATCTGACCAATTGTATCGGACGAGGTACTTACGTTGGGGGGGGGGGAGGTCCAGGATGCAGGGATTGCTCACATAAGGGGAAATATTGTAAAGTTAACAACAAGCACGACAACTTTATCCAGTTATGGCCTTTTATTCTACTCTCAGCTGTGACAGCAATGATGTCAACATGGTAACTTTTACGGTAGAGTTAAGGTACCTTAAAGTGGAAATGGAATCCTTGTCAAATGTTTTTTGACTGAACCTCATGAAATTGGCGACATACACAGATAGTCACACTTCCCACTTCAATGTAGGTGCCCAGAAATTGCCCATTTTTGCACTTGCATATAAAAGTGACACGCAGTGTGTTACTCTAGCATTCACAGCTGCAGAAGCACTTCTGTTTTTTTTCATTTTTTATCTTGAAAATGAAAAAAAAATGCCTTTCTCATTCTCAAGTCCTAAACTAAGGTTGGGGACTTCAAGCAGCTGCAGCAAGAGATAGGAGGAGCTTCGCCATGGCAAATGCACAAGGTACAGAGTTGTCAGGACGGCAGCATAATTTGGAGACTGTCATATTCTCAGAGGGTGAAAAAACATTCAGTGAGGTGTACCCAAGTACTTTAAGTATTATTTAGCAAAGAAGGGTCAAAAAGAAGAATTCCCGAGAAAAGGTCATTTTTCGCCACTTTGGGTCACCTTCAATCCCAGCAAGCGTAGAAACAGTTTGTGAAACCTGTGCCGTCAGTCCAAAGAAAGCTTTTTTGACTCAGAATATGAGCGCTCGACATCCACAGATTTGATTGGACATCACTTGAGAGCAACAATCTGGGCAGGACTTATTTCAGAAAGCAAGTTTGTCTTTTCTGCTCATTCCTGAGAATCTCGATGATGCTGTTCTTTTTTATGACTTGCGCAAACTTCTAGAAGACGAGACCCTCAAAGATGTAAAGATGGCTTCTGGTCATGTTTTTGGCATGCTCAGATGAAGCCAAAACATTTACCTTTTGCTTCGCAAAAGGACCAACTGTTGATATTGTGCCAACACGCTAAAATATTTCTTTTCAACTTAACCTTTCCTAGCCTTCCATTTGAGGAATTTAGCTTTAATGCATCGGTCACCATGAGTATTCGAGATGGTGATTTTTCACCCTTTGGCAGGAGTCAAAGTTCTTTCTCTTGGCTCGAGTCCTCCTGAGGTCGAAATTGAGTTATCATTACCACTCTGTAGATGATGCTCGGGGGTAAGAGCAATTTGGCTGGAGACATTTCCCTGGTCTTGTGGGCCTTTGTATGCACTGTAGCATCAAAACACGCATACAGCGGCTGAGAATTCACTTGGCATCAGTACAGAAACTATCATTTCCAGAGGGAGACAAAAAACTGGTAGTGAGAGTTCTTTCTTTTATTTTTTTAACTCCAAGGCAGTTGGTTTTTGTCATGATAGGCGGCTTCTTCCAACTCAAACAGGGAAACGCCTCCAGCCAAATTGCTCGCCCCCCCCCCCCCCTGAGCACCATCTACAGACTGGTAGTGATAACTCAATTTTGATCTCGGGAGGACTAAAGCCAAGTCAGCTATTCTTCAAGGGAAAAATATATTCCTACAGGTCAGAATACCAAAAAATTTTATAGCACAACTCTTCTGAAAAGTATAAATTTATAAAATGGGTCTAATAGGGTGTGCTAAGATAGATTCAGATGAATCTCTTGTTTGAAGCTTACTGTTACTGGTAGAAACATGAGGTAACGTAAATTCGGTAGAATTTTTTATAGGGAAACAAAAAATACTTTGAACATTTTAGCCGTAAAGCCCCCCCTTTTGTAACAGTATTTTTTTTATCTACTCATTGTGTGTGAGAGAACCCTGATAAACGATAAACATGGCATACACAAGATCTACCTACAGAAGTTATACAAATGTAAATACATGTATGCATGTACGTGTAAACAACGTTCGGTAGAAGTAACGACTATCGGTTGCATGTCCATAGCACGGCTTCTACAGGACCCAGAGAAAGGACTGCTGCCCCTTGGAGAAAGATCTGGTTCAATCTAACTTCATCCTTTTCCTTATTTGTTGGGTGCTGAGCAACTTTACCTTTATAAATTCTTTCATTTTGGGGACCTGCTTCTGTATGAAAGTGGCAACTCCACCTTTCAACCTTGATGTGTCACTCTGCCAGTTCTTTCACCCTTCAGATCAACGAAAAATATGAATAATACTATTCATGCTCTGGGGTGGGGGATGCCAAAAATTGAGCATTGCCCCATGGAATCTCGACTCTTCATGTTGAATTTTAGGTCAATCTGTCCAGTCGTAAATCCACTTACCGCTGGACATGCATGGATAAAGACATGCTAATTTAGACGTATACACTAGACAGATGTAAAGTACACAATGTGACCAGGAAAGGGTACAACACTTAATTCTTTTTTCACCCAGCTGAGCAGGTGGTTTGCATCCATCATATGGGGTCTACATCCCTATACGTGACGTATCTGTTCTGCAATCTACGTACGGGGAAAGGAGGTACGTCAGAAATATGTGTGCAGACCACATAACATGGGATATTCATCAACATACATCCCTACACACATCTAGTGAGGAAAAGTCGAAAAGGCACCAATACTCCGATTTTACCCAATATCCTCGAGCATCAATATTATTATGTGACCATGACCATAGGTCGCGTGAGTTCGACAGTGGCAATAATCTGTGCAACTTTCATTACTTGCAAAACTTTTTCTACGTGAGCAGACAACGCATGTGGAAGAACTTCGAGGTCGCTGCCAGCATTGCACACACGTGACCGTCGTCTTACCTGATAACAAGTGCTGTATGCACCGGCTCCGAGCAGCGTTCCTTTTCCCCAGTGGAGATCCTCCGAATAAGTTTGTCGGGGCTTCAACAGAGCGTTGTCGTGGATCTGGGGAAAAGGAGTGACATTAGCTATACTACGAATGTCATCAACATATCCATCAATATCCTACGTCAGGGGATGCTGTCAATCCGGGAATCAGTGGTAATGGAAATTCGTAGAAAAATTCCCGTGCTGTCGTGGCAGACTCGGTAGGTGACCATAGAGGTGACATGAAGGGGAGATCTTCCTCGGATGACCGGGTCTTCAGTGGACGCGAGCTGGTCTTGGTCAGAAGCAAGTTGTTGGGCCTCTGGAACGACAGATCCTGAGTCTTGTTGGGTCTGTGGTGGAGCTGGTGGGTGTTGTACATTCTGCTGGGGCTCTGAGAGGCGCTGCGAGCATACACTGCAGTGTCAAGGCCTCCATCTCCTGCCGACAGCAACTTCTCCATCATCAGGTACTCTTCATGACTGCTGAATTTGCGATCGGGCTCGGCGCGTAGGGTACGACGCAGGCGAGATCTAAGAGTTGGTTCGGCACAAGAAAGTAGGCGCAGTGCATGTAAATGGGCGTCGATGGCATGGGGATCGGCGCAGACTCGGGCGCAAGCCCGGGCAAACACGGTTCGGGCAGATCGGCTGACACTGGCGTGCTTGCTGGTGACGTGAGCCATTGCGAAGTCCAATAACAGTGTCAGCCGCTTTGTTGTCAGGGCTTCTAGTTCGGTGAGCATGTGCTCGGCCATAATGAGCCTACCCAACAAGCCGCTGGTGACTGCTGTGCTGCCGCTGGCCTCCGGGGATGGGGTTGTTATGAGTTGCTGTAGCACAAAATCGATCCATGCGCCACCACCGTCCCCCTTCTGGTCACCAGGAGCATAACGTCCAAGGCCGAAGGCTCCGCATTCACCACGGCTGATCTCGAGAGCGACCCGCACGCTGAGTGCTGCCACGCGGCGATTGCCATCCGCGCACTTGGCGAGAACGGCGGTCAAGACAGGACGCACGGCGGTGGCGCGAACCCAATGGGCGTGTGCGTCCCCTTGGCGCCTCGTGAAGACGAGGAGTGTGCGTAAGCACCTTAGAGAAGAAAGATACACCCGGAAGACCTTGTCTGCGGCGGCTCGCGCCAGGACCTCAGCGGCGCATCGCCAGAGGCGCTCGTGCGCCGCGCCACTTCTGAGCGCATTGGCCGCCTCTCTGGCCAGCCTCCGCAACGCTGTTTCACGCACTTGCCAGTCCTTGGCCAGCAGGCACGCCGCCAAGTCCCGTCCGAGGACTCCTCCTCCGAAGGCTTCTGCCCAATGTCTACGTGAAGGCGGCGGCGCCAAGGGGATCTCCTCGGGTGGCCCACCCACCTCCAGGTCTTCGGCGGTGAATATGCGATCGTCGAGAGGAGACTTCAAGATCCCTTGCTCGCGGCTTCCACATGAGGGACATCCTCCGTTGGGCACCTCCTCTGCCCAAACACTTAGACATTGTCCGTGTATTCCAGCATAGCAGGTGGCGCAGCGCGTTTGCTGACCGTCCACAGCCATGAAGCACACAGGACATTCTCTTTTTGACACTCCTCTCAGACGCTGACATTTCTGTTTGATTCCCCTCCGATTGGCATCAAGCCGAGCTATGAGACTGCTGACCTGAGAGAAAATCAGATGAGGAGCTGCTACAGAAACCGCCAGGGGCAAGAAATGCGTGGATCAGAGTCTTTGGCATTGGGTTTGTCCGGTGACAAGTCCTGGATTGCCCTTCACTCTCGTACGTACCTTGGTTTCCTCCAGCCTCAGTCCTGTCAGAGTGTCCTCGTCGCTCTCGGGAACTCTTAGAGCTCTGACCATGACGAACAGGAGGTGGGCGCATAAGGAGTCGGCGTCACAGGTGCATGACTAAGAAGCAAAAAGATGAGGAAGCCCTTTTTCGCGGACGTACTACAATGCACGTAGCTGTGCACAGCGAGAGATCCATGCCAACAGTCATTAGTGGAGTCGCATGATTGCATAACAGGGAGGCCTTTTTTACCTGAGGTCCCACACGGACTCTAAATTTCTCCCAAGGTCGCTCTCCGCGTACTAGAAAGGCCCCTTTTTCGCCATCTTGATCGTCTGAACTTGGCAGAAGAAACCATCTCTGTCTCCTCATCTCGTGCAATTTTGTCTTGAGGCTCCTCTTTTTCTCATGCTCTCCAACTTGGAGTATGAAAGCTTTTCTTCTGACGAAGAGAGCGTGTGTACAGGAATCGAAGCAGAAAACCTAATGATAAAAAAAGATAACAGCCGTTGAAGACATTTCCCGTCCTGTCATTTTTCCCTTTCTTCTTGCACAAGTCTAGCTGCTGCCCTTGAGTAGGGCAGTATTGTCTAAAGTACGGTCATCCAATAGAAGTTGAGGGGAGGGGACGGGGTTTTCCTACCCGAATCTTTCTTCAGATGTTGCCGAATTCGACCAAACTTAGGAGGAGTTGACAGCAGGGGACAAGACGAAACTGGGTAATTAGTACAGGGCATTTAGTGACCTTCGATCGACCGCCAACTCGATTGAACTTTGCGCCACCGAGGTTGGATCCAAAGGTCATCGAAAAGGCGTTGTAATCGATAAAAATTCCAAGTTATCGATCCTCACTTCACTCATCATTTCATCTACAACGATCACTTTTAGCCTGTCCAGCTTTCCACTCAGTAGGGGGAATTCATCGGGGTGGGTGGGTCGATCTAGCATAAAAGAGACTACTCTTCGTATCCACATGTATGACGACTCCACACAGTGAATTCTTTTGTGACTCATCTTTAAACCTTCCCAAACAATTTCTATTTACTTCGTGTCAGCCAATGTTGAGCACCAGGCTCACCTCAAGCACTTGAAAAGAGGTCTTCAGCCTGCACTTTTAAAAATACACAGCTTTGGGTTGTGTTCATGTCTTGATGTAGACTCAACCTGACGCTTCCGTGGCACAAAGTAAGGGCCTCACACGAATCATTGATGGAGACTCATTGATCCTGCTTGACAATGTTGCTAACATGCTTAAGTGTCCTCCTTGATCAATATTTCATGTTCCCCATGCATCCAACTTCTCCTACATAAAAGTGGGGGAGTCTTGAGTGCTTGTGGTGTCCTTTGCCTTGAACATTAGCTGACACGAAGTAAAGAGAAGTTGCTTGGAGAGGTTTCAAGATGAGTCACAAAAAAGTCACACTAGAGGTAAGTTTCATTTAAGTGAAAACAAAGATTGAAAAGTCTCCTGTAGGCTTAATCGCCCCTTTTACCTCATCATTTTTCCTCCTCGTCCGCTCATCTCCTGATTTCCTCTTATAGGACCTGCCGGGCGAGGCCGGCCGTTTGACCTCGGCGGCCGTTTCTAAGAACGGCCTCTTCTCGGCCGAGGATTCTCGAAGCGGAAAAAAGGTCGCCCTGATCTGTGGAGTCGGCGAAGGCGAAGGCAATTTCTTGTTGAGGCTTCCATTTCCCCCTCCGCCAGCCATGGTGGACATGGTGACCTTTCTAGCTGCAACCGGTGACGGTGATTGAGAAGACCAGCGAGAGGAAGGAGACGCCGCTGACGTCTTTAACTGGTGATGCTGGGCTGCGTTTCGCTTGGGTCGACCCTGTGACGACAGAAATGTTAGCAAACCGTGGCCAAATTCGATGATGTCATTTTGCTCCACTAAAAAAAGGAAAAACAGCCTCAGAAAATTCCTTACTTTGAATTGAAGATAATTGCACTCCTTAGAGCGCCTTTCTCCCTCATTGCCCGATCCGATATTGCATGCGAATTGCACCAGATCGGAGACTTTAATCGGAGATTTTATGTTATGCCAAGTCAAAGGCCATTATTAATAGCAGCCCTGTAAACTTCCGCTGCTCGCTCATCAAGCTCAAAATGAGACTCAAGAAGTGGAGGAAACTCGTAGTGTTGCAATAACTGGGGAATGCCTAATTTACACATTGTCGGTACATTGTACGTATATGGTTGCTTTCCAATTGGGGGGGGGGGGGAGTGGAAAGACTCTAAGGCAGCGAAGCAACCTTGATATTGAAATGCAAATCGAAACGCTGTTGTTTGTAATGTGTGGATTACACGGGGGGATTTTTTTTCATGGCCTTCCGCCAGAGGCTGCGTTGACTTTGAACGCGAGTCTACACAAACCTCTTGCAGAATCGCATGGGAAATTCCCCCGTGTGACGTCGGCTAAAGGTCGACAGAAGCAGAGACAGATGTTTTGTCTGACCGAGATCGTCGTGCGACCAAACCAAAGTTCGTGTGTGTGCTTTGCAAGAGACAGTGTGAGAATACTAAATATGCTCTAGCTTTAAGTTGTGAAGTCAAAAGTGGCTCCTGCTCCTGCCTTGGGAACAAACAGAATGCAAGGAAAAGGTGGAGCATGCATAAATGCCTATGCGTAGACCCTGCTGGACTCCAACGCAAACATGCCTACCCAGGATCCATCGTGCGTGAGTTGTTGTACGCACAAGAACGATGCCGTAATGAGGTGCTTTTAGCAGTGGAAAATTGGAATAAGGCAAGTAAATATGCGAATACATATTGCAAAGGTCGAGAGTTTTGCACCAATCAAGACTCGCTGCTTGATTCAATGAACATGGAAAAAACAAACTTTTCCCCACTCAATATTTGCGCTAATCGAAGTTGCAAAATCGCGTATCTACTGTGCTTGGGATTAGGGGCTGCCCGTACCCAAAAATGGATGGGGAGCCTTGGGTTTTGGGCTTTGGGGGATAACATTACTTCGGCGGGTCTGGGAAGACCAGAGAAAAAGAAAACAAGCTACCCCGCTCTATTGTTGCCTCTCCATACGGCACCGGGGGTAAAGTCATCGTATCTACGTTGTTGCCTGCGAACAGGACAATTTTCGCAAGGGCCCAAGGACTTGGAGGAAAAATTCTGCAACTGAGAGGAATGAATGAATTTCATCCAGCAACAAATTGCCGTAATTTAGGTACAAACTTGCGCTCTTTTCATTGTAAACGCATAAACAAAGCCAGTATGAAATGAGTTCTCTGACTGAGTTCGCAGTGTTAAGAGATATTGTGTCTTGGCGTCTCAGTTCCTTTCCCTTGGCATAACGAGTTTTTTACGGCAAGATCTTTGCTGAATGAAATTGCTTCGTACAAAGCGAGATGAAGCCACGTGGGTATGTCAAGCATCTGCATTGGCTGGAGTCACGAGAGCTGTGGCAGAGCGAGCCAGGCTCAGATGCAAATGAAACACCCTGTGTGACCGGAAAAAGTTGCAGTGGAGCAAAAAGAAAAGAAACTGACTCGAAAAAGCTCCCTGCTCTTCGCCATCAGCCACGATTCAACCCTGCGCTTTGCTGCCATGGAAAGCTTTTGTTCCGGCTGCTCTTTTTTCTTCTCGTCGTCCTTTCTTAGGGCTTGACTAATTTATCACACATCCTAGACTTGGGTGACGGCGTACGACAGGTTTGCCAGGGCAGAGTTGCGCTTTGTTCCATCTGTTCACACATGACTCACATAACAGGAAGTACATCTACCCCCTGCAGCACTGTGCTTCCTATGTAAGTGCAGTATTTATTTATCTGTCCAATGTCTTAGGATTGTCTCAGAGCTGCGCAAAAAGTTCAACTTCCACGTTTTATTCAATATTCAATTTTCAGTCCTAAAATTTACCGCCATCTTCTCGCATTGTTCATGAGAAACCTTCAATTCCATTACTTTCCGAGAATTTTTGGATTTTACCGCTCTGCAGCACTCATTTTTTTTCCTGAATACTTTTCCATGCTTCCAGGAACATCTTAATTTTTCGGCTTTTTCCCCCTCTCTCCACGTGCGTGTTGAACATGGCCTCTGGTGACTGCACTAATAATACCACGGAACGAATTCCTCCCCCCAGATTTGGCGTCGCAAAAAGATGGCCAAACATTGACCTTTTTTTGCACAGGATTCACTTACTGCCAAGAACTTGTGCACACCTGGGCCAAGGATGCGGAAAAAGACAACCTCCCAATTAAGTGATCCTGGACCACTGGCATTTTCAGCATTCCCGGCGAAATTTCCGTATGAAGAATCTTTTCATCCCGCGGCCGTCGACGTTGAGGCAAACAGACGGGCAGGCTTGCCTCCATCTTGAGCAGCAAATCATGCGAGACGAGATCAAAGGAAGAAGGTTCATTGACATGTTAGCTTCGTGGAACCGCAGCAGGGACGCAGAGGATATCCCGCATCTCCACTCCTGAGACATGAATGGAGAAAATATGGAACACGACTTCACATGTGTGCTGACCACGATCCAGAGTGCAGGAAAGGTTCAGTCAGAAGAGAGAAGAAATGCTGCTCTACCGGGAGCTGCAGTCGAGTGGTCATGAATGAGTTAACGCAATATACAATAAACCATGATTCACTCATGCCCCTAGCGGATGTGGCCTCACCAACAGGTATCGCTTGACCACTGACTTGACTGCAGTGGCCGCGCACACAAAGAAGACGTTAGTGGTGACGCCACTTACGATGAACCCGGTCCTACTACTGCTCGTGCGTTCTACGCACACACTGTACTTACAAGTACAAGAGCGAGGCAATAGAGATGTTTCTTGCAGATCACCCGAAAAGAATAACAATGTGTAAGGACTTATAACGATTCTTACTTGATTTATTTATTCGAAGGAGAGGAAAACCGGACGTTTGGAATCGCCGCCACCTCACTTTATCGGCAACTGAGGCTGATGCCAATTGCCAACCGTTTCTGTGGTAGCGGCAAGAAAAGGTGGGCTATTTGTCACGGGAGACACAGGCCACGAGTTGTATACGTTGGATATGGCGGCAGCTTTGGCAGTCGGTCTGTGCTACTCCCCCTCACCCGCCTGCCCCGTCCCCCCCCTATGCTCTCGTATGTACCTAAGCAGTCTGTAAGTCTGTATAGGCAGAAAATCAGGCGGGCAGGCATGGGAAGAGGGCAAAAAAAGAGAGGGCAGCCGTTAATTTTTCTGTGTGCTCAGAGAAGTCAGGATGAGAGGCCTCTCTGTTCTGGCGGAGCATGAATGAAAAGTCTCTCCTGAGCTGAGCTTACTTTAAGAAAGTAACATAAAAGTGGAACCTGAGTGTCTCTCCTCTCATATCGTCCGTGTAACATACGAGCATGGGCCTACGTGCCCATCTGTAAGCAAGTAAGAACGTCACAGCACACACGCATATGCACACACAATTTCTGTGCGCAAAAAAGTGCAATCAATCTCTAGTCCTGATGTCTTGGACGTACGTTGTGGACTGAGCCGTACGAGTTGTGCTTGTTGGACGTGTAGACTTGGGTGACACCCATCCGTCAAGTATACGACTATCACTGCTGGCGCGATGAGCGGTCCGCGCCATGAAAATCCGCTTGTGTGAGCACTGCCTCATCCGTAACTCACTACACACACCCTTGACGTCGGCACTAGTATATGCTTTTGACGAGGTATTAGCATAAATCGATGCAGAAGCTTCTTCTCTCTCTTTCTCCGCTTGAATTTTTTCAGCTCTTTCTATTGGGAAGCGCTGGTGAACTTTTTGCGCTCCTGTTGCTGGTGCCTACGCAGTGGAAAATAAACTCGCAAACGAATATTTTGCGCGCCAAAAGAGGTCGGTCGGGCAGGCAGCCCCAAAGTGTGCGTCAAGGTACCGTCGTCATCAGTCCCGCAGTGTCTGCATGCATTGGAAAAGGTGCAAGCTAGATACTGTGGCCAAAAATGCACTGAAAAGGCCCATTGACACTAGCACGCGCACGCACGCACGCACGCACGCACTTTTCTTTTAATTCTTTCAATCTTTTGCCCTGGCAAAAGTTACCCTCGAGGGATTCAGCACCTTTTGGTGGCGGAGTGGAACAACATTTCCTATTATGGCAGAACTTAAGCTCTGCCTTCGGTTCGTTGTGTGCGTGCATGTACAGATATGCGTATGTATGTGTTTCCTGGACGGTAGGGAAATTTTGAACCCCTCTAACGCTGCAAGGATTTCAGTTATGCTTTGTTCTTCTTCAGACTCTTCGGCTTTCTAAGGTGCCAGCGGGCGTAAGACTACATTAGGATGACTTATGAGTTGTGCGAGAAAATTGAGAAATGCATTTGCACAAGCTGTTGAATGTTGTTTCTTTTCAATAAAACGGCGTTGAAGGTTGATCTTTAGTGATCAAGGTCTTATACCCAGCCGTTGTCTGAACGTAGATGCTGTGAATGCATTGCTTAAATTTTAAGAATCATAAGACTGGAGCTTCACAACTTGCAACTTCTCTTGGACATCCTGTCTGAATGTACGATGGCTTATGTTTGCATGCATGCATGCATGTATGTGTGTGTGTGTGTAGTATCCATGTACCTCTACACAAGAGCTCTCTGACGCAAGGGAGATGCCTTCAGGGAGGTAATGTACATATGTAGTACCGGTATACGTACGCGTACTATACAAGACTTTGAGTACGAACGTGTATTGAGGGTGTGTGTAAACACTCGAAGGAACTGTTTATGTCATCCCCCTTACTCCATTTTTTCCTTCTACATACTTGTGAGTGCGAAACTCTGTTTTGCGAAGCAAAAAGTTAGATTTCTCTCCTTCGCCAAGCTTCCCTCGTTCATTATTAGTTCCTGCTTTAAGTGCATTGTAACGAAAATGATGATGTTTGGGAAAAAGTGTTCTATATTCATGAAAAATCTACTGGAGAAGCAACTGTGCAGCACAGATTATGCCCAGTTCATTGTCCATGGAAGGGGGGATCCTCGATTGTAAATATCATGTCAGTGTTCTGAACGACCATTATTCATAAGAATCAAACGTTATTATCAGAAGGGAGACTCATTTACCACAGCTTACCATAAAACTGGCGTTGTTGGTGATGCCCACGCTGCTGTTCATGGCTGACTTCCTTTTAAGCAACGTTATGTGACGTACACTAAACTCTTGGTGCTATGGACACACTATTTACAAAAGACACAGTTCAGGTAGGTTGTACTCATTTTCTTGGTCCTGGACTTTGAGCAATTGTGTTACAAAGCAGCACTTGCTTCCTGAGGGAGTCCCTGTTCGGTTTGGCCAAAGATTTTTGGTGCACTTCTCCAATGTAGCGAGGTGAGTCTAACTTTCCTTGACTGTACGGACCAAATTGTGTAGAGAGTCTTGCAAATATAGAACATATTAGATTGGCGGCCACCGCCGCGGATGTTGTTGCTGGTGCTGCTACATGTTTTCCTACTTCTACCGACTGAGGAAGAAACGAACTTATGCATACTTTGGCCTGCGCAGCTCTCTGACTTGGAAGGAACGCAGGCGCGGGCGAGGCACACACACACACATGTGTTGACTCTGCCCGCCACGGACGGACGTCCGTACATGTTCGTACTGTGTGGAGTCGTGCACACATGTGCTGCTCCATGGAGCAGTCGGAGGCGGACGAGCGCCAGCAGTTGGGGCGCCCAAAACTGCTCTTTTTCTCCTCCTCCACCTCCAGCTACGTACATGGGTGCTGCTGCTCGTACTTGCTTTTCCTCTCGTTTCTCTCTGGATGCACTTTCTGCCTATGCTGACACGGACTGGCCGTACGACGTGCCGGGCACGGACGAGCGGGTCGCCTCCGCATCGAGGCACATGTGGAGCAGGGGTAAGGCGACGCTGTGAAATGTGATACGACCAGAGACAATCAGTCTCCCAGCACTAATACGCCATCTTTTCTCGCCTCGACTCAAGAAGCAACAACAGCGAGCGGAGCTCCAAAGCGAAAGATCGCTGTTTGCAATGTGGAGAGGTAGTTTTTTTGCCTGAAAGTCGGGGACTGTGCAAACAATACAAAAGTCACGGGGACGAAGCGAACTTAAATGAACGAGCAACAGATAAAAACGCCTGAGGAACTGCTAGGGAGGCGATTTCTAGAAATACTTCTCCTGCTGAGTTGTCAGACTTTTTTTTTCTTCTTTTGCTCTCCACACGTTCAGCTATACAAAAGAAAGCAAACTTTTCACTGTCATTAATGTGTGTCTTCGTGTGTCATCATCGCAGATAAGATTTTTCACTCCTGAGGGATGGAAGGAAAAAAAGGCGTAAACTGTGAAAAAGTAGAACGCTAAAAAGGCGTGAAAGCCGACGCTCTCGGAGGTGGAGACTATTTTTGTGAACCGTTTCACCCACACCCACCCCGTTCAAAGGTTGCGTGACGACCCAGAGATCGACAAACACTCGGGTTCCATCTAACGTGCCGGATTGGTACGCTTTGGTGCATTTGGCATCTTCTATGCATACTTGCAAATGTGCATAAATGACCGGGTTCACTTATGACGAATAGCATTTTCTATAGTGGAAGATAACCGTCGACACGGATCAGCCATAGTATCTCCTGATGTCCTGCTTGTACGCGGCCACCAAGTCCTTGATTCGCTTCTGGCTGACTTCGTCTCGCTGGCAGTAGACCACTGGCGCCAGCAGAGGAGGAGACTCTTTCACCTAAAATATACGTTCTAAGTTAGGTGCCAGCTTGAACGAGTCTTCTTTCTGTCTTCACTTATGAAGAGGTCTTGATGGCTCTTGTTCAGGTCCTAATGGAGGATGAAACCTACTTTTCCGTGACACAAACTGAAAGCCTCACACAAGTCATTGATCACTTACTGATCATGCCTGACAATGTAGCTTAAATGTTCTTTCTCACTGATCAACATTTCGTGTACCTTATGCACTCAATCTCTCCTACATAAATTTGCACAGGTCTGACAGTGCTCTTCAAGTGCTTATGTCAAAAATCAGCAGCCCTGAAGTAAATAAAAGTGGTTCGGGAAGGTCTAAAGATCATTGAGAAAAAAAAGTCACAGTTAGAGGTTGTCACAGAAGAGTAGTCTCGCTCAAGTTACGCACAGTGCAGAGAGACACAGTGGTAAAGTCATGCCCACCCACCTCTCGGTATCCCGGACAGCAAGGCGCGTGGCAAAGGGCGACCCCGTTGACCGTCTTCATGCCGGACATGCAGCACACGAACTGGAGAAGGACGAAACTCGGGTCAGCTTCACAAAGGGCGGCACTAATACATATATGTATATGACGTGTGTGCATACTTACGTCGTCATCTGCGAGTAGGGAACCGCGTACTACCGTACAGTTCTATCAGCAGACGGGCACACACATTGTGGAGGCTCATGGACTCTTACCTCGTCGTCAGCCTTGCATTTCAGGGAGGACACAAGCACCAGGAAGACTCCGAGAGTCAGCAACAGATGTTGTCTCATGGGCGTCGGGTAGAAGAACGTCGAGGCCATTTCTCGTGCAACGCCTCTTCCGCTGGGTAAGTGTTACTCCCAGCTTTTTCTCCGTTTGTGAGCTTAGACGAGGTCGAGCCCGCAGAATGCCGAAGCCGTTGGAAGAAGTGAAGAGAGGAAAGGAGAAAAGCAGGCAGGCAACACCTCATCAGCAATCAGAGGTCATTCAGTAAATAATTGGTGCCTCTGCAAAAAGTTCAGGTCGTCAGAACGTCCAATGTCAGCACTCATGAACACCAACTACTTTGCACATGCCTGCGGCCGTGGCAGAGCCAGCGAGAGCACAATTTTGGTCCCCACGTCCGCCAGGAACGCGCGTGACAGCACGTAGAACAACCATGTCGAATTCATGGTCAATTTATACCGTAGGGATCAGGCGAATGTATGAACGTCTCCGCCACATATTAACTGTTTATTTTACGCACTGCTTATCCCATCCTCTTCAGAAGCCAGGTATGTTGGGCCTTTGTGAGAAAGCCCGACTTTTCTGTTTTCCTACCTGCCTATGACTTTTCACCAGTGGAGGTCCCCGCTAGTCTGTGCTATGACCAGAGAGAACCTACGCGGCCAAGTATAGATCCTGGGACCAGTATCGGTTCGGGCTGCCCAGTGCACTCCACTGTAGGGGTCTCCGTAGCACACGGTAGCGCGCGCATATGCTCCGGAACGGCACATAACTTCAATATACGTACTGCACAGTGTGTTCGAGCAAATGTTAGGGTTTAAGCATATTCCCCCCTAAACAAGCTGTGAGGCAGCGCATCCAACTGAGCCCGGACAAAGCATGAATGCCGTGTTTTCTCGTCTCAAACATTAGTTTCATGTTGTCATTCAGGCTTGTTCAGTGCCCATGCCCATAGAATAAGCACGACCAAGAAGGACGCCAATGAGGGCTCTCCACGGAAAGGTAAAAAGTGGAGCCTTGATTCTTGAGGCCTTGTTAACTAGGTTTGGAAGCTTCCTGGTACTTTTACTATTCTATTCGGCGGGGAAGGAAAAGAAACTGAGGACTGACTGCAGTGTCAAAAGTGCCTTACAGAGATAAGATAATAGAGACATATAGTATCTAAAAAGCATCCCAGAAGTTGCCCGTTCACACGGTCCTACTGCTGCTTCTTCAGTGGACGTGTACTTATGTTACGAGTGCTGAGGTTAACCCTCAAGATAGCAACCACCATTCGACAGCTGGAGAGAAAGTTGACTAGAAAAGGAGAAGGGAACGGGAAATTCCATTCAGCTGTTGTTGTTGGTAAGATCAAAAGACGCAATCTACAAAAATGCTCGATGCCACAAGTCTCGTGAGGCCTCCTCCTTCGTGGCCCCCCACTTTCGACGATGGAAAGAGGGGCAACAAGCATCCGCATCATGAGGGCTGCCAGCACACAGTGTTTACATCCACTGCAGTCAGTCACAGACAGGAAAAAGAGGTGAGAAGGAAGCGACCTCACTATGACCTCATGAAGCAACACAAAATGTTGTACGATTAGGCTATCGATTGTTTGCCATGCTTGACACTGCACGGTCTAACAGCGCTGACACACCGGGTGAAGCTATGTACCTTGCATGCACACATGAGGGGCGACCACGTCATGCCCATGTGAAGTCACAGAAACATACTACGGTATGTACCGTAAGCCTCCTTAACGAGGGAAATGAGATTGCGTACTTAGTGCCATACCTTAAGATGTACCTCTGCGTGCGTGGATGCCCCGTTGTGCTGACTAAGACTGCTTCTGCGTATGAAGTCATGCCAGAAGTGCTCAAAAGACACATACCCATTTAGACCTGTCCGTACAGACTACTTTGTACGCAGAGCATGACGGTTGCGATGTCTGCAAGAGTTCTTCTTTTCTCTTCAACGACAGTTCGTGGCCGTTAAGTTAGCGGCTCGCATACCTAGCCTTTCCTCGGCTTGTGCTCACACTGCTAATAGCGTACGTACGTGCAGACAATAGTCACCCGAAGTATATCATAGTGGTCCCTTGTTCGAGTCGCGCTCGACGTACGTTGTTGCAGCCACCGCCAGGTCCAGGCAACTGTTGTGAAAGCCCCAAGTGAGTCAATTGACAACTGAACAGCAGTTGCTTGATCATACGTCTAAATGCGTGGGCGCCCTTTCAAGACCAAAGTTGTTGGAAGATGTGCAAGAGGTCACGCAATCAATGACGTCGTTGCCAAGCATTGCCAAGTGTCTTTGTAGGAGTGTACCAAGCTAAGCGCACAGTGCACACAGGTGACAGTCAGTGGCGATTGTAAGTAATTACTGCTACAATGTCCACCGCTACTGAGCCATCTTTCGGGAGACCCCTTCAGGTAATTATCCCCAACGTTCTCCGGTGCATTTTGTCGGCCAAGCATGCCAAAAAGTCATAAAATACCAAAATGCGCACATTAAAAAGGCATTAATGATAGGACGTATAAAAAATGTTATTCACTATATTCTACAAAACATGAACATATTGCTTACGAAAGATTGGTAAAAAATATTGACTTGGTGAGTCGCTAAAAGATTCATTGAGTTTTCAGCAAAATATTTTGCCTATCAACATCAAAAGCTCAATTGTGACGTACCTATGTTGTCAAGGCGCTGCTAATACCATTTTGAACATTGACGTCGACAAGGCTATCACCATTAATGGCAATGATCACAACACGTGACAAAATTCATCCAAGCTTTTATCCATTAGTTGCAGTCACAACGCTCCTCTTCTCAGCCCAAGCACTCAAATCAGCCCTCTGAAGACCATGGAGACGACGAGCACGGCAACGGCTCTGACCGTAGGGTCCGCCAGCTGGAGAGGAACATGGCGTTCATGCGTCACGAGCACAGCGAGATGCTGGGTGCTCTTCACAGGGAGATTGAAGAACTCAAGAGAAAAAATCAGGGTAACTTTTTACCCCGTCGTTACCTCCCATAATACTACGTCTACCGCTCTCTCCTTTCATACATCCACCAATAGAGCTTCACTTCCAGTTGGTGATGCACGGCCTTTCGTACGCCAGTCTTTTGGACTCTTCTTCAGTGAGGCTCGATCTTAGCGGCCTCGAGGTCAACGTTAAGGGGCTGCAAGCCGAATTGCACGAGGCAAAGTCCAGGAACATCTATCTCACCGGCCTGCTGGAAGAGCAAAAAAAGTATGATAGGGTCAAACTTAGAATGCTGCAAGAAATTTGCATTGGTGTTATTCAATCGAGTAGCCATGTCACCAAATGCAGATGTGAGTCCCCTCAAGCACAAAAAAGAGAAGCCATCATAGTTGGTAAATCAGCATGATAAACAATGCTCTGAAGTACAAACTTGAGGAAAACACCGTACCCAAGGGTGGTCGAGCAAGAGAGTGCACAGACAGGGTGAAAGAAATTACCCCAAAAATCTTTTTTTGGTGTGTGTGAGTGTACCAGAAGGAGAAGAGTACGACAGGATTCCTTCAGCCACGCTAAGAATCACTGCAAATTTTGGGGGACTGTGAGTGGGTCTTTCTGATTGAATAAGTGACCAGCGAATCTGCCGGGTGCAGATGAAGGGGACGAGATTTGTGAGCACCTGGTAGAAGTTACTCTGCGCCAGATGCTGTCTGAGGCATTGCCAGAGGCAAAAACCGTCGTCTTCGTCGGGGAGAAAAGAAAAGATGGTTGCTGAAGGCCAAGAAAGCTCTGGTTGCTCAGTAATAATGTGCGTAGATGTCCGTTGGTTGACAGCTGCATACAGCGAGTTCTCCTCTAATGGCGTGACATAGCTATTGACACTAGTACTGGTGACTTGACATTAGTGCGTGGGTCAAAACAGCTTCTCGCCTATTCCTTCTTTCATAAGCTTGGGAAAAATTTTAACCTCTTTTGTGCTCAGAAGAGTTGGTGACGTAGTTACTTTACGAATGATGCAGCAGATACCGTTATATGCACTCGATTTGGTGATGTCAGTATCTGACTGAGAAACGCCATGGTTGTGAATGCCAATGCACGCTCAGTGTGCTGAGTTCCCGCAGACGAAATTCCCATTCCATGGCAACGAAAAGTGACACGCGCATATTATTTTTAAAAATTTGAATGAATGGGCGCAGGGAAATACTTACTGCAATCTGTACTGCATCACAGGAAGCTGACTGAACTGGAACGACAAAGCGGCGCGTCTACTGTCATCCTGGAGCCTCTGGAGCGCTCCAAGCAGGAAACAGACGACGAGGACCACAAGTATGCGCCGACTACAGCAACAACGACGCTACCGAGTAGTAGCAGCTCCAAGAGAAACGCCTCCACTGCCACGTCGCTCTCGACATTCTTGGACGAGAATTCAAGTCTTCTCAGATCAGCAGATCACCAGCAACAGCAGCAGCATCTGGCCAAGTTGAGCGAGGCTGAGGATACCATTCAGAAGCTCAAAAACGTCAACGCTCAGCAACAACGAGAGGTGCGACGACCGTCAAGACACATACGTGCAGTACTACATGCACACTCTATGCATGCATTTAGCGCAGTTGTGTGTACTGGTGCGAATGTACATTTGCAGTTGCGCGAAATCAAAGCTCTCCTCGACCGCAATGCCAAATTGAAGTTCCGCGGCTGCAACCACCCTGGATCTTCTCGACCGAAGCCGACAAGACGGCCTCCGACGAATGAACTGAGGCAGAGAAGGATGCTGATCCTTTCCGACCGGAGCGGCAACAACAGGAGAGCAGAGAGTCTGGACAGGTTCCCTCCTCTGGGCGCCGGGACCATCGTGCCCGTCAGGAGGAGGAGCAAATCGCCGTGAGTCATCCTTAGGCATAAATGTGAGATTTGCCTTTACACTGATCCCCCCTTGCTCACTCAGTGGTATGCGCGGAGAGCTCCCGCCCGTGCCAGGCAGCAGTGGCAGCGACTCCTCCGAGGTGACGAAGAGGAGCCACGTCAGCGTCATTACCAGGTTAGCAAGACAATACCAGTATTGTCAATTCACAATCATCTCGATACGAACGCACTTTGGGACACGAGAGTACATTTGTGACTTGTTTAGATTTGGCCTGGAATCTGGTGAGGAGAACGTCCGTAGTTTAGGGGCCAGGTAAATGAATTTTGAATGTCGGCCATGGGGTCCAGGAGTGGCCCAAGTTGACCCTTGAAAATGACCTCCTAAATAATCACATTTGGCATCTGTTGACCAATACATCCCAGACAAAGTAGCAATCCCTGTGCAGCCACATGGACAGTCTTGTCTGAGGCCTCTCTACGTTTCAAATGAATTATAACGATAGTAAGACAGTCCATAGGCCACAAGGGTCACCAGAACATTCGAAATGAACACAACAGAAGTGACTGCAGGGTCTTCTTCACGTGTCACTTATTTCTCTCCTCAGACTGAACAGGAAACCGCAATCGTCAGGCTTGGAGAGCCATAACGCACCACCGTCTCCTGCCAATAATCAGTTGCCATCGTTAGGAAGAGACCAGCGATGATCTCAGCAGACAGGATATGCATGTACAATGGAGAAAAATCAACGTCGTGACTGCACATCTTTATGCTCTTCTCATTTGTAGCCAAAACTTATTGAGCTTCTCACTTTGCTGCTGGACAATACAGTATTCGGTACCGTAGAGTGCAAAGTTCATTGGACTTTGACCCAAGACAAGGATGTCGATGGCGTCCTTTCTAGATCGTTGTACGTCGCTATGACAGAAAACTCTCCTCGTGGGTGCCCCACTACCCAAACATCGCGTGCGTGGGTGTTGTTTGTTCCGAAGATACCCTAGAGGGCGCTGACAACGAGTTACCACTGTTGGCCACGTGAGCGCACAACGATGGTGATGGAGATGATTCGGACCGTGATGATGCAAATCATCGATACCGACAAGCTATCGTTGCATCGCCAATTATCGTAATGGTCCGGAAAAGATGATACATCAACAGCCGTGGGTCAGCGCAAATGACGTAATTCTAAATTGCCCGGAAATATCGCCACTCCCATGTGAATGATGTTCAGCTTAAACGGTGCTTAATGTTGGAGCACTCTTCAGTTGGTGCATTTTCGGTTAAGTAAACTGGTCACACACATTGTTTTTGTTGTCGTAGCAGCAGCAGCTGATGCCCCTTGCGCGTGTGCGAAGACCGACAGCGTGTGTGCTCATCAGATTGCACGTGGATCTCGGGTTCTCCAGATATCCACCCAGTTAGTTCGACTTGTTCGTCCAAGACAGAAACTCCGAGACTGATCGCCATGGCTGCTGAGCCTCAGCAGGACACCCTGCACACCCTGGTCTACAATTACCTGAAGGACAACGTCTCGGACAAGCTCGCCAAGCTGTTCAAGAAGGACTCCGGCCTCAAGGCCACCGCGCTTCCGCCGGGATCGCCAGGCATCGGCGAAATGGTGGCGTACTACCAGAAAAGTGTCACCCCACAGAAGAGAAAGAGGAGTGAAGCCAACGGGGACAGCCCTGTCAAGGCCAGTTCGGCTAAGAAGGCCAAGGTCGAAGTAAAGAAGAAAGAGAAGGAGGAGTCCAGCTCCGAGGAAGAAGAGGACGACGAGACAAGGGAAGAAGAGACGAAGCCCAAGAAAGCGTCCAAGGCCGCGGCCGCCTCCGCCGCTAAAAAGAAAGAGGAATCTAGCGATGAAGAGGAGGACGACGAGGAAGACGACAGTGAGGAAGAGAAGAATGACTCTAAGCCCAAGGCCAAGCCCGTCACCAATGGAAAGACCAAGAAAAAAGAGGAGAGCGACGATGACGACGAGGAAGACTCAAGTGAGGAAGAAGACGAGGAACCTAAGACTACCAAGGCTGCCGCAACTGTCAAGAAAAGCTCAGGAGCCGCGAAAAAAGTAGAGGACGAAGATAGCGACGATGAAGAGGATTCCGACGATGAAGATGATGAAGAAGAGGAGAAAAAGAAGTCAGCTCCGAAGGCTGCCAAACCGGCAAAACAGGAGGAGAGCGATGAAGAAGACTCAGAAGACGATGAGGAAGAGGAAAAGAAGCCAGCTTCTGAGAAGGACGTTGCCAAGAAAGAAGAGAGCGACGATGATGACGATGATAGCGATGAAGAGGACGACGAAGAGGAAGAAGAAAAGACGACAAAGAAGCCCAAGAAAGAAGTGGCCAAAAAAGGCTCAAAGAAAGACGGAGAGGATGATGACGACGACGACGACGATGATGATGATGATGATGATGACGATGATGATGATGATGATGATGATGATGACGACGAGGAGGAGGAGAAGAAGGAAGAAAATTCCAAGCCCGCAAAGAAGAAGAACAACAACAAAGTTACTGATGACAAAGAGAATGAATTTGGGCAGATGGATGTGGATGAGGACGAGACCACAGAGTTCGACAATACCCCCAAGAGAGCTGGCTTGGGTTACCAGGCGAAACAAGGGGACAGTCCAGGATTTGGATCAAGAGGACGTGGCTGGGGAAGAGGAGGTAAGGATCCATCAACTAAAACTCTTACTAATGCGTGTGCGTATCTTATGATGAAGGGTATATATTTGTACTCTTCATCTCTGGCCTGTCCAGGGGTGGATGGATTCCTTGGGAGTAGGATCAGTGACTTTCCTAGGATAGAGATATGGCTCGAGTATATCTTGGAGGGTGTTTTTCTTATCAATCTCGTAGTCGTCTTAACTTATTGCACTTTGGAGTCCAAAATTACTGTGGAGTCGAAGGGGAGGCAACAACCACCTAGGACTTTTGTTGCACCGCAACTGTAGTGAAACCCCGCTGGTTGGTGCGTACTATCACTTGGGTACCTGACACTGTCTCATCCGACGCAGGTAACGACAGAGGTGGTCGTGGCCGAGGAGGTCGCAACTCCTTCGGCGGCAACGGCCAGAACAGCGACAGCCAATGCTACAAGTGCGGCGAGATGGGGCACTTCTCCCGCGAGTGCCCCAAGGGCGGCGGAGACAAGTGCTTCAACTGCGGAGAGGAAGGCCACATCTCCAGGGAGTGCCCGACGAGAAAACCCATGAAGTGCTACAACTGCCAGGGCCAGGGGCACATGAGCAGGGAGTGCCCAGAGCCGCAGCAAGAGAGGAGTGGCGGCCGTGGCGGCCGTGGCGGCCGTGGCGGCGGCAGAGGAAGGGGTAAGAGTAATACTTCCACGATTAAGCCCATGTTCTTCATAAAGATGAGTATCTCGGTATTTCGAGGTGTCCTAAGTAGAATCCAGGTACCAAGTGGGACGTGTTTCAACCACGCAGATGAACACCTGAAAGTGCTGAAGTTGAAACCCATCTAACAGACACATCTTTTTCCTTAGGCCGTGGCGGCGGCGGCGGCGGAGGCAGAGGCTTCAATCGCGGAGGAAATCGCGGGGGCCGCGGAGGTTTCAAGATTGACACCGCGGGAGGACCGGGAGTAAATAAGAAAGTAACTTTCGACTAGTGACCACCGTTTACTGCGTCCCTGCTTTCGATATGTACGGAACGCATAGGGAAAAATCCATATTGTTCGGTTTCTGGTATGTCCCTTTACGTTGAATGCATCCAGTATTTGGAGTTTTGACAAAATAAACAGCATTCTCCTTAGCCTCGTCTTTCACAACCGTTAGTACTTGGGTACGGTCGTTCCCTGATCTCGTCGTTTAGTTTGGTGTTGGCAAGTGGCGATGGTATAAGCAAAAGATTTCACAATTCCAGCGGTATCTACTGTACTTAATAAAAGGGTGCTCGCAGATCATATCAAATGTGGAGGGCGTGTCAGTATCTATAATTGTGCTTTTTGGATTCACTTATGCGACGTCGAGCTGTGAATGTTCTGGGGATTAATCTTGAAGCCTTTCTAAACAAGTATTTACGCCACGTCCGCTAGTCTTTAGCACACCACATCTTGAAACTGTTAAACTCTTTTTAGCCATTAGTCGTGGAGTTATCATCATCGTTCAACCACTATTGGTAGTCTCTTACATTGTTTTTGTCATCCACGACGTTCTTATCCAGGTTCTTACTTGGTTTCCCCAATCTCTAAGGACTTGATCGTTTTTGGGGTGTAGGTATTTTTAGGTCGCATGTTAAAGTCTAATCACATATTTATGTTCGTAGAGGTACATTCTCAGGCTGGGAGAGACATTAAGTTGCTAATCTAAGAAATTAGGATCCTTAATGAATGGTAGCCTCTCATATCTTCATTGCATTATTAGGGACTAGTCTTTTCACCATTTGTACCTGCACCGTCAGTAACTCTTTGTAGGGAGGAAGGCTGAAAAACAGTCATAGTTAAACGATCCCAAATGGCACGATATTTTGAAAACGTAGCTTTTAATCAACTTTTACCTCAAATTCGTCCCTCTCGGTGCAACACCTGATTTATGAGAACAGGGTAAGGGCACGCTTTAAGCACACAAGCACCTTACAGAAAAACTAGCAAAAAGACGACTGCCACTAATACTGCTCAAAGCGTTGACAGAACGTACAGCACTGCAGCAAGATCAACTTCAAAAGCAAGAAAAGGCTTCATGATTACATACACTAGCGCAAATTTCTCTTCAACAACGAAAGGAATTTTCTGTGATCCGAGTCTTCTTGGAAATGCCGGCTGAAACGGAATTGCGACATCATTCATCGCTTGTTTTATGCCCACTAAATGCGTTTGAAATCATCAGGGAGGAAAATCACTGTGAACTAAGAGATTTAGAACTTCACTCGAACAAGCTTTCTTGAGTTACTCTAGAAATTAGAAAAAGGTCGCCATGAAATTAGTGCAGCTGCTTCAGCTTCAGTGCTTTTCAACCTTTCACTTCGCACTCTGTTCCAATTTCACCGGAGAATCAGAACGCAACTGCTTCTTCTTCTTGTCTTAAAACCTCCTCCATTTCACTGAAGGACGATGAGAGGTGACTCCTGCCAAAATTCTGCTGCTTTACGTACAGCCCTTGGCATAAGGGTGTTCCGCGGGCATGACTTCACCTCACATGCTGTACTGAAGCGTGGCGAGGTGAAATTTAGATGTGGAACATGTAGATGTGATTCTTGGGCACAGTGTCGAGTACAGAGTTTCAATGTCAGGGCTGCCCATTTTGGTGCTACTGCTCAAAATGAGACCCACTGGACAGGGTAGCATGCCAAGGAGGTTGAAAATTGGGCTTTTTCACATGGTAATCATTGATGAAATGGACTGAAATTTTCATGAGACAATCCGAGCCCCCCAGGGCCATCATTTCCACAGGGATTTCACTCCATGCAAATTATCATCAACGCAACACTGCTTTAATTCATTGTAAAACCTACCCCTCATGTATCAGGAATGCGCTATAACTCAAACTAATCATTTTTGCCATGTTCGATACATCGATACCAGATATCGCGATAATTGAGGGTAATCTGAATAACTAATCTACTATATGATACTGCTCCTAGCATTTCATATACCCCCATGTTCATGTTCGATGCATTTCGAAGATTGAAGCACTACCACTGTAGCTGGTTTTGGTTTTTTCTCTTGCTTCTTTGTACTGTTTATGCCCCCTATAAGGATTCCCCGAAAGCCCAAGAGCTCTGCATTATCTGCTGCTTCTCTCAGAGCTTCATGCAAAAAGGATTGCATGACATCCCCACATTCCTTTTAGTGAAAATAGGGCAACATTCAGTAACGAAACGACATATTGGACAGACTTCATAGGTAAATAACTGTTTGAGACAAATGCACGACACATGCACGACAAATGAAGACAATGCACCTTCCTAAAGAAAACTAAATATGGCCCACCATATATATTTGCGTTGACCCAATAATACAAGAGAAAGGGCCATTTGTTCTTGCTGGCACTAAACACTCACCACCACCAAGGAGACCCATCTCACACTGCTAAAAACCATTTTTTTAAAAGACACTATGAGGGTACGAAACATTACTTCTTATATGGTGTCCACTTCTTGCATGGGCACCCTCCCATGCAGTCCACTTCCACTTTGTTGCATGCTGCCAAACAAGAGTTGCCATAGGTCTTGCCATCAGAGCCACACACAGGAAGGGCAACAGCTGGGCATAGACAAACTGGGCATGGGCATTCCCCCTCACAATCAACCTCCTGCAAAAGTGCAAAGGATCCGTCAACTTGAAATAGCATTCACAGTTCAGGTACTTGAAGTTGCAATCATTGCATGCTACAGTAGCTACAATAAAAGTCAAGAGAGTGTGCATATGTGTGAAGCACTAGTGAACGTTCATCAAACATACGTACCTGGTTGTCGCACTCAGCATGGCAAATACTCTCATAGGTGTTTCCATCGGTTCCACACACAGGAGCAGGGGCAAATAACCGGGGGCACCTGGCGTAGCATAATGTGTTGTCCTCACAGGGGCACCTACCCTTACATGCAACTTGCTGAGGAGACATAGGTGTAAAAGGTGAAGATCGTTAAGCAAGGGCACATGCACACACTAAAGAAAACTCACCTGGTTTGCACATTCCGCAAAGCAGGAGTTGGAGTATGTTTCATTGTCCTCCCCACAAACAGGATCAAAAATTTCTATGCACGAGCAATCACGAACACATGGACATTTGCCATAGCATTCCGCATCCACGTTGACGCACGCCGCCTCACAAGCGTTGTCGTAGGTCCTGCCGTCAGAGCCACACACAGGATGGTCAACATCTGGGCATTTACAAGCTCGGCATGGGCATTCCCCATCACACATAACATCCTGCAAAAGTGCCAAGAATCCATCAACTTGAACATTCAAGCACCTGAGCTGTGAATGCTATTTCAAGTTGGTAACAAGCATATGTGAGTGAAATGGCAAGATGATTTATCAGACAAACCTGGCCAAAGCATTTTGCTTGACACGCGCTATCATAAGTGTTCCCATCTGTTCCACAAACAGGAGCATACACCAAGGTCTGTGGGCAGTTACGGATGCACTCCTCCAAGGGATCTTTGCACGGACACTCACCCCGACATGCCAACTCCTACCAAATCGTCAAAAGAGTTGTCATCAGCGGATATTTTGCAAGAGGACGATCCATATCTAGGCAGATCAAAAAATGAAAATTTGGGAAATTGGCTGAATGCATGGTAGGTCCGACAAAAAAGCTCTCCCTGCTGAGTCTGGTTCCGGCATAGAGGCCAAACCCCAGCAATCTTGCTGACATTCCACCCAGATCTAGGGTTGGGTGAACTTTCAAATAGCCAGTTACAAAGAGAAATAAGATTTGGTGGAGAGTCCAAGAATTAATACTTCAGCTGGAAAATAATACTAGTCACAATGAGTACAGATTCCATAAAAATCACCTGACCGGCACATTCAGCGAAGCACTTGTTCAGGTACGTCTCACCATTTGCGGCGCAAGCAGGGTCAAAAAGTCCTGGGCAGTCGCAGCGTGGGCAGGGACATTCACCCTCACACTCCACAGGCTAAAACTGGGCAAGTGACACAGTATCTACTTACATACACATTGAACAAAATGCACCTGGTTTTCACAATCGGCAAAGCACTTGTTCGAGTATGTTTGACCATTTGTCCCACATACAGGACGATAGTCTTTGGGACAAGTGCAGACAAAGCATGGACACGCACCATCGCACACCACAGCCTAAAAGTAGGCGAGCAACACAGAAGCTCGATATGGATACATTACAGAAAAATCACCTGGTCATCTTGCTCAGCAAAGCACCTGTTCAGGTATGTCTCACCATTTGACGCACAAACAGGTCTATAAATTCCTGGGCAGGGGCATTTGGAGCAGGGACACTCACCCTCGCACTCCACTGCCTGCAAACGGACTAGTCACAGAGAATCTACGTACATACAGACACCTGTTATAGCATAGTGGGCATACATCATTTATGCTGCATATTACGCTAGGTCAAAAATTGGAATTCCCCATGTGGGTCCAAAATTTGTCACCACATCCCATTTGAAGACTTTGTA
>JAAUXU010067372.1_pt1 | contig 27428 bp, 31 predicted proteins | sample 7278151 | NCBI WGS metagenome assembly JAAUXU01 (sample SAMN14350113, study PRJNA611818) | marine sediment metagenome | isolation source: surface marine sediment (1.8m) | place: French Polynesia: Moorea | collected 2018-08
AGAAAAAGAATTGGATCAGTTGCTCTGCAACTTCCAGGCTTATGTAATTGGCTCTAGGCTTATGTAGCGTCCTAGTGTCCAAATGAGATGGTTGCACTGGTGTCTTAAAATGCAACTTGTACTACTGTAAAAAAAGAACACGTAGAACCTTCGTGCGAATGTACTCTAGAGTCTCCACTTCACGCTGATTCTGTTTGCCATGACTTTTCGTGCCTGTACCGGCTGTAAAAAACCTAGCAACCCCTCCAGGTCAGCTTCAGTCACTCTTTTTATAAGCACTTGAAAATGACACATGTTTTGAAAGTGAAACTTTCTACAAGGCTAGTACAAGGTCTCACCTTGCTACTCAAGTTGGATCTGGTGCCGTAGTAGACATGCCAGAAGCAGTGGAATTAGTGCACGTCGAGAGCCAGCTAATTTTTTGCTCACATGAGTACACGCATACGCACATGCTTACTTGGTACTCGGATTCGAATCCCTCCCCGTTGTAGGCCACCGCCATCTTACATCCCTGCTTGAGGCCATCGTAATAATTTCTGGCGCACGCACAATTCTGACCCGTGGCAACGGACTCGGTCTCGCTGCCGACCATGCCAAAGATAGGGTTCCCCGTGTACTTGTCCACACACCTGGAAGGTGATGAAGTGTAGATCCGTAGCCACATGCCGCCGTCTCCATAGCACAAGACTTACCTGCATGGTCCCTCAACGGAGCACTGAACTGCCTCGTAGAGGCCATCTTCGTCGCACTTTGGCTGACCAGTGTTCATTGCGAGTGTTCCATCGTTCAAGGCCTCTACATAGGCCACCAAATTCTTCATGCAGGTCGTATCCGTCATCTCGCAACGAGCATTGTTGTCGACACGATTGCAAACTGGAGGGAGAATGACTTCTGTACGCGTTCGTGCAAGTCCATATACGTGTCTCACAGAGTTGAGGCCCACACATCTCTAGAGGATACGCCTGCGCCAGGTCTTCTTTGCAGATTTCGTTCTCCTCTAGGTAGGTGACGCACCTGTACGGGCAGCACGAGCAGAAGTCCGTCAGGGAGTCGTACACGGGAAGAAGCAAGCCATCGCACTACAGAAAGTGAGCACCTTGAGACATCATTGCAAGGCTTTGTCAGTGACGTTGATCTTTCTTTCGTGGTACCTGTGAGGAATCCGGCGTATTACATGTGGGTTTACAGGAAGATTGGCAAAAGTCTTCAGTACACAGATAATTGAGGCCGCAAGTGTCTGTCGTGGCATCCTGGGCTGCCGTCGTGTGGAGCACGAGTAAGACGAGCAACATTGAAAACATAATAGCAACAATTTGTTGTGAAAATTAGCGAGAGCCAAATGTCAAAATAAAGTGAGGCAGATGCAAGATAAGGAACGAAGATAAGGCCTTCATGACATCACAAAACAAGTGACGCAGATTACTTTATTACGGGTCACAAGCAAAAAAAAACTATACACATATGTGGTCGCCTAAACGATATAATGAATCAGTGCTGGCCTCTAATTGATACCTGTTACACATGGGAGTCCTCTTTTCTCTCTCTCCCTCTCTCAAAAACACATTGTCGAGGTCCCTTTCGAGGCCGCTGAAGATGAGTCTTGTCATCAGCGTTCCCTCTACGAAAATCCTTGACTCGACTGCTACGCATGTTTTGTCATTCGTCTGCGTGCTCGGGAAGTTCAAGGAAGCTCACGCAAAGACACTGGCAGTCTCCACTGGCACCAAATGCTCTGAAGACAGTCGTTTCCCCCCTCTCTCCTCAGTGTTATTACCGAAATATTTTCCTCCAATTTAAATTTGATAACGGCTGAAATTGTCTTGGCTGCTCTTTCTCTCTCTCTCTCACACACAACTACCCTCGTTATCTTTTTTCTGGGATTTTGTGTTGCTCTTGCCTCTCTTTTCCTTGTGCGTGCAGCTTCCCAATTAGATGCTATTGTGAGGGACGAGCAAAGCGAAGCAGAAAAGAATGGAATGCTGCCTCAAGCAGAAGACACGAAATAAAACTTTTGTGTCGAAGCTGCCTTTGCTTTCTCGCTCGCCGCACCTCCAATTTTTTATCATTCTTCAAGGAGAAAAGTCATGGCAAAGAAGGGGAACTGTAATAATGCGTGTGTGCTTATTTGTCGAGATTTATGGAACATGACTGCACTGACATGTTGCAAAGACGTCTTGCGTTGTTGAGACAAGACACCAGCGTAATTTATTGTACCGAATGGGAGTATGAAAAAAAAAAAGGTTCGTGTAAGTGCGCAGACGTGGAACAGATAACGGCGACTACCGGCTTGCATCACCCGGGCAAGGATTTGAATCCCCATGAGGTGCGACAACGACAACAGCGTCGGCGACAATAGAGAAACCGCTCTGCAATCATTGTGTCAAGAATGCTCGGAACCGCCGATTCTCTTGAGTCATCATCGGGAAGGAAAAATCACGATAAACAAGGAGCTGTGGCGGCAATGCAAAGAAGCTTTTTCTTTGTCTGATCCTCATCCTCTACCAAGACAATCGACTAGACGCTGCCATGCGGAGCGTGGTGGAGACGATGTGAAAATGTGCCAGACCCCGCGCAGATTCATACTCAACAACATAACTTAACGTCACGGCGGGCAGCGGCGGCAGCACGTACAGTACAACCCACAATGACCTAAAGTTGGCAGGAAAAATCTTTTAGTTTCCAGCTGTGCACAATAATACTGGGTTATGACAAATCAATGTCAAAAAGAGGACACAATTGCAGTAGCATTCACAGGGGTCCAAATATCAGAGAAAACATCGCTCTCCTGAATATTTGCAAACTGAACTTCTTGTATCCCGACAAGAGTATCATATGATGCTTCCTCCCGACTTCGTATAACTATACAAAGCTCTGTTCAAGTTTCAGTAGCTGCAGCCTACTTTGTACCTGACGACTTTGCTGGAGGCAAATTCTGTAGCGCCATCAGTAGAGGGACTCTCGCCGCCGCGGCCGTCGCTGGCGCCGCCGCCATCGCCGCTGCCTTTGTGGTGTGGAAAAAAATTCTCATTCGCCCTCGTGTGTGTGTGTGTGAAAGGGAGTAATAGGCGCCATACATCATGGCCTTGCCTAACCGACCAATGATAGAAGTTATTACGGTAATGGAAAAAATAGCATGGTACAAGCTCGTGAAATGGCCTCATAAATTGTGGAACAGATGAATCGCTCTCCCCCCCCCCTTCTGCTCTCCCCTTCTTTATTTTCCAGGGCGCTTCCTTGTCTGCTACTTGTGCTTGTCGCGCAGTCCATAGCTCGGAGGTGTCATGCACTGTTGTGTACAGCGAATCTCTCAGCTCCGACACAGAAGAGATGATGTCCACGTACAGCTTACAAGTGTACACACAGACCTATCTACGGGAAACCCAGGGCGCCGACCAAAGTGGGGGGAGGGGGGAATGCCACTAACCCTTCTCCCATGCAGGCGGGGCACTCAAAGAGACAGGTGGTTAAAGAGGGCGTCAATGTGCTCAGTAGGCGTGCGTCTACATACATAACCACACACACACACACAAGCTTTCAATAAACGCATTGCGGGAAGGGAGACGCCTCTTTGCATTGGTTTTTTATCCTCCCTTAATGAACTCATTCTGGTAGAGTACAGTAATTGAATTGGCTGAACTGTTGGATCGCAGAAAACGCCAAGTCACGCACTGCAGTTCGGACGGCTATGGGAGCACACGCAGAGTTATTTCGGCATGAGTACTTATGTAGTGCTGGAAACCAGAGGACTTTTTCCATATTCAGACCATTGCGGTGGAAGTGGGGGAAAAAAGAGGCTCTCGTGTGTGCCCGGCATTAGTTGAGGCTGAATATGTTCTGCCCCTGGGAATCATGTCAAATTCAATTTATGCTTCTGACTACGTAGTTCGTGCTGCGAGCAGTCTTATAACGTTCTTATACCTAGTGCAGACAGTGAGTCTGCGGTCACAGTGCGAACTGCTCGCAATTCTGGCGTTTGGGCCACTGTACGGCCATACAGGCAATGTCACGTCTACTTCGCATACACGTGACAGGCTTCATGCCTGAAAACCGAAGTCAGGCCCAAGTTTCAGGGTATTTGGGGGAGGGGGGGGGGGCTAAGTGCCCAAATGGCCTCCCCCATGGTCAAATGGGTGCCTGGAGGGTGCTGAAATGAGCCGAGATACCCAAATGAAGCTTGCAAATTCTGCTACTGAGCAAGTGTCAAGCCCATTCAGGCCCAGACGGCTTTGGCCTCGGGCTTGATCGCCAAGATGAGAAAAAAAGTCAGAGGTTGAGTGAGAAGTCCTATAAGTATACAGTGTAGTGTTGGGTCTGAACCTAACATCCTAAACCAACCCAAAAGTCAAGTGTTTGTTGCTTAGTACTCAGCACGTATGGGACATGAATCAACTGAGTCCTGATCTTGAATCTAGTCGAAATAAAATTGGGAGATTCATACACAGTCAACCTTCTATATAGAGGGTGTAACAGCGAAACTGTGAATTAATTGAACAAATGATCTGTAGGATAAAATTGTCATGTCAAATGACTAGAAATTCGTTCAAGATATGTCTCCTTTTAGTCCTTCTTCCCAATCTGTCCGACACCGACGTCACCACCAAGGTGAGGTGAGAGATTGACCAAGATGAGGAGCTGTGCAAGCAATTGGCGCAGTCAATCCCAAAGAGGCTCCTGGCAATCACTGACTCTGGCCGTGGACAGAAATACTCGAAAGTAGTCACATCATCAATGAATCTCTAGTCATTTCAGGTGAAATTCCACGAAATTCAATTTAGTCACATTTTTGCTGCTACGCCCTTTCGTACATACTTTTGTAACTACATTGAAGTTGTCTCCTACGTTGGGAAGGTTGACTATTCTTGATTCAGATTCATTATCACAATCGGAGATTTAATGTTTGGGCAGATGCCATGGCATGCACATGCATGGTATAAGGAGCTTTTTATGACTAATGGTAACGCTGGCTCTTTTGATCCGGGGGATTCTATGGTGCCGTACATTATCGAAACCCTGGCATCTGATTCTAAGTATCCTGACTCAGCTCCTTTGAAGTGAATGTCAGGATTCAAATCGGGCTGAGATCCCGGTTTGGCAAGGATCCGGGTGGATTCTAGATCACACTGTCCAATACCCGAGTCTGTTTCTAATCAATACCAGCACCAAGTTTGGCCCTTGGTCTGAGCTCGGATCCATCACACACTCTGTTTTCACTCCCTCATAATCCAACATGCGAGACATGGAAAAACTATTGGCAAGTTGCCTCGTCATCAGTTTTCATGGTCGTGTGATTGGATTGGACGGGTGGGCCTTCCCAGCGATTAGGTTACGTTAAAATGTGCTAATTTGTAACAATTAATGTGGTCCATTGTAATGTACATTACGCACTTATGGTACGTAATTGTAGTTTACAGTACTGTATTCGTACCTGCGTGTATTAGGCATGTATGGTCGGCGAGCACGGCGGCTGCTGCCGCTGCCGCTGCCACTGCCGCCGCCGCCGCCACCGCCACCGCCACCGCCGCCACCCTCAAGTGCAAACAACTCGCAATTAATCGCGCTTGACGTGTTGTTGCTTTTTTGCGAATAAACGCTCCAGGCTATTTTGCATTTGCACCAAGACCAGTCAGATCTCTCTGCACGAGGTGGTCTTTTTGGGGAGGGGAGGAGGGGAGTGAGAGACTCCAGTGGGCGAATCAGCTACAACTTTTGACTAACAAGGCAGAACACGAGAGGTGCCATTAAGTTAAGGCAGGAGGAGGAGGTGTAATTGCTGGAAAACCAAAATTGCGAGACCGCCTCCGTTCTTTTCCCCTCTGGTGCTGCTCGCTTGTGCTCGTCTTATTAGTGCCCGATTTTTTTTTTGCCTTTTTCCAAGTCCGTAAATTCGCAAAAACGTGTACGCATAACCCTCTGTCAGTTTGTCTGGTAGAGGAGGACCCCAACGGAGGTCTCATGAAAACTTCTCTCCTCTTCTATTTGATGGCTCTTTGGAAGTCTGGCAGTTGTGAGAAGAAAGAGAATCAGAATGAGGAAACAAGGGACTTCCTTTCTGAATGGAGTAGCAAGCAAGACAAGTGCATCACGTACTAAAAAAGCTTTCCGGCACTTACTGTACTAACTACCTGGCAAATTTTAGTCAACCCTCCTTGAAAGCTCTACCCAATTTCGGCTGTGCATTGATGCAATGAGGCAGCGAGTCAAGAACCAAGTCTAAATCATGGTGAGGAGAGAGAAAAAGAAATTCTCTTCCCCCTCCTAATGAAACTTCTGCACTTGAATTATCTTCTTTGACAAATCACTGGAGGAGGCAGAGTGAGAGAGAGACAAAAATTGAAGGGTGGAGGCCTAAATCGATGTTGATCACCGGGGAGACACTTTTTGGCTTCGGCAGTCCAAGTCCGACGATTGACGTCGCTACAAATCATGGAAAATTTCATAAATTTCATGCAAGTCCTCACACACAAAGCGAGAGGAGCAAAGAGGCAAGAAGTGAATTTTCAAACTGCGCTTTCTACAGGTGACGCTGGAGAAGAGGGGGAAAAAATGACTGCTGTTAATGTCCAGGTATTTTTTCGAGTTACCGACAAGTACAAAACACACGTGAAAGGCCAGACATTTTCCCCAATACCCTCTTCTTCTTCTCCTCCTTCTTCTCCTTTTTGCTCCGCTCCAAGTGATTGGGGCTTGAGGATCAATCAGAAGGCGTGTCTTGCCTGTCACACCATCCGCCCAAAAGGTCGGCCCATTCGGCCGCCCAAGATCTACCTACAAGTTCTTTTGCGCCTGATGCGTGCACAGAAGTAGTCGACTCACATTTCTCGCCTCTACAGGGTGTAAAGAAAAAGAAGACGACTCCAGAGCTCCGTTCCAACCACGAAGCACCAACAGGGTGTGTCCGCTGCTTGTCCAGGATTGACAAGTTTACGCTTTTCATAGAATGGTTTAATTTTGAATGTGCAGCACACAGCAATCGTTCAATGTTTGGCATTTGGCTGCAGGCCGTGACTACGTCTTTCTGCAGAACACCGCCATTTGCCTCTTTACACCCTGTACAGGGGGACCCTAAACCTGCACTATCAGCAGAGATGTGTAAAAGCAGCTCGTCCCAGACAGTATTAGGTTGCTCTCTCAGTTATGCCTCTGAAGCCTCGAGAAATCATAGCTTTTTTGCAACCGCTTGTCAGGCCTTCTCACCTCCTATTTTTCTGTGGTCACTATTGATTAGGCCATTCCTCAAGGTGACAACAAAACACACACGCGCACTAGCGGGAGTGTGATTTATCTGGGACTAGGGTTAAATATTGGCTCCTCTTGCTTTCTTTGGTCCTTCGTGCGTGTGCGCAAGCTGCCGTAAAACCATGAAGGCACTAAATTTCGTGCAGTTGTGACAGGCGGGCCAAAGGCCCGCCCACCCCCCTCTGATGCTCCCGTTTTTTCGTGTAACCACCACGTAGCGCGAGGACGTTTTAATCAAAATGAAATACGCGCAACCGGTGACAGAAAAAATGAAATGAGTTGGGGCTTCCTGCACCTAAACCCCCATGCTCCTTTTTTTTTCGCTTCATCATTGGTGTGACCTCATACGTGATCACCAGGAGGATCCGGGGAGACGTCCCCCCCTACACACACACATCCGAGTCAGCCTATCACATGTAGGAGCCAAGTCTCCTAATCACATGTAGTTGACTCCCCCCCCCCCCCTCCTGGGGGTGCGAGTGTTATGCATTCCAAGTTCAAGACGCCTCCACCCTGACTCCCTTGGCCGTGAACATGTTTGAGCCGATCCGTCATCGCAGCCTGTGCTTTGGAGGCCTTACCTTTCAGTTAAGCGGGCGGGATTTCACGAGTGCTACAGAGAAGAGGGGAGGGGAAAAAGAGGAGAAGTGCGCAAAAAAAGATTTGATGGATTGCAAGAGATCTTTAGGGGGAAGCGGTCTTCATTTCCTTTATTGTGCGGTTGCGGGAAGTCTTCCAACTCATACGCGAAATTTTTGCACTCTCCAGTATGAAGGGCTTTTCAAAGCCTCTCAACGACTTTTCAAAGCTCTACAAATAACAAAGTGCAAGCACATTTATAACTGATGGAACCGGAGATGAACAATGTAGGAAGTATGTGCACAAATTGCTACTGCAGGCGTATAAAAAGATATTCGCAAACCCCAGGAAGCCTCAAGTAACGACGTGAGTCGGAAAGTGCATGGCAATAACCGTAACAATTTCCGACCTGTATGTTTACTGTTTGTCCTACCAAATTAACTTCTCACCATACTCCGGAGCATTCAAACAGTCGTTTGAATGGAGCCCATTGAAACTGCCAAATATTGCCACCGACCGAGCGAGCACTGCGCCCAACACCGTCCAGTGCAGCACAGCACTGTTCTACAATACGTACCAGTCTTCCCTTTCCAAAGAGAAGAGGTCCAGGGAACGAAAAAAGACCCATCGCACTTCGCGGCTTCTTTGATCCGAGCGTCCATGGCGGCGACTTCACCGGTGTGAATTATCGGGTGTCGGTCGTGACGCCATCCGAAGACGTGTTTGGTTTCTCCGCCGCCCGCCGATAACCCCTTTGATACCAGCGGCTGCCTTCGCCTTCGCCGCCGCCGCCGCCGCTGTTGCTGCTGCTGCTGCAGCAGCGGCGGCGGCGATGGAGGTGACGATGACGGCTGCGACGGCAACGGCGGTGACGGCGGCGAAGGCGAAGGCAGCGGCCACCTTCGCCACCGCCTTCGCCACCGCCTTCCGCTAATTAACGAGCATTTAATTGCCGAGCGGCCGCACTGATAATTAGAGTCCTTCGACGACACGGGTTTTCTCGCGCACGCAACCAATAACATCGGGTTTTCCTCTCGGCACCAGCCAGGATAGGGCACATCTCGCTCGGCCAAAGGACGTCCGCCCGTCCGCCCGTGTGAAGAGCTGATCCGAGCTGGCTGTTTATTGATCGAGGAGGGCATAAGAACGTTTTGTTGCAATGCAGATGACTGGAAAAACAAAGAAAGTGTTTACACTTGTCGCGGAAAAAGCAAACACCATTTCTTGGTTGTTCCTTTGATTTATCGACGTGGGCGCATGAAGAAAGGAATTTGTCGTAATTTGCCATCGTCGCTGGTCACAAAAAAAGAAGCCAAGCGTCGAACTTGTGTCCATACGTGTGTGTGTGTGCGCGCCCTCGCCGTGCGTACGCACGCGTGATGCGTGCACAGGTGCGCGTGTTCATGCACAGATAGAGAGGAGTGTGAAGAAGAAGTCAATTTTTCATCTGAATACGCGATATTTGACTTCTGGTACCGCTCATGGCGCTTTTTCCCTCTCCTGCACGCATGTTTACACCGTCAGATTGTTGACAATTTGATCCCTCGTCACAAATTTATGCACGACAGAGTCTCAATTTTTATCCATTATGTCGAAAGTGCATTGCGTAAGAAGATGCAGGCAGCAAAATGGTTCGCTAATACTGTGCAATTTCCTTCATGTCCGAGAAGACTTTTTGCTCATTCACGCACGTACGTTACTTGCCATGTGCGCGCGTGCGCGTGAAAATGTCTTTCTCCGACTTCTTTTTTGCCCATCTTCTCACACATCTTAGCTTTCTCTCTGTGTGATCAATTTCTACTATTTTTCTTTGTCACCAGCTGAAGACGACATTTTCCAAGTCCGGACCATGATCGACTCGGCATCAGAGGACTCCGGAATGCCGTGCATGTGTCCAGTCCGGAGTCCGCACAGATCCTGAAACGCGCCACCATGAGTCAGTGCAAGAAGAGCAGCGGCACTCAGTGAAATATGGGTGAATTGCTCCTAATGACAGTTATTTCTCTCTCTGTGTTCCACTGGTCTGGTCAGCAGCGGCCCATACTTGCCCTTACTTCGGTGGCCGTAAATTCGCCGGCGGAAACAATCATTGCAAATTACAATGCGGAGGAACTTGCGAGAGGGTCTCTCTCTGCCATTAACGTATCTCGGAGACCAGGAACCGATCGACACAGTGCTGCTTATCGGGGAGACCCCCTATTCTTAGCTGCAGACAGCCCATAGGCAATTTCATGTACCAAACCTCTGCAATACATCTTTTTTTTTCGGTTGCGGCAGAAGAAATGGGACGGAATCCTTGATAGGGGAGGCTTGAGCCGTTGGGTCAAGGAGGGGGAAGCTTTTCTTCAGGTGGAAGCGACTTGTGATTAACGTAAGTGGACCTGAGATCTAGTGACGAAAAGACGTTGTTTGCTTGGCAAGATGTGACTTTCAAGCACACACGAGAGCCTTTGTCTTTGGCCTCCTTTGGCATGACGAACACTTAACTTTGTAAGTGACTCAGCATTTTCCCTCTTTCTCCTCTGCTAGTGGGAGGGTAATGATGATGGTTGGCTGGTCTGTTGTGCTGATGTCGATTAAAGTCCCTACCTATTCTCTTTACCGTGTGGCGTGCAAAAAAATTCCACTGCCTTTCACCCCCTACACACACAAGAGTCAGACTCGACCTTGCGGCTGAGGGAAAAAAAAGCCATTCAGCTGGAGTAGAGACAAATATGTATCGTGCGTCACCTTTGAGTCGGATGCTTTTATACCCGCGCCGCTGACGAAAACAACGTCGTCGGATATGTTGAAGTGAAAACACTTTGCCAAATGACAGATTTCCAAACTGAGGGCAATCACGGAGATGGAGGCTAGTGATAGAGAGGAAGAGACAATATGGAAGGAGCGGCGAGTAGAAAGACAGAGCGCATTAATATAATATAAAATTGGGGGAAGATAACAGGAAAGATTTCCCTTCATGATGCATCGACCATGAAACCGCGTTACTACTTCTTGCTTAAACAGCATCTTTCTCAGACGTTTCACCAGTGAGTTGGCATTAAGTTTGGTATAGTAGAAGAGCAAGACCGGCGACTTTTCTTCTCCTTGAACAAACTGCCTTCGAATCTGGCGAAAAAGAAAAAAAAATGGCCAAAATAATTGCCTTGTGGATTTTCCACCAAAACTTGTTATGTTTGAGGCGAGCGCGCACCAGAAAGCGTGCCTGACATAAACAAGCATGGAAAATCCGAGCAAAAAGTTCCCGGATAGAGGAGCTACGTACATACTGAGAGAAAAAATACTAGATGTTCAGAGGAAGCTGCTGCTTTGGTAAAAAAGAAAGGAGTCACTTTTTTCCCCAGTGAAATGGAAAAAAAGGGGTTCGTTTCAATGCGCGCGCGCAAGTACTCGCACTCACGTTCTGGACTGGACTGCAGTCGGGACGGGGGTTCCGGGGATACGCGCATAACCATTGGGATGTTCTCCCGGACATTTGCATCAGCATGTTGTTTATGGTGGCCGTCCAGTAGAGTTTTTAAGGAGGTAAATGCACACACACTCACTGCCTGCTTCATTTTCCTTCATGTTTCCTTCCTCTCTCCGTCAGCAGCGACTCCGGCGGCTCCGGCGGCTCCGGCGGTTCCAGCGGCTCCAGCGGCTGTAGCAGCAGCAGCTCCACCATGTGACGTGGTTCCAGAACCAAGCAGCCAACCAGCGTCGAAGCCTAATGGGAAACTCGGCTTAATTAATGGAACCATCGGGCTTAAAATTGATTATTTATGATTGTCTCCAGGTGGTATTTATCACGGCGGGCTGAGGGGGAGGCGGGGTTCCCTTCTTGGCTCTGGAGAGGTAGTACCTGTACTTATTACGGACGTGGAGCTTGAGAGGAGGAAGAATAAAATGATCGCAGCGAGCGAGAGAGAGAGAGAGAGAGCATTGCCCGAGCAACCCCTCATGGCCGCCGCCACAATGCAGCTGCTACACACAAGGTTTACGGCGCTAACTCTACCAGACAAGGACCAGTGTGTAGAGTACATCCACGTACAACTGACTCCACACTACATAGTACGCGTCACGTTAAAAGTGACGCTATACATATGCATACTTATCAGGATGCCGGTGCATTTGCTATACGTTGTACGTCAGCCTTCATCCACAACTTGGCAACAACTATCAGTCGTGTCCACAGTACCCATGTGAGATACGTGGATATGTCACAGCTGTACGCTCACGCTGCCCGTACCAACCTACCCCATCTTCTGTTGAGCTTACTCACTCTTGATGTCTGTCAATATATACATAATATAGGATAGATAATATATTCCTACTACCTCTGCCGCCTGGTTGAGTAAGGAGGGCGAAGTAGTTACGTATGTGGTAGAAGTTGCTGAGAAAAATACGACAGAGCGAGAGTGAGTGATTGATCTTAAATGCTGGATTTTGAAGTTCTTGTGGAGAGAGAGAATGAGGCATGTGACTACAGCTCCCTCTCGGTACAGTGGAAACGGGGGGCCCCGCGGCGGCCGCCGCCGCCCGCCGCCGCTTGTGAATCATCAACATAATTACATAATTATATAGGTCGCCACGGTACCCGCTCAAGAAAAAAAAATCTGTCCAGAGCACATCAAATGCCAGACTGAAATTGCAATGTGAGCGCTTAAGAACCAGAATTGTCAGTCGCGTTATTACTGCTGAGTTAAGTAGTTCAATGAAGGAACCATCTCCTTGGCGCACTTAATTCATTCTTAAATTGGGCAAAATTAGGCAAAAATTTATGTTTCCCGCAAAAAAGTCCGATATGGTTGTGCTTGAGCGAGGAGGAAAAAAGTCTGTCCACTTCTCCTTCCCACTGCCTCACACTGCAGAGAATCGTCAGTCTCTCTCCAGATGATGGGTCAGAGCAGCAGTTCTGACGGGTAATTGATGGTATCAGACAGAAAGAAATCCGAATCACAGATTCCTCAAGGCATGATAATCAAACGCCTCGAACACATTTTATTACTGCGATAGCAGAGCGGAGAGCAGCAAAAAAAATGCAGTCGTGTGGATTTACGGGATCGAAATGATGGGCTTTCAAGAACAAGACTGTGAGTACCAACGGCTGTCCCAGCCCTTTATTTTAAGTCTCTTTGTTAGGTGCCAATGGTGAGAGCAGAGAAGTGAAACACACACAAGTACTGTGCTGTGCACTTTGTGTCAACGCTTATCACACGCTGGTTGGTTGGGAGAGTGTCAGAGGGGGCTTGTCAACTTTATCGCCACATTTTCATCAGTCGACAAGTTTTCCGAGAAGCCCGCTCAACAGCTCCACTTGGTGCTCTCTATGGCCTGCCCCCCGTCGACGTCGTCGTCGACGGCCAAGAACAAGTGGGACGCTTCAACTGCGTGCTTCTCTCAAGCGTTCCTCGGAATGTCATTGGGATTTCCTCCCTGGTGGATCCTCCGGGCTGCAGCCGCCGCAGCCGCCGCGGCCGATGACGCAGCCGCCGCAGCCGCAGCCGCTGCCATCTGACACATACTCTTATTTTGCTTGGTCCGCCCCTTTATTAGGGGCTTTCCTTTTTTGCTTGTCAGCCAAATTGCGCGCGCAAAGTTTTGTTTCACACACAGCAGAGATAATTCATCAAAGAAATTCATTTGTCAGAGAGCGAAGCGACGACAATTTGATAGCTGCTAATAAGCATGCTGCGGTGACCAATAAAAATCCCTGAGTCTGCAACAGAAGTCACGCCTCCACTAAGACTATAATGTTGCTGAATTACAACTATTGTAGCAAAACTCACACACGTGGGAACCCGCATGCGTAGACTTGCGCTCGGTTAAAAAGCCATTATTCGAGATAAACAAACGGTTGGTGTCATATCAGGCATGCCAAGGCTGCTCTCATGTTTGTTCTACAAGCACACACAAACTTTTTTATGCTTGAATACTTCAGCGCTTCGCCTCGATCAAAATCATAGCATTTTTAAGCCAGCTCAGCTGAGCTACTTAGACCCGGCTTAGCTTCTCGGCCGTCTTTTTTCTTCTGTCGATCTTTTTCTCGTCTGGGTTTAAGCCTCAGTCCCTTTTTTGATGAAGCTGGCGCCGAAATTCCGGGTCTCCTTTTGCACGAAACGTGCTTGTTTTCGTCCAGTAAAGGAATTCCCTCTTCTTTCTCAGTCTTGCCATCGCGTGTGCCATCATCGCGGCCGCCAGTTCTGTCATAAAGGTGGTGCATTCTATGAGCAACAACAAACTGTGAGAGTAAAGACTGCACAACTGCCGTCGCCCGGCGCTGTGAGCGGCCAACACGTGTAACGCTTTGTTAGTCACATCAGTGAGCGATTGGGGAATCGTGATGTTCAAGCAGGCTGCTCCACATCCACTTCCAGATCTCGTGCGTCTTCTCTATACGCATTCTTTTCAGCCGGAGCACAATATCCCCACAGACTGCCTGTCCGCGCACTTTTTCTGACTCAGCCGGTAAGCTAAAGCCTAAAGGTCTCCCAAAAGACCCCTGGACGACTTAAGGCCGGACATTATCTACAAAAAATGTTGAAAGAAGGGGAGACCAAGCGTATTTTTCTTGGAAGCAAAAGAAAGAAAACAAATCTGGCACCAAAAAGGATCGGGAGCAAAAAAGCTGAAAGGGCGATATTGCCAATTTATCGGCGGATAGCGTAGAAGGCCATTGGACCAAGAAAACACGTGCCATTTTCTGGGAACAGTTTAGAGCACACACATTTAACTTCTCATACTGTTGCACATAAACACACATTTCTGTTGATGTGTGTAGATAAGAAAAAGTATTCTGACGGTTGTTGCCTGTCAGGGAGAACGAAAAAGAAATAGAAAATCAATACGGTACGACACTTCTCTTTGCTTAACCGTCTCTGCCAGCCAGACGTTGGCAGCCAGACGCTGGCAGAGAAGAGTCCGAAAGATACTTCACCGGGAACTTTCCTTTTCTTTCGGAAACTTTGATCAGAGCTGTCCATAATAAACGCTTCCACTCTATACGTGCCGGCCTTCAGTATCTGTGTATGCGCTGCTGACGATACTCCAAATGTTGATTGGCGGGCCTCTCCTCAAGAAAGTAGATCTTTGGCGTGGTTCATTGTACGCAAAGGGTTATCGATCCCATCCCCATATGAACGGGCGGGCAGAACCATTATTCGTATGGTGCAGTCGAAGAGCGGTGACGTCACCTCTGTCGGGACTATGGAAAAATGGGCGTTCGAGTTCCCCCCCCCCCAATGCTGGGGCAGTCCAAGAAGTTTTGGCAAGTCCACCGTAGCATAAACCTTAGTCCTGATGCTGTGTGGGATCATCTCAGAGACTTTCTTGCTGACAGGTTTACGTACTGCCTCAAGTACCGTACAATGTACGACGTACTATGACATGCACTGCACTGAAGACCCGGTCGACTGCAATGCCGGGGACCTCGTAAATGGGACCATGTGCCGAATTCTAAATGTGGGCGATGTGGTGAACTGCGACATACTGTACATCTGACATCGACAGCCACTGAAAATCCGGGGGGGGGGGGGAGATCAAATGACACAATTGTTTCAAGCAATGAGAGAATGATTGAATTTGGACTTTGTTCTCAGCAACAATCCTCTATACTTCATCATGATCTCTAATCTCAAGTCGCATTGCCAGTAATACATTGTAATGCAAACAGTATTGTGAGCATAATGCTGAATGGTAGCAACCACCGTGGTTGGTCGTAACAGTTGGTCAGGCCTGGGGAGGGAGGACACATGCACAATGCGTACAAGACCAGATCTTACTTAGGGCATTACATGCTTTAATTAGACCTGCAGACGTAATTATTCGTTCTAAGACACATGTGAGTTGTACGTGCGTGTGACCAAATGTTTTTTGTGTAAGCGCACCCTGAGTCCAAGCCGGATCGCATACGCACCACGTGGGAAAAGAGCGTAACGGCGAATCCCTCCCATCCATCGAGAGAGGGGAGGCCTGAATAGTCTAGACTGACTGGCGCTGAGTGTGGGTGTGTGAGGAGGCGGTACCGGGCGGGGCTGGGGGCGTTCATATCGTGTCATTCAGCTAGCAAAAGCCAGAAAAGATAAACTCACTTCGCCACTGTTTAGACAAGAAGCCCCCTCCTCCTTTGTACTAGCACTCTTCGGCCCATACTCACATTTAGTATTGTACCGTATGTTGTGCACTGCAACTAGTACTTAGTATGTCATGCTGCCCGGCCCCCTAGACGTCAAGGGCATGAGGATGACGTCGAAGAGGAGGGAAAAGAGGGGGGAAAATGAGGTAAAGAACGATAATTTGGTGTGCCAGTTGGACAGGATTCCTTAAAAAAAGTTGTTCCCTATAAAAACCTATCAATTAACTAGGTACACTTATAAATCTGCTCACGGAAGTTGACAGTGAAAGAGTTCTGGATATCTACGATGATTTTAGGTCTGCTCTTGTTAACGCATTTTTCTCTTCCCTCTTTTTTTATTTCGTGCTTGACTCTCGTCGAGTTGGTTGTTGCTTCCAAAGACCTCTTTTTTTTCATAGTCACGAAACTCTGTGGTACACACAGAACATACTTGCGTTACCTAGTTTGAGGCAACAAACGGACACTTGTTCTACAGTTCTCTGCCAGATAAAAGTGCCGTGAATGTACCATGATGTCGCTTGCCGCAAAGTTGCAATGGCGAGCGTGAGGCAGACCCCGACAAGCAACAGCCTTCCAAGGGCGATTTTGTGATTGTGGCAAGTCCTTTAAGTGCCAGCTTTTTCTAATGTAATGTTAGGTGGAGTAGGTATCCTAAGTGCGTGCTTGGTCGATAGTACCTCGGTGCTGTCGAATGGTCTTCCTCCTCCTCTTTGTAGGTGAGGTATGCAAGAAAGAAGTCTCTCTTCTTTTTGCCCCATGCATAATTTAAGTCATGCCAAGACGCTATGAAGAGAGGATAGCCAATCCCCTCTCCTCTTGCTATATTACTCCTGCTACATTGAGGCGTGCAGCCAAGTCGTAGGGCGAAGCCAGCAGAAACACAATTCATCACTGTCGCAGTGATTAATTCTGGCAGGCAGGCAGCCAATGTATGGAGTAAGTTACTCCTAAGCTACATACGACGCTCAGTGCGGAGCTCGCGGCAAGCGGAGCTCTGAAGAAGCGCATTTTTTGGTGGAGAAGAGAGGAGAAGAACCTTTTTTTTTTGAGCAGCAGATTGGAGGGAGGAGGAGTGATATCATCAGAAATACCTCACACAACGACGCCGCCAGCTTGATCGGGGTCATAATTCAAAGAGAGAGCTCACATGAGCGTGGAACCGTCATCATCGCCGTCTTCGCCTCCGCCGCCGCTGCAGCCGTCGCAGCCGTCGCAGCCGCCGCAGCCGCCGCGGCCGCCGCAGCCGTCTGACTGGCGCCGGGCATCATTAACGGGCCATTACCTTCTTCTCCTCCATATGTATTCCTGCTGCTGCCCGTTTCTCCCTCCTTTTATGCCTCGCAGGTGTTTTTCCTGCCGCCGCCCGCCGATTGGTCCACATGGAGGAAGGCGGAGAGAGACTCGCCCACAGAGACCTGACCAAACCGTGCCAAAGAGCAGGCGAGCAGAATGGAGCATCTGAGAGTGGGGAGAGAGGAGGGAAAGCATAATCACGTGTGAATATTTCGATGAGACAGAAAAAAGTAGTAACTGGCCATGACCAAGTGAGTACACGTTCTGCAGGAGGAGGAGGAGGAGGAGGACAGCGCCAAGGACTTGGTGCCGTCACCAATGCGTAGTAATCAGGCTGGCGTCGCACCAATGCCATCATGTTAGTCCAGTTATAATAAATCCACAACGTATTAGACTTTCTGCATTCTGATATAGTGGAGGGCAGCTAAAAAGCCCTGCTATACAGCTCTGAGTAAATAGCTGTAGAGGAAGTGGGCGGGACAACGGGACCTTGAGTCAGTCTTCTTCCTGTGCGAGGTTTCCTTTGGGGAAGAAATTTTTCAAATTTTGTGGATCAGAAAGCTTTTCACACATCAAAACCTCTGATGATGCATAAGGTGGGTAGGTCACAAGTCGACTCTTGGTACTGGCACGACCTCGCACGGCATGGCGGAGCACCGCAGTATGTGCGGGCTGGAGGCTAAATGAAGCAGCTGTTATTTAGGCGAGGGCACGACAAAACTGAGTGCGCCTAAACATGCGAGTTGCGTACAACAATCCTTTCCTTCTTCTGACCTTTACAACACAAGTTGAACGAGCATATTTACTATCATAGCAGCTGCATTTTGGCAACTGCAGTCTATCATTTCTCCTGGTTCCCTCTTTTCCTCTTCTCTGAAGGTGGTCATTATTTCCATCTGTACGTAGGTAGTAGGTGTAGCTGTGAGGAGTTATAGTACATGCTCGCAGACAATACTGAATCGAGGTGTGTGGTTCATTTCTTCCAGGGGTTAAAGGAACAGTCACACGATCCATACATAGACATTCAGGCGAGTCCCGAAACAACCTCTCCTCTGTGAACACGTACGTATGTGTGTACAGCCCCGCAGGCCAGAGGGCGAAGGTTAAACATATGCGCGCCGTAGGTGAGTGACTGACTGTGGAAGTGACATCATTCATATCCGAGGTGTCATATCTGTGAGGGAAGAAGAACAGCAAAAAAAAAAGACAATGCTATCATTGTTTTTCCTTCACTTCCCCCCTCTTGAGCTCTCTGTGCAACGTACGAACGTTTAAGCAACAGCAGCAGCTGCAAATTTCTCTACATGACCCCCCTCCTCCCTCCCCACCAGGTACAAGAAAATGCGGTCGGCGCGTGCCTTCTGCTCCAAAACATTGTTCAAGCTTGAAAAAAGGCTCGTAATGCTTCGCGTATCACACAAGTGTGACAGAGTCATCAAGAGTGACTCAAATGTACAAAAAAAGTGAAACAACAATAATAATAACAACAACAACAATATCAGAGCCCTAGAAAAAATGGGCAGTTGGCGGGCCGCCCTCGCTATTTGTTTTGACGTCCTTTCTCTGCTGATCGTCAAGAGAGCAAAGGGGGGGGGGTCACAGCCGTATCATTACAACATAGCGCTCCAATTTGTCATGATGACCTAGGAGAAAAAAAAAAAACAACGCCTCAAACTGGCCGCGCTGGCGGCCGCCGCTTGTGCGGCCGGCGGCGGCTTTCTGTTTTTCCAGAGAAGAAAAAAGGTCTCTCTCTCTCCGAGCGGCGGCGGCGCCCATCAGATCGAATCGAACTCGTGATTAATAATTGCCGAATGGACGATAATTCCATGTTTGGAGGCTGCGGCCGGCACAGGTTGATGATGGCAGGCAGGTATGTGTGTGGAGCAAGTATCGATCTAGCCGTGGCTTCGCAGGCTGCTCTGAGGTCTTCAAGGAGAGAGAGAGAGAGAGAGAGAGAGAGAGAGAGGGCGGTGCCTCCTTCGCAAACAATCCATTACCTCTGTCTGGCATCCTCGTCGGGGAAAGAACACACGACGATGCCCCGAGAGGGAATTCTGAAGAAATAGCCGAGCGGAGGCGGGGAAAAAGTCCTCATAAATCCCCAAGCACCCGCCTTCTCCATCTATGCCTGCTCTAATATCTTTTGAAGCGTCACTCCTTTTAGGGAGTGCGTGCTCAGCCGTGCCTTATTGTAACCATACTGGGAAGAGAGGGAGATCGAGCTTTTGCCAACTGAATCTTTTGGAGATGATTTGGCTGACTACAGCAAGTCTCTTAAACTTGGCCTTCCCGGTACGAGAAGACGAAGTAACACTTTCCACTTGGACTGCGGAGAGCTTTTTGGGGGGTGGATGGGAGGTGTTCACCGAAACAAATGCTCTGGTGTCAAAACACTGCTCATTTCTCATCTCGCTCCATCGAATCCGTCACTAAAAGGGACCGTGTCTAATGTGGGCGCTCTCACACATCACACGTGTGTGTGTGAGAGAGAGAGAGAGAGATCAAGAGGAAGGAAGGAAGGATCATTTACGACACAGTACAAAAAGTTGGGCCTCCCGGTGTTTGTGTCTATGTGCGTCCGTTTTCTCCAAGTGTGCGGTCATCAGTGTTCGGTCATGCGATCCAGCTCTCCTCTTAAGTGACTCTGCGCAGTTGTTAACGGTGGATGCAGGACCTTCTTCTCTCTTCATTGACTCCTTCCAGGCGGACGAGTACTCGTAATATCGGAGACAAGGCGCGTATACCGAGAAGCTGACATTTGGGATGAGTCTGCTTCTTTGCCAATACCTAAAGCAACCCAGCTACACCGTACCAGTGTTATATCAACCTGGTCGCAGGTAGCAATTATGGAATGATCGTTCAATTTTCCTTTCCCAAACTCACTCTTCCTTCCCCTCCTCCGTGTAAACATGACAACCAGTACCTATCTCACAACCATCACCTTGTAAAAACTTCCTTTTTAAAGCCCTCTGGTAGAATGTGTTTTTTTTCTTGGCAAAAGAAAGAGAGTCAGTATATCTATCCATCGTCGCGTCCATCCAAGGGAAACCTCGCCACGGGTTGTAAAAAAACAAGCAGAGGAACAACTTTGCCGTCTGTGTGGATTTTTTCCGTCCCCACCGTGGTGAAGATGCTGTAGCAGAACCAGAAAAAAAGCAGACCTGAGGTATTCTCTCCTTGTAGTAAAAGGGGTGTTTTGTTTTCCACTTTATTGACTTTTCGAGCTATTGATTCCTGAGTCTGGTACAAAACTAAGGTTTCCTTTCAAGGAGTTGCAGCAAAGACACACCGAGCCAGTCTCACATTTTTTTTCTAGCCCGGCGGCCTTGGTCAAAGGCCTCTTGACAGTTTGTTAAAGCCATTGTCTTGGAGGCAGCACCTCAGGGGGCCTCTCTTGTTCCTTAAGACTCTCTCGGAGTCGGGATCGAGAAAAAAGAGGTAAAAAGGCCAGCATTGATTAACCGGGCACTAATTGGGAACAGAGCGAGAAGGAAAAAGATCCCGCATGATGATTGGGAGGAGCTCCAAAGGAAGAAGAAAAGAGACCTTTGCATTATTGCTATCGAAGACAAAAATCAGTCTCAGTTGAGCAGGGATGCTCGTAGTATCCACCTCTCTGTTCGCGGCAGCCTCATCCTTAAATATTGGTGCTGCCCCATTCTTTTTTCTCTCCTTTTTGCCCCCATTGTCCCTGTCAAGGAGAGCAGAAGAAGAAAATGGGACCGTGGGACATCGGCAAAGTGGCAAAGGATACACACGATTTAAGGCTTTGTCCTTCCCACTTTTTCTGTCTGAGGGATTTTTTTTTTTGAAGAAAAAGAAGAGCCAGAGAGTCAAAGAAGCCACGTCCAGAAGAAAATGGACTAAAAAGAGAGAGGGAGAAGTTCTCACACAAACTCGAGGAATGAACAGCACAGATCACGTCGGCCCAGATGTTGTTCAGCACCAACGAGACCCTGTGCACTCTGTACGACCAATGAGTTTATGCTTTCTCGGTTCCCTTTTCCACCGCCTCGCTAATATTTCGATGAGGAGGCTCCCTTGCCTGCTTGGTAGTCATGACAGCAGTTGGACCACGCCTCCGTCAGGACGAAAAGCGACAAAAGACCGTTGCAACCATCCATCCGCTCCACCAGACAGGTTCCGTGCTGTCTGTACTGCACCGCGCTACACTGTGCAGCATACTCATCTAGATACTGTACTGTTTCTATGTTTATTTTTCCAGCATTCACAGCTGTGGCGGTGTCAGGGACAGTGCAGCGATTGCGCAAGACAGCACTTGCTGTAGAGTCACTCCGAGCACTTCTTATGATAGGGCTTGGGGGAGGGGGGGTGACCTATGCTTTTTAGTGGTGTCTGGCCGAGTGTAGCTGCTGCCTCTATGATGTACGAAGCTTTGTTCCTGGTGCAGCTTGCCCTCGTGCCCATATGTGCTGCGTCCTAGACACACATAGAATGTATGGTTCACAGTTATAACATTAGAGGGCAAAGGGGCGGCTGCTGCAGCTTTAAGGGGGGAGGTTCGAACGGCGATATTTATACGCCATTCAGTTTAAGTAATGGATGGACCGCTGTCAAATTAGCATGCAGTTCCCCGGATCTTAAACGCCGCCGCGATGGATGGTGAAATAGGGGGCAGAAATGCGCGGTGCGATACTCCTGATGAGCCAATATGTTCAAGATTGACATGCGTAATGTCTATTGGGTCATGGAAGAGAATGAAGAAAACCGGCCCACTTAATCTTCCAAAGTGCTGACGACGACGATGACGCTGTCGTTCTCTCCAATCCTTGGCTATTGTGTGCATGTGTGTGAGGGCTCCCGCTGCGACGGCACACGGTCCGCCTCGACCAAGTCCGCTCCCCCCAGAGAGATAATCATGCCCTACGCGCACTATTGAGTGGCGCTATGAATGGCGGCGTCGGCGGCACGCTTCTTCTCCAGTCTTCCTCCTCCTCTTACTGATGCCTGCTTACTTCCACTTGATTTCCCTGCCTCAGGGCTTATTGGTCTGATTGTGCGAGGATGCTAATTCATGCTGATGACATGGGAAAAGCACTTGGGCCGGAAGTAATGCGAGCGGCGGCGGCAGCCATAATGTAGCCTTTGTCTACAGGTTTTTGTAGAGAAGCGAGGGGATTTTGCTTTTTGTATAAATTTTTCTATCCCTTAAATATCGAGGGAGAACTTTTCTACGACGAGGCGGGTTCCAAAACTCTCCGGACAAAGAAAAAGGCTCCCCCTGTGTGAGAGAGAGCGTGCATAAGCGGAGACCTATCATTGTGCTCAGAAATGGAGCAACAATGTTTCAAGGCTGCTTTTCATGCCTAGCTGTTCATACTCACTATGCTGAAAAGCTTAGTCGACGTGGTAGTATAAGTGAGTGTTGACCATGGCCAGACAGCAAAAGACAAATACTTAAAGAAAGTTGTAGTCCGAGCGCACAAGTGACAAGAGTTTCTGCTGGCAACTGATAACATCAAATTGAGCTGAAGAGGTCAAAACAGGATCTGTCTGTCTGTCTCTACTGCTGCTCTTTTTTCTTTCTTCTTCTATTCTTGGAACAGCACAAAAAGAGACATCCAAGCACACCTGGAGAGCGCAAGATGTCCTTTTAAATTGTTCCCACGAAAAGAGGCAACTCTGGAGAAGAAATCCATTTAGATACATTAACGCATGTTCACAGTGACACTATCTGCAATCTCGAGTTGGAGGCCAATGGAACACCTCTGAAGCCGGCGATTCCAAAAAGCACAGATCCTTATCTGGTAAGTAGCGACGAAGACCAGATAAAGATTTGTTGAAACCCTCTCTCCTTTCCACGCATCGATCGAATCAAGTACGAATTTCGTCGTGGCTGCAGAGTTGGGTGAAGGGGGCGATCGCCCTTAGTCACCCCTTCCTTCCGAGTCAGGGAAAATTTGCTTCTCTGCTGCTTACGACAAATCGCTTCCTGTGTAGATAGATAGCGGGGGAATTCCAAATTTTCTTTGGGGGGGGGATGTTAAAGGGGAAATTTGTGCCTTCCGGTCAGTCAGTGCAGAATGCACAGCGGAGTGAGTCAACGACTCAAGTTGGAGAGTGCTCATGGTCTTGGAGGAGGGGAACTGGGAAGTGATCAGACAGCAAGTGCACGCACCAAAGGTGCACCGCCAAATTGAGTATGTGTAAGGTAGGGGGGAAAAGCCCCCACCAGTTTTGCCCAACCGAACGAGTGCGTGTAATTTCTGTCAACATAGCTCGTGCACGCGGACAAACAAAAACATGCTTTAACGTAATGACATTAATTGGTTTCTGCGCACGTTGCTCTCTCCAGGGAACTCATGTGTTTACCTCTCCACACTTGCATACGTTGTTGGAGTTGGCGTGCCAGCGCCGAAAACGTGGCCGCCGCCCGCAATGACGGGGTCGTCAGAACAATTTTTGGCAAGGCAAGCAACTTCTGAATGGGTCTGATTGCGTGGACGGAAGGAAGCGACTGACCATATTGACCCTCTGTCCCTCCCCCCCATTGACGACGTGGAGGCGATCGACCGTGATGACGAAGATGGGGGGGAGGAGGAATCATCATCAACGGAAGCAGCATGCAAAGTGAAATTGATTTCGTGAATTGGTGCATGCGATGGAAAATTATCCATTTCATCTCCGCATTAGGACACGCGAAGGAGTGGTCGAGGGCCAGCTCGGCCCTGTGACTCGGATCCCTCCAAGCACCTCGATCTATCAATCTTTATCGCACGAACCCCTTTTTCCACTTCAACGTACCAGACCTCAATTTTCGGCCGAAAACTACATATGTTGAGCCATGATAAGAAATTTGTTTTCTGTTCAGCGGTTGCCTCTGTGTGTGTCTTCGACGTATTTTGTCGATTGTCGGGTGGTTGCGTGTTTCACTGCTGTGGCGGAGAATGAGAACAAAAAATGGCAGCCCCCCCCCTTTTTTTTTAACTTATAAAGCATGATAGTGCCGGTGTTTCTCTCCTTCCCCTACGCCCTGCATGAGTGAATCTCGTGTCTACGACGATGAAAATATTGGCAGCTGAAACCCTCTCTCTATTCATGCCACTGGTGCGCGTTCGCGCGCCCGCGCGCACACACAGATTGTCTGCGTGCGAGCAAGTGTTGGCTCAACAAAGGCGCTACCCCCTTCTCCGTGAAGGCCGACACGTCCGTCAGCGGCATCTGTCAATCAGCGTAACGAGCTCGGAGATTTGTCGGACGCGGTGGTCAAGGGAATAAGACAATCGACTGCGCAATTTTCCAGGCGGGTGCAGAAGAAGAGGGAAAAATCTGGCAGATCGTTTGTTGGATAACCAGAGCTCCTCTTCTCTCTCTGCCTTATTGCTCCTCTGGCTCTTTTGGCACACGGCAACATGACCGTTGCGGCCGATGAGTCGAGACAATGGTCACGCCACTCTGGAACAGTTGTCGCTGCAATCATCTTTGGTGAGGATTAGCCAAGTGCCAAGTGTGATGAGCGAGTCCTCGACAAAGGGCAAGCTCGTTAGCCTGAACAAACGGTCAAAACCAATGCCTGCTCAAGCTCATTCTGCACCGAGGTGCAGCAGCTTCTTTTGTCAGAAAAAAAAATGACTGCTTCTTGCGCAGTTTTGGCACCTCTTATGCACCATGTCAAGATGCATTTGGCACACAAATTCGTGGTCTTCCTGTGTGTGACATCTGTTCACTTGGCATGGGAGGAAAGCCACGCTTTCCCGGGTGCAAGGGTTGCACCAACTTTTCGGTTACTCTGCTGCACTTGGTTGCTGCAACTATCTGATTAGCGGGAGCCTTCGTTGACAGTTCAAATATGCACACCAGGGCGTGCGTGCGTGCGTGCGTGTGTGTGGGTGTGGGTGTGTGGGGAGGGGTGGACGTGCGTGTGTGTGCGCGCACGTACAAAATGTTGATGCGCTGTCACGTCAAGGTTGATTAGTTATGTCTCTGATGAGAAGACTCACGTCACGTCATAGAGTTACAATGCACTGTTCATGAGACTTGATTCGCCGTCGTCCCTGTAGATGGCGTTGACCTCCTGGGCTTTGCCATCTGCTGTCTCCGCCGTCGCCGCCGTGCAAAGCGAGGGAGCGATTTTCCCCCCTTCGGTCGCCAACGGCGGAGGCGGCGACGACGACGACGACGACGACGACGACGGTGACGACGACGACGACGACGCCGACGACGCTCGAGCCGACGAACGCTTCATTCTCCCTCCTCCTCCGGTATTTATGGCTGCTGCTGCTCTCTCTTTCCTCTTGCATCCGCCCAAAAAGAAGTGCTTTTTTGCTGCCGCCGCTGCTGCTGCTGCTGGCGGAAAAGTAGAGGAGACTTCCCAACCGGCGAACGGGCGGGCAACAGCCCGGGGAAGCCCTCGTCCGATACGTGCGGTACGATTCTCTCTCTCTCTCTCTCTCTCTCTCTCTCTCTCTCCTTCTCTTTTCTTCAGTGCCGTACAGACCTTCCCCTGCAGCAGCAGCAACATCAGCAGAGTGAATTTCTCTCAAGGAGGCCTTGAAGTTGTGCTACTCCGAGGAGAGCAGCAACTCCACGTCTCTCCTCTCGGAAGTCCTCTTCCACACTGCCTGCTGCAACCCCTGTTTTGTCAGATTGTCGGATTTTTCAAGAACCTATAATCAAGTGCGTCTAGCCTCAACTAAATTGAGACCTGTGCGTCCCCATAATTGCATGGTTTGAGCTGAAGCCGGCCGCCGGGCGTCGGGGCAGCCGCTATCACACAACAACTCAGGAAGAAGAGGAGAAATAGGGAGGCCTTTCCTGGCATCACCAACACGCAGTAAGAGATGACGAGAAGGCCACTTCACCCCTCACGCACACCCCTCTCGACCCTGCAGTGCGTGTGATGATTTTCCACGCTTCTACTACCACACCCTCCTCAGCCGCCTACGCCTCTCCTCCTCCCGGCCACTCCTCCACAGCCATGATGCTGACGGACCTGAACTCGGTGGGCCACGCCCACTACACCGGCGCCCATCACCAGACCACTCCCGTGTCCGCCACCGCGGCCGCTGCGGCCGCCGCCTTCTCGCATGGGTTACACAACGGGGCGGCGCACTTCCCCACCACTCCAGCTGAGATCCCTGCGTCGGAGGCCACGACCACCCCCAGCGTCACCGTAAGTGTCAAAGTTATGAGCGTTCATGTGGCTTTGCTGTTGCACTCGTGTACTGGACTTGGGTGGATGCACCAAGTCCTCGACGACGGAACCCCTGTCTGCCGCAACCCGGTCTCATGGCTTCGTACGTGGTGTGCACGTCGTCGTTCAGCAAGCAGATGTCAATTTGCGGGCCCCTCAAGTCTTGCCTGCCACCTTCAAAACAGAGCGATTGATGATGTGTTAGCAAGTCATGCACTTGGCATTTGTCATGAGCAGAGCACCAGACAAGATTTTTTTTCTTGTCTCGGCCTCCACGATCTGTTCACGTTAGTGAAGCAGAAGCAAATGATGACTTTGGCGCTCGTCTGACGACGACACCTTTTCTTCCTTTCCCTTTTTTACCTGCTACCCAAGAATATAATGAGTAAATGACTCATTCCAAATAATGCGCAGCATAAGCGCGTGGTTGGCGGGAGCGAGCGCAAAAGATCACCTGACGATGATGATCAGCCCACACAAACACCTTCCATCTCCTCCGTACGCACACCCATTTCGCGAAGCTGACAAAGGCCTGATGGGCAAACAACCCGGGCAGCCGCAAATTTGAATTCGCTGCCAACGCCGCCGTCACTTTCATTACCACCCAGAGCCGACGAAATCAGTTAGCGTCGTTTTCCTCGTTACCAACATGAAAATAATCATTCCTGGCATGTGGTTTAAAGAGAGAGAGGAGAGGGAAGCCCCCAGCAGCGGCCGCAGCAGCCCACAATTGTAGTAGCCAGAATTTTTGAGCTCAGCACGCCTTATTTACTGCGTTCTGGCCGTGCCAGGATAGGCCTATCTAGCTCGGCTCTTAGCGGCGGCTGCTGCGGCGGCGGCTGCGGTGGCGTCCGCGGCTGCGGCGGCGTCCGCGCCGTTCGGGGCCACGGCGGCGGACGCGACGACGCCAGTGGTCGGCCTGGGTCACAAAGAGCGCGCTCATTTCACTTCAGAGAGGGGGCTCTTTCTTCATATCATTCACACCTGACAGGCAAACAGTTGTAGCAATGCTGTTTGGTGTAGTATGCGCGCGCTCACATGCTTGGCTGGTCG
>JAAUXU010100843.1_pt1 | contig 27428 bp, 44 predicted proteins | sample 7278151 | NCBI WGS metagenome assembly JAAUXU01 (sample SAMN14350113, study PRJNA611818) | marine sediment metagenome | isolation source: surface marine sediment (1.8m) | place: French Polynesia: Moorea | collected 2018-08
ATGACATTATAGCAGAGCTATTTTAATAGTGTAGCAGTGTTATTAATGATTCACGCGCCAGATCTTATGAACAGGATCTAAAGTTTTCGCCCGAGATTCTGCCATTGCTCTTTCAGTCGTTCCTAGGCTTCCTCTGGGCCTCCTCCTTGGCGCCATTGTTCTCCCCGGTGAACTTGAAGTACATGTGGGAGTTGATCTATGCCTGATCTTGACCGCCCGTTTCGCCCGCTCCGTCTCGTCTGTCCCTTTTGGTGGATGACTTCTGTAGTCGAGCCTCACTTGAGGGTCATCTCTCTTCATCTCGGAAGTGATCTGAACGACCCTGTATATCATAGTGTAAGGGGTGTGTGCGTCGCAGTTTGGGTTCACGCTACACGGCTTTTAGGTGTCGTCATCGATGGTTGAAAGCTGTTTGCATGAACTTGGTCTGAGACCTGTCCCGACTCCTGGTCGTCATTGGACCCCCTCATTCGGTGCATATCTTGACAAGGTTTCAATTGTGGAACTTGCTATAACATACGCAGATTACAGGGCTAAAGCAAATCCTTCTCGCTATTGTGTCATGTTAAAAGACTTCTTCAAGGAGATCAATTCGACTCCACAGAGAAGTTGGAGAGTCATTGTAGCAGACGCTGTCTCCCGAGCACTTGGGTGAGAGGAAGCAGGTCATGATGAGCAGCAGCGAAGACACAATCAACACGATCTAAGTGAAAGTAGCACAACATAATGAAAAGCGGACTTGAGGCTCTCTGGGAGGCAGAGTTTTCTCGTCTTTCTTCATCTTGAAGTCTTTCTTCACCAGAGGTCTTAGAGTGAAAAAGTGAGTCTTAGCTTTTTTCTCAAAGTACATTTCCCCACAGACAAGTTCCTGCATAGCAAAGCCTTATCGAGCCTAGCATGACGTTCACCACCTCGGTGGCCGAGATCTGGTCGGGGTCGGTCGGACTTCTACTCACATTTTTGCTCCTAAGCGCGCTCTGCTACTTTCATGTGATGTTCAACGCGGGGAGACCAGGCAGAGGACAAGGATGTCTCAGTGACCTGATTAGGAATGACACGCTGGATCGCCCAGTTGTCACCAATGCTTTCTCCTCGCCCCGCTACTCCTGGCATCAGGTGTAGTGCCAAGACATGATGGTCGAGGAAGTAGCCTTGTTGGGGCACGTCAACCCATTGTACTTGCTCCCTCTCTCCCTCACCCACTGTACATGCCGAGTGAGTACGGAAAGAACCTGCGTCTGCTTCCGGGTTAATAGCTGCTCGAAGGCGACGGTGACGATGGAAACGGTGACGTCACCGTTTTGTCGGGCATCGCTGCCCAAGTCATTCAAGTTTTTTTCCAGTGCTACTAGGATATCGACCTGGTACATGCGGCATACGTAGTCCACCAACGTACGCAGACCAGTCCTGAAAGAGGCTCCCCGGTGTACTCTTTGCCGCCACCACTTTCCACAAGGTAGCGAGCGTCCTTTTCGCGCACGCCGTCGCCGCCATATGTCGTCGACGCCGTTCAGCTCATGGCCTTCATTTTTTCCCCCTCCTGCGCGAGGCTTTCACCCCAAGACCCGAGGGCTTTCTCTCTCTGTCAGGTCAGGCCTGTCCGTCGCCTTCGTAGTCGTCGTCGTCGTCGTCGTCGTCGCCGCCGCCGCCGTCGAGGCCGCGGTAGGACGGCCTCGTGCCGACCGGGCCAAGCATGAAGGAAGGGTTGTGAGTAATGACGGCTCGCACGCGCACCTCTCATGCTCATCCTGTTCCACTTGCTTGTTGCATCGAGCGAGTGGGCGAGTGAGATCCTCCTTCCTTCCTTCCTCCTCTTGTATCTGCATCTCTCCTCCTTCCCGACGCGGGCGCTGTCGCTCTCTTGCTCCCTGCTGCCTTCGCCAGTGTCTGTCTCCGGGAAAGCGTCGGAAGGGACCGAGGAAAGCGCGACGAAGAAGCGTCAACAGATTGCCAGCCCGGACGGCGCCCGGAGGAGACGCACCCGGAGAAGAGCTGGACGGCCCGGACCGGAGAGGGGAAGGTAACGTCTCTGCGGCTCCCCCAACTCGAAACCTTCTCTTGACGCATGATTTTCCCCCGGCCGAACCCGAAGGCGGGCGCCTCCATCTGGCGCAACTCGCAGTCCGTGGGGGCCTTCGCCGTCCTCGCCCCCGACCCAATTTATTTTTGCCCATCCCGCAACTTTTATGCCAAGTCGTTGTCGTCCATCCTTTACACCGGTCTGGCAAAAATCTGTTGGTAGCGAGCGCGCCGGGTGAGTCACGCGCGAGGAGAGAAGCGATCCCGGCTTTTGCCGCTATCACAAGTACAAGTCTGTCTCTACCGTCCCCGTCCCGTCCATTGAAAATCGAGCGCACGTGCACACATGATTGTCGCCTTGAACCCAGCGACCAGCAGCCGTGCCGCTCTCGCTCTCAGCCAACATATGACTGTCAGCAGATAAAGAAGGTCGCATATGACACATCTCTATTGCGCGTTCTCTTGCTAGGCCAAAATAACCTTGTGGCAGTGCGGGATGGCAGAATCCAACAACGCCGCCAAGTCTAGCGACGGCGCCTCCGGCGGTGGCGCGGCGCCGGGGAGCTCTGGGGGGCCTCCGCCCAACATCCAGCAGATGGTGGCGTCCAAGCGATTGCAACAAGCTCAGGCGCAGGTTGGGGAAGTGGTCGATATCATGCGAGTCAACGTGGAGAAGGTCTTGGAGCGCGACCAGAAGCTCTCCGAGTTAGACCGAAGGGCGGACGACCTGCAGGAGGGCGCCTCACAGTTCCAGCAGCAGGCAGTCAAGCTCAAGAGGAAGTACTGGTGGGAGAACCTCAAGATGTGGATCATCATCGGCGTCGTCCTCCTCGTCGTCATACTCATCATCGTAGTGAGCACGACCGGAGGTGCCGCCGCGGCAGGTCTAGGCGGAAACAGTCCCGTCACATCTGCGCCAGAAAGAATGCCCGACGATGGTGCCGCTAGCGGCGGTGGCGGCGGCGGCGGCGGCGGCGGCGGCGGCGGCGGCGGCCAACAACAGGCGACCCAATCTCTCCCAGCCGATACGCTGCCAGCAACAGGAGGAGGAGGAGGAGGCGGTGGCGGCAGCGGCGGTGGTGGTGGTGGCGGTGGCGGCTCTCCCCCTGCATCTTCAAATACGCCTCCAAAGCTGCCGCCCTCTCAAGGGAGCAGCGGGGCGTCCAACTCGCCACCGGCGGCCTAGGAGTGGCTGTTGCTCTCCGTACACCCGCAAACTCCACCGCCGTGGCAATTGCGTAAAATCCTACCTATATTGCTACTACCAGTTCAGCATCGAAAACCTACTTTACATAGTACGTTATTATACATTCGAGGGAGTTAATCTTGCGTGGCTTGTCGACGGTCGCCCGAGACTCGACCGACTTGTGAGGGGAGAGGATAGTCCAGTAGAGCGAGTGGGAGAAGAAGAATGCCTGCTGCAACTTTCGCCACTCTTATTTGCATCCTTAACCTACCTGCTTTATGTGATACCAATCTCAACTAAGTGTTCGCGTGTTAGTTCTTTAGTTCCTGCGCACTCCGCGACCAAGGGCTGGTTGTCGAAGTCAGAGCCGCACACGAGCTGAGTGTCCCGGGACGCGTCTCATCAGTTGCATTACGATTTGCAGGCCCGTTTTCCGTTTTCAAATCACTTTTTTAAGCGACAGCGCGGAAATGATGACTTCTTCGTGAGCGCCGGCGGCAACGTCGACGTCGCGATCATCACGGGCCTCGCTGTGTTCCTTTGTGCCCACTTTACGTACAATGCAGTTCCAAAGAAAATAAATGTTTTATAACCTCGACGGAGCAGCTCTTCAAGATCTGGACAAGCTTGTTGCACACGGCAGTAGTTTGGGAGGGGCGGGTAAAGCCGGATGAGCCGAGCTCGCGTTTGTGTCTCGCCTCTGACAGAGATGGAGATCGACGGAGCCAGCTCGGTCAAGTTCGAGGCGGTCGCGAAGGCGTCGGCTTCCGTCCAGCAGCAACAGTCAGCCACCTCCTCGTCGGAGAAGATGTGCGAGGTGTGCAAGGTGGTGCCGTACCAGGTGAGGGAGGAATCCACTTCCTTGTCACTTTACTGCTTGTGCGTATCTCAGCCGAACCGTTTCTAGTTTCATCACTTCGGCGCCTTCGTGTGCAACCGCTGCCGCGCCTTCTTTCGGAGGACGGTCCGACGCGAGCGGCTGGGCGTGGCCGTCACGCAGTGCCTGACCACTAAGCGTTTCTACAGCTCGGAGACCCGTCCCATCTGCGACATCACGCTCTTTCGCGGCGCATGTCAGGCCTGTAGATACGCGACCTGCATTGCCGTCGGCATGAAGCCGGAGTCCGTGCTCACAGACGCCGACAGAGTGAAGAAGTACTCAAAGAAGAGACTGCCTCACCAGCAGAGCAAGCTGGAAAGGCAGGTGAAATTGCAGCAGCACCCCCAACTGAGTTCCCCGGTCGAGATCAAGGTGTTGCTGGAGCAGGCGAACAGCATCCAGAGGGTCATCACGGAATCAGTAGCGGTGTCGACGACTAGACAATCGCCCCCACCAGATCAACAGTTGCAGCAACAGGTCCCACCGACGACGAGAAGCCTCGCCCCTTACCCAATGTGGTCATCGCCGCAGTTCGCGGCCGTCCACTCCCGCTGTGAGGCCCGGGGCTGCAGAGTCGCTATCCAAGAGAACTTCTACTACGAGTACGCCGTCGCGCAGCCGCCCTGGCTGCTCGGTGAGGGATTCTACTTCCCCGGGTTCCTCGGCCAAATGCAACAAGGACCTCCTGAGTGGACCTGAGCGCGGACCTCAAGAGAGGGGCAGCCTTTCCTGAGCACACTCTACGTGCGTACTGTGCGTGTATCATTGTGGTTTATGGAGATTATGAATGATTGATGCATCCGGGACGGACGAGGAATTTGCTCTAGTCGACTTATGGCATTGGGACTTTGCGTCAGACTGGAATACACGATTTATGTAATGCATTTGGCCTTGAATTGCACTAATTTAAAACAGGCTTGTTGACCTTGGAGTTCGCCGAACTCCCGGTGGAGAGCGGCGTCAGTGGCGGCGGCGGCTGCCCCCGCGTCTGAGGGGTCCCATTGCTGTCTACAGCAAGATAGCCGAGTTGTGACAATTTCGCCATGCGACGGAGTACATCTGTCTGGTGTGCACTCCAGGCCTCAGACTAAGGACTAGACCCGGCGTGACAACATGTTCGTCGTCTGCTTCTTCTTTGTCATGTTGACGCGCTGCCTCTTCGACAGCGTCGAGGCTCAAGAGATGTGCTGGACCCCTAACGCTAATCCGTTCACTGCCGCTCCGACAACCTTGCGCCTGGATCGCGCCAGCGTCCGCATCGACTGGGACCAGGTGTTCCAGAGGTCCTCCAGATTGGCGTGCGCAGGCGTGCAGTTCCGCGTCAAGTCGCATCCGCGCTTCAAGCCGTCGGCCTATCAGCTCTCAGATCTAACTGAGCGTACTTCCGCCGTGCTGTCCGTAGACGGAGGCACCGACTACGTCTTTCAGGTCATTGCACGCGAGGACAAGGGTCCACAGCACGGAATTGATTACAAGTATTCGCCCATGGTCACCAGCTATGCGACTGACGCCATCCAAGTAGATACGAACACTGACAGAGTCACCGTCAAGTCAAAAGTCGTAGATCCTCCTCGTCATTATCGGCTACCAGAAGTTCGCTCACTGCCGTCCATCTATGACGACTACGCCATTACGACCACCAGGCCTGTGAGAAACCAGCAGTCCGTGCAGTCCAGCCTTGAAGTCATCGGGCAGTGCATGCCCTTGTTGCGCGGTGGCTTTGGTCCCGGCTCAAGGATGCAACAGGACCGACTCGTCATCAACCTTGTTCGTTATCTCAACCAGCGCCAGCTGGAGGTGATTAGTGACTTCCTCCAGACCAAAAAGAGCTGCAAAGAGAGTCACAAGAAAGGATTCCCCGTCAGATGTCAAAATGGGAGCCATCAGCGTTGTTGCCCAACACCTTGGAACGATTGCAACGACGAGGAGTGCATTGCCGACTTCTCCAGCTGCAACGGGCGCTGCTTCGACCGCACCTGGGTGAACGACGGTTGGCCGGATTGTATTGACGGATCCGACGAGTCTGGGAGTCACAAGAGGCAACCTTTGATTTTGTCATGCGTATATTGCGCATCGGTGGTGTTGCCTGCCGCGCACCTCTGCAGGGCCTCCGGCAGGGGGCTCACCGCAGAGTGCGTGCACGACTTCATCGGAGAGGGGGAGTGCAACGTCTGCGTACAGGAATATCTTGACTGATTGCGTGCTGTACTGCTCTGTATATGTGAATGCACCAAAGGCCGAGACGTCCAGCTCGTTCACAAGGTCCACGGAAACACCCTCCTTTGAGACTTCCGCTCAAAGTATCTTTGCACAGCCTCTTCAAACGTCTTGTCCACGGTCTTCTTCTTCCACAACTCTTTCTTGGCCTGACGTCTAATTTCTCTCTTCTCTTCTCGCTCCTTTAGTCTGGCCGCTTGAGAGGCAACCTCGGTCTCGTCAGTGTAGTTCTTCTTCTCCTTGTGGACCGGACCTGCTTCATCATCGCTGGACTCTTCCCCTCGCTCAATCTTTCGTTTCCGCCTCTCTCTCTTCTCCTTCTCTAACTTCATGTGCATCTTCCTCTCTTTGTTCTTCTCGTCTCTCGACTTGACAGCGACTTCCTCGATATCTTCAGCGTTCTCTTTGCCAGCTTCAGAGTCCGAGGAGCTGGCAGAACTATCGCTGCTCTCACTGTCATCTTCCTCGTGCTCTGTCATTGTCGTCCTTCTATACGATCTATCCTTTGCTTTCTTCGCTGCCACTTTTTCTACCGACTTCTTTGCTTCTTCCTCAGGCGTCTTGGGGTTGTCCGCCTTCTCTTCCTCTGCGTCGTCCTCTTCTTTTTGTCCTTTCTCTTCCCCCATGGTCTGGCGATACAGATGTCTGTAGAATCCGCTCATGTCCCTCTGCTTGGTGACGTCAAGCGCCGCCTCCAACCTGTCTCTCTGCTCCTCCTCCTCCTCCAGCTTCTGCATCTCTTCCATCTTCTTTCTGTATGCGGTTGTCACGAAGACCTCCTTGTCCTTAAATTCGTCTCCCTCCGCCTCCCTTTCCTTCTGGACCTTGCGCTCTATGCGGCGTTCGTTCTCGCGATTGCGCACCTCAGCCTGCGTGGAACAAAACGAAATGCAAAATAATACGCTATCCACGGAACAACATTTTCAACCTTACCTGCTTCAGCAAGTTCTGGATATACTTTGGCTTTTTCTCGGCGCCTTCCTTCTTTCTGGCTGCCACCGTCTCCGCCTTCTTCTCCTGAAGGTCATCGTAGACTTCGTCATACTGGAAGACGGTAGCGTCCTCCTCGAGAGCTTTTTTCAGCTCCATTTTAGTTTGACGCTTGAGTCGGGCCTCCATGGACGCCTTAAAGTGGTCCATAGGCTTCCCCGGGCCGGAGTCCTCTTCCTCGTCGCCGTCGCTCTCCTCGTCAAAAACGTTCTTCTTCCGAAAGAGACCGGAAGAAGAAAGGGCCGTCGGCGGCTTGGGCTTCTTGGCCTTGGGGTCGATGAGGCCATACTGTTTGGCCATATCGACGAAAGGCGACGTGGACCTGAACTCCAAGCAGACTCTGTCCGTTTCCAAAGTCGTGTTTACATCACCAAGTCAGGGTTGCTCAAATGTTGCGGAGACTGAAGTAAACGACAGCTGACGCCACTGAAGAAACCAAACAAAACACGCTTGACTGACGTCCTCACGTGCGTCTCCTCAATGCCAAAGGTGAAGTCAGCTAAGCGGTCCCGCGGCGGCGGGACCGCCGCCCCCGGTGCCGGTGCCGGCACCTCTTCACGCCAGGGAATAGTCTTCGACACGGGCCTCGGGCAGCACATCCTCAAGAACCCCCTGATCATCCAAGGAATAGTGGACAAGGCTGCGCTTAGGCCGACTGACGTAGTGTTGGAGATTGGGCCGGGCACGGGAAACCTGACCCACAAGTGCCTGGAAAAGGTGAAGAAAGTCATCGCATGCGAGGTCGACCCCAGGATGGTGGCCGAGTTGCAGAAGCGGTTTCAAGGAACTCACCTGCAGGTTCGTTCCAGTACTTTAAGTATGATCTCGTTGGAAGAAGACTTCGTCTGAACAAACAGTATTCTTCACTTCCAGTCAAAGATGCAGGTGCTAGTGGGCGACGTGATTAAAACGGAGCTACCGTTTTTCGACGTCTGCGTGGCCAACGTCCCGTACCAGATCTCGTCACCTTTGGTATTTAAACTCCTGCTTCATCGTCCATTCTTCCGCTGTGCCGTGTTGATGTTTCAGCGCGAGTTTGCTCTCCGCCTGGTGGCGCAGCCAGGCGACAAGCTCTACTGCCGCCTCTCCATCAACACGCAGCTGCTGGCCAGAGTCGATCACCTCATGAAGGTGGGCAAGAACAACTTTCGCCCGCCGCCCAAGGTGGAGTCGAGCGTAGTCCGGCTGGAACCGCGCAATCCGCCGCCGCCCATTAACTTCAAGGAGTGGGACGGACTAACACGCATGGCATTCGTACGCAAGAACAAGACTCTCGGTGCAGTCTTCTCTCAGACGGCGGCGCTGTTGGCGCTCAAAAAGAACTACCGGATTCACAAGGCCATGAACGACGAAACAGTGCCAGAGGACCTCGACATGAAGAAAATAGTGGAAGAAGTGCTTGTGGAAGTGGACTTCAAGGAGAAGCGGGCGAGAAGCATGGACATTGACGACTTCATGAAGTTGCTGCACGCTTTCAACAAAAACGGAATTCACTTTGCTTAAGTTTCACGTACACGTATCGTGTGAGCAACAAACACCGGACGTGCGTTCTTGTTGACTCACACGACGACACGAGGTGCTACTTGTATACGATTGGGAGGTTTTTGTGAGAATGCGATGCTAATATATGTATGAGAATGTCCGCCATTGTGACATTTTGAAGACAGGCGCTCATTCATTTCTTTGAGCAGAAGAAAAACGACCACCTCTCCTCGTCGCTGGCCTTCGCGCGCGCGCCGACGATGCAAATCTCCAGCTTGGCTGCCTGCCAGTTATAGTTAGTGAGTGGCTTCCTCCAACACGCAGTCTCGTGTTTTGCTCGTTAACTTCATCATGAATAAGTCGAAGCCTCACAGCGTGAGAATGTTGCCGCCCATGCCCATGACGAAGCCCCCGCCTCTGCCCTGCGACGACGAGAGCGTCACGTTGATGCAAGAACAGGTGGCATCAACGAGAATCGACCTGCACAACAGGGGAGAGCCGCAAAGGTCTCAGCAGCAGGTAGTTAAGCGTCACGTTCGCCAGAGGCCACGAGTACTGGCCTCCCGGGCCGCGTCAATCAGGTCGTTCTTCAAGGCGCACGACCTCATATACATGGTTGAGAGCGGCGGCCCCGTCGTGCGCTCAACCAGGCTGGCGGAGCTGGGCATCAAGTGCGTCATCAACATCGAAGAAGGCATGCACAAAAGTTCTTATCATCTATTTCTATTGAAGTACCGGTACGCATTACACGGTTCAATGGCGTTACTTTAGCAGGTTTGGGCGCTTCTGCTTCGCCCGAGGCTACCGGTGGCGGCCAAGTGTCCAAAACTGCTACTGAGGAGGGGCCCGACAGCCCGGTGGAGGAGCACCACTTCTTCCTATCACTCTGCAACCCTCGGGACTGTTGCCAAGGACTTGGACCAGCAGTAGAACTTCTGCATGATCGAGTGGCGCGGCGAGGTCGGCGCTGTCTGCTTCAGGCGCATGACGCCAATCTCTGCGCATTGGTGTATCTTGCTAGACAGGTGGTTCTCGTGGGCGAAACTGTGGACGACGCCATAGCCGAGCTCAGAAGCCGGCGTCCGGACTTTAAGTTGGACTTTGCGCACACCTTGGCGCTCAGACAGTTTCAAGAGGACGAGAAACACCGGCGCGACTACCAGCAGAGTCACCTCGGAATGTTCTACAGCAGCAAGAACAGCCACCATGGCAACAGTCTCGTGCAAATGCTCCAACGTAACTGGTTCTCCGTGGCCCTTGGACTCATAGCCGTCGTCACCGCCATCAGACTCCTCCAGGTCTTCCGCAGTCGGTGAACAAAAGGGCGCACCTGGAGGGGTCGATGACGGAGAAAAGTATTCCCTACATGGATGCCACTTTGTTGTTTGCTGACAGTTCATACGTACTGCAAGAGGGCGGGCAAGAAGCGCTCTTCAACACAAATCTTGGCCATATTAGCCCAAATCGAGTGTGTCTGACACAAAAGTCCGATGTAACCTTATATAGTTCTGAAATAAAACTTTAATTTATATATTTCTTCTCTCGTTGCATGAAGGCTGAAGTGAATCACGTTTGATTCTGAGTCACTACAAAGGCATAGCAATGATATTATGATGGTGTTCAAGGTTCCACCTGAACTTATCATACTCAATAAACATTTTCAAATGTCGACCAACTTTGGAGGAGCAACTGGGGGTGGAATCTCCAGATTAAGGTCGGGAACGACCCGCGGCTCCAGGCTCATCTTGAGCGACTTCCCAATCACTGACTCCGTCTCCAAGGCTGCCAAGAGCGCACCGCAGGTGGCGTAAGAATCCATCGTCTGGCGCAAGAGTGATTTCAACTGCGCCACCGCCTCAGATGCCGCCGCCACGGATGCACTGCTGCCATCCAACTTCTGCACCAGCTGATTGAACGAATCCGCTCCAAGAGACTGCTCCAGGCGCGCCAATTCGTTGTCGGGGTCCGCCCGGGCGCCCAAGACCTTGAGGCAGTTCTGGCTATTGGTGACGGCATTTGCCAGGCGTGACAACTTCTCGGCGCAGTGTGGCAGCACCGCCGCCGCCGCCTTCATCGATGCGATCTCGGTATCAACCTTGGCGTAGAAGTTGGTGAGAATGCGCAGTTCGTCTTCCTTCATCTGGCGTTTCTTCAGGTCGCCCGCCAGCTTCGAGTGATATTTGAACGTCACCATGCACTGGAGATAAGAGGCTGTCATTTGGACGGCGATCAAGAGTCAAGTGCATATTACTGCTGGCTCACCCTGTACTATATGGACCACATCTGATGTCAGCATAACAAGAAATCGCATTTAAGCCTCTTAAGCAGCTAAACGCCATTTGGATCTGTTTGAGACGCTAATGTGGGGTAGAAGTGGATGCAGACGTCCGACCCGGCGTCGGACGACGACGCAAGGACCTACCAAATGCATATGTTTTCTTGCTAAAGACAAGGCCTGACATGGGCCCCATGGTGCATGCATGCAGAACGTACTGGCTCATGGTCCCCGCTTCGCCGGGTGGCAAAAGTGCCCCTCCCTCCGGTCCCTGCCCCAAATTTCCTCCATCCCGTTGCTGTGGTCGACGCAAAGTAGACGCTGCACGATTTTCATCTGCCAGATCAGTTCTTTGCAGTGTGACGGTTAAGAAAAGAGGGGTCCTAGAGAGTCAAACAAAGCTATAATATAATATCATATGATATTATATTATGCCTTATTATAAATTTGATTTCTCCTCTTGTCGGTGACATCATTTGAGGTGAATAAGGAACATTGTAAGCCCAAGTAACAAACAACCTTATTCACTGAAATGGATCAGTTGGAGAAGAGTACTTACGTCGTTCTTAGCCGCTCTGGAGACCTTTTGAAACTGCTCAATGGCATTGATCTTAGCCAGCTCCGACTGCAGGAACTCCATGTGTGCGTCCTCGGCCTCCAACAGCCGCTCGCGATTCACCACCGATGACGATCCTGCCGCAAACGTTGCCCGCGGCACCTTGCACGTGGAAGCTGGTGCGGTGGCCGCGGCTGCGGCCGCAGCCTTCTTTTTCGCAATAGGATCAGAGGCGGCTTTGGAGAAGCGCGACTTGGACGAGGACATGATGTGAGGTTAGTCGATTCTTCGCGCCGGCTGTCGAGAACGAAGAGCCAAGGGTTGCCATCGCCAACTAAGACCTTAGATAACTGCAGCAACTTATAAGGTATTTTTGTCCGTGATCGTCAACCACTCTTAGTGCATGGCAACCCTAACAATTCAGCTGCGTGTTGACATACATATTTGAGAGAGTCGTTCAGGTTCTTGCTCTTATTCCGGCTCGTCTTCACGGCCATGTCGGCGTTCATCACTGGGTGAGTGAGAAAGAAACACCAGCTTTTCGTGATCCTGTGATTTGGCTCTTCTTCGTGCTTCCTCTTTCCCCAGGAGTGCTACGGTTGCACCTGCGCATCCTTCTTCCCATCCTCTTCCCGGCGAAGTTGCTCTGCTGCCCGGAGGCGTCGACCCCGTCAAAGCTAGAGAGACTCTCTACAGACTCATCATTTCACAGCTATTCTATGATGGATATCAGGTGAGAGTGAGAGAGGTCTGATTCTGGATTCGTAGTATGCCGTAGTCTTGACTGCTGCAGCGAAGTCTGACGTCCTAAACGTCAAGAAGCAAGATACTTTTGGTTTCGTTGTAGTTATAGTAACACAATTTTAGTATCGTCTTACCCTTCCTCACTTCACCGTCAGTGCACTTGAGACTTGGTTGTGCGCCAAAGTCAACTAGAGTGAAGGGGGACAAACATTAGTTCATTATCATATGCTTGGAAAGCTCCATATGTGTCTCATATCTCAGTGCGCCTAAGTTGGCTAAAGAGAGTTATTTTCTTTAGGGTCTCGCTGTTCAGCTCACCAACTTGGTGTCTGCGGAACCTGCGTGTCCGCCGTCTGAGCGGCTGTTGCACGTCGTCGCCAGGGGGATCGAGCAAGAGCAAAGCAAGATCAAAAGTGTGCCCATAATCGCGGAAAAGGTGAGAGAGATCAGTATTTTTGCATCTGAAGTGCCCGAAACGTCTTGCAGTACCTCACTGTATCAGAACTTTAACACACCCACTTAGAAAGTATTAGTTGAAATTTTCGCTTGAGATGACCTCTCCTTCTTGGGGGTTAACGTGCGATTGCCGTACAGGTTCTTGGTCCTGGTATCGACCTGGAGTTCGAGACTGAGGTTCCGGTGACCGCTCCTGAGCCCGCGCTCTACGAGACCGCGTACGTGACGAGCCACAAAAGCCACTGCCGCGCTGGCGCGTTCAGCACCGATGGCGCCCTCTGCGCCACCGGATCTGTGGACGCCTCTATCAAGGTCCTCGACGTGGAAAGGATGATAGCAAAGTCAAACCAGGAGGCAGCAGCAGCGGCAGGAGGAAATCAGGTACTCACAGAGTCAATTTGATGCGACAAAATCTTTGTGAACTGGGGAACTATAATAATATGGGCAGGACTGCCTCAAGGTTGGCTGGAAATGTCAGTTGACACAAGTGTATCTTTGCAGGGTGTGAAAAGCGATTCTGGCCACCCTGTGATAAGGACTCTCTATGACCACATTGAGGAGGTCACCTGTCTTGAGTTCCACCCGCGTGACCCGATCCTTGCGTCCGGGTCCAAGGACTGCACGGTCAAGCTCTTCGATTACTCCAAGGCCTCGGCCAAGAAGGCGTGGAGAACCATAACCGACTCGGACCAGATCAACGCCATCTCTTTCCATCCCTCGGGAGACTTCTTGCTCGTGGGCACGGATCAGCAGGTAAGCAAAACTACAGGGTGACGTAAGAAATACGGCCATTTAAAAACAAACAAACCTGAACAACCGGCTCCCTGTACCTAGGTCATTCGTATGTATGACGTGACTACGAACCAGTGCTTCGTGGGCAGCATCCCCAACCATCAGCACGTGGCGGCCGTGACCAGCGTTAATTGGTCCAAAGACGGAAAGTTGTACTGCTCCTGCTCCTCCGACGGCTCCATCAAGGTCTTGACATCTCGTCTTATCTTTTGGCGACGCAAGAAGTTGTCATCTGCTTTAACTTTATTCCATTCAGGTGTGGGACGGTGTCTCCAGCCAGTGCGTGACCACTTTTCCCAACGCCCACGACGGCGCCCACGTCGACTCGGTCCAGTTCACCAGAAACGGCAAGTACGTCCTCTCGGCTGGACGCGACTCCCTCGTCAAGTTGTGGGAGCTCTCGACCACCAGGTGTCTCATCGCATACACCGGAGCTGGCGCAACAGGACCACAGGTGAGACATACAGTGTGAGTCAAAAAAGACGAAAACCATAGGCATTCTCAACTTCCTCCGTTTGCACTGGTTCAGGAGTTCTGCGCCCAGGCGGCGTTCAACCACACCGAGGACTTTGTGATGTTCCCTGACGAGGCGACAACTTCGCTCTGCTGCTGGGACTCCCGGTGAGGCATTTTTGGAAACACCAGTAGAGTTTACCGTTCGTCGTAAAGTCTTGAAGACTGATCTATGAAAATTATGTAATATTGACCCGAGGAACTTATTTCATATTCCTTAAAATGTTAACCTTTTTACTTTTAGGAACGCTTCCCGCAGGCAGTTGCTCTCGCTAGGACACAACGGCGTCGTCCGCAACCTCGTACACTCGCCCGTGGCGCCAGCGTTCCTCACGTGTTCAGACGACTTCAGGGCGAGGTTCTGGTGCAAGAGGAACAATTGAGAGAAGTGAACTTGCCCTTGCCATGACAATATTCAGAGATGTCTTCAAGTTCAAAATTTGCAAACAAGGCATTTGCAAGTACTGGTATTGTCATGCACCTTTATTGACCCGAAAAAATAAGTATTTAAACCGATAAAACTTTTGTTTCTTTTCAAGACAGTACATGTGTTGATAGTATTCACTGAGCTATGTACAGGGTGTCCCAGAGATGTTGCAGATTTTGAACCCTTAGCCATTTTTTCCATACTGTATAGATCTTCACAATGCCTCAGCATCTACAGATTTAAGTCTTCTATGGTGCCAGTAACTTTGCACAACACCAAATTTCAAATTTTGTGAAGTGATGCACAGTAAAAAAAAGTGAGAGAGCCCAGGTCATAGAGTTTTTCAGGGGCCTCTGGTTTTCTGCGAGCTGAGCTCTCTTTGTCATCATCACTCAACAAAAATGACGCCCATTTCATCAACTTTTGGAGATACTTTTCTAAATTTATAGTCTGCAGCACCTCAACTAGTTTTTGAGTCCCCCTCAATTGTACCACATTAAGTGAGGCTCCTCAGCAGCCTAAAAGTCTCTGAGTCTTGGCAGAAGGTTTAGTTCCTTCCTGCTATGGACACGTCGAGTACAGCCAGCCAGCCCTGTCGAGGAGCATTTTTGTGCAGTTGAGAAGCTTTTCAGCCAGTGCTCGACCAGACTCAACCTCAAGAATTGGTCGAACCCAGCTGAACTGAGCAGAGGTTTGGTCTGCCACTACTGTGGTGGTTGTTTGCCCAGCTGAATAAATGTTTGCCAAAACCAAACGTTGCAGATTGGATTGGACGCGGTGAAGCTGCCGTTGTTGTACCCGTCGGTGGCGGATGTGCCCACGTGGAACGCGTAGGAAGGCACTCCTTGGTCGTGCACAAACTTCTCCGACGTGGAGCACATTGCGATGCAGCTTTTGAGAAAAATGGGTCCTCAGCGGGTGCAAAATCAGGTCAAATGGCAAACTAATGTACCCAAAAGGGGGGGATTCCTTTGAATGGGGACTCGGACTTTAGGTCCGAGTGTCCGGCACCCAAACACTCGCAGTTGCTGCCGTCAGGGTCCTTCCAGAAGTGTACGGTGGTATAACACGTTCGTCATTCATAGAAATTCATAAATTTTCACATTATAAAGGCGTTCACGGTAAGAGTACGATGCATACACACAGAAATTTCTGTTCTCAACTGCCATGGTGCTTGATGAACCGGAGGTAGATGATGGCTGCGAGAATGAGTACCTCGACGACAATGATGAGAATGAGGGTCGCCTTATTCTGGCAGATTCCACATGACAGCCTGCGGAGCACTCTCCTACTCTTGCTGAGCTCCTCGCCGGTCTCTTCCAGCCTAGTGCGCGCTCGCTCGAGGGTCTCACGCTGGCAGCCCAGGTCATCCAGAATATCTTCACCGACGGCCTCACTCTCTAGAGCAACCTGCTGCGATCTGTAACGGAGGACTCGGTGTTTCCTCCAGATGTCGGCGAGTGGTTACTTTAAGCGTCCCCTCTACCTGACAATACTCTGTGTGGTCCGATCAAGAATGGACGTCCCCGCTCGGACCTGCCTCCGGTAGGTCTCCTCCTCGGTCAAGGGGAGTCTGGAAGTGGTCTGGAGAGCAAACTTTGTCGTCAATAGCATGCCGGCAAACACCATGTTACACCAAGTGCTACGCTATACCTCATCCTTAAAGTGAACAGAGACATTGGATTGCTTCTCAGTGACTTTCTTCAGCAAGTGTTGCAGCCTGGACATCTCTACACGATAGTGCCGAACTTTCTCCAGCATTTCGCCTCTGAAAGCAATGTTTGCGAACAGTCCTCAAGAGGGGATTCATTTCTTTCGACCAGAAGGACAAAAGCAACTACCTGTATTGTGCCGGCGCCATCCTCGCCTCCCTCTCCATCTCCTCTATGATCCTCCTGGCCTCTGACAGGTCTTCTCTCACTCTGCTTGCATGATTGGCTGAGCTTCCAGGCTGCATGAGTATACGTATGTGAGCCCACAACTACTTTTGGGGTAGTCCAAAACTTTACTCCTACCGCCTTTGCCATCCTATCCAGGCCGCTTCTGGCCTCATCGAGCGCCGTCTCCAGGTCGTCGGCCAACAACTCGAACTTCTCGGACGACACCGACATGGTGGAGAGCTTCACTCAGCGAAAACTTGTACCCATAACAGTCGTGCTGCAAGACGTCTATATTGATGTACTTTGTTTACAACCTCGACCACTGGCGGGAGATTTAAACATCCGGAGTAGTGTAATTTAGGGCACTCAGGTAACGGTAAATTGGTCAGGAACATCAGCACTTTTTTGCTCTTCCTCCCTGACAAAGGAAGATGTGCCCGAAGATGCTCCAGTTCGTCTTGATGACCCTGTTGGCCACTGCCAGAGGCTTCTCCATGGGTCCCCCTCCGGACTGCTCCCTCGAACGCCCGGACCACCGCTCGGAAGCCCAGGACAGGTAGGCCCGGACAATAGGTCATGCCTGGTGCGGGTGCTTCCCTTGATGCTCATCTTGAGGGTTCTTTTTGTCAAAGGCTGAGCCTTCCTGCTGACGTGAATGTGGTTCACGATCGCGACAGCCTCTTCAACGTGACTTTCACCGGCAACAACGGTGGCGTCATCAAGGGAATCCTCCTCAGGAAGAGGAATCTCCGCGACCCAGGACAATTCGTCGGCTGGGAGAAGTCCAACTTCAAGGACCTGGTGGGTGCATTCTGAGGTGGAAGCTTTTCGTCAGAATAAGATTCGGTCTTTCCATGCAGGAGGAAAATGGCCAATGCATCTCCCACAAGAACCCCTCTGAGAAGCCTTTCCCTGTGGTCTTTGTTTTTGATGCTAGGCAGGATGGCGAACAGAATGATCTTGGAAAACCAGAGTTCACGGCACTGGTAGTAGGAGAAAGTAGTCATATTTGGTGGAAAATTGATATATGATATTGCTCATTCAGCCTTCCATGCTGAAGTTAGTTTAAGTCTGATGCCTGGTAACAACGTTACAACTGACAGTGAAAGTGACAGTGTTTTTGACCACCCTCAACCCGTAGCCGTTGCCGGAGTTGAAGGTTCTTTATCAACAGTAGCTGGGGCAAAGATGTCGTCTCGTCCATGAACGCCGTCATGCACGAGTCCATCAAGCTGGCTCGTCTTTCGGCCTTCTCCATGACCGCCGTCAACAGCCAAGTCAGCGTGGTAAACGAAGTAAGTACTCATCGACTGTGGGGATGGGATCTGTCTGACGACCATCGCCATGATCTTCACGATGATCATAACGTCGTCAGTCACGCTGCAGTTGCCACTCAGCCACTATTTGGGCGACGGCGGCCCATGTGACAAGAGTATAACCTGCTCCTTCGTACAGAACAAGTACGACTAACAACCTAAGAAAGATGCACATAAGTATGCATTCTAGCAACCCTGATTGGCAGTGGACGTTTGTAAACAAACCTCCGCAAAACTCGTTTACTCGAAGCAAGAACTTCTTCTCCAGCAGAGGGTCCTGTCCACTGTAACATTGGTCCTGTTCGGCTCCTGTTTTCATGGCCACGCCTTCGCCCACGCCCTTTCCGCCGCTGCTTTCCCGCCCCTCTGGACTCTGCTACTCATGAGGCCACCTCTGGGGTCTCTTGACAGTAAGGAGGAATCGTCGGCCTCGGACCTGTGCCAATTCTGGCTCGAGACGATGCGCAAATATTACAAGTTGGCGCTAATTCTGGTGACGGCTGCCAGCTTGGTGTGCCTGCTCTTCTACAAGACCCAATATGACAAGCTCTACAGGGTGCTCCAAGTGTTGGAGTTCTTTGGCGAAGATGCAGGATCTACCATTGGGTAAGGAAAGACACGTACCGGGTGCACAAGGATTAGCGTGTTATCGGCGTCCACTGCTTCAACTGCTTTCAGTGCTGAAAGATAATGCCCCACTGCGGCAAGATTAGCTTCAGCAGCAGAGAGACACCTTATACTGAACTCGAGAAAAGTTTCACTTTCAAAACGTAGCTTTCTATCTTAACTCAAGCCACTTCTAAAAGTAGTAGGTGACGCCGATCTGAGGGGCTTTGCCAGGTTCTTTCTGCATCCAGTACCAGTACAGGCACGAACCCTCATGGAGAACAGGGCACGAATGCTGACTTGAGGGTTTTTTTACGTGTTCGCTTTCTCTCTTGAGCAGGTACTTCCTTGCTCATAATCTTGTCCTTGATCTTGGTCGCGACAAAATAACCTTTTCATCGGTACCCATGTCGCTTCAAGTGAAGCGTGAACAGTGGAGCTACTCACCATTTCCAGCTAATTCTTGCCCACCCGGTATGTCCTTGTTGCAAACTGACAATTCCTGAATGTTGGACTTTCAGATGTCCTCGCCACGTGTCGACGTCGTTCTCGCCACCGGCGTTTCGCCGGGTGAGCGCGGACGCGTATGTCTACAGCGCTTTCTGCACCTCCTCGGCAGATTCATCAGGCTGTGCCATGGTGACCGCGCCGGCTTTGGCACTCGGCGACGAGGCCGTTCAGGGGCTTAGATGTCAGCTTTGGTACGTGACTTCCATCTCTCCGGCGGTTCAACGCTTCTGTTAAGTGTGGATGATATTGTCTACAAACGTTATTCAGGTACACCGGCTCTCTGAAGCCCATGGAGGGAGTGTTCAGCTCGAATCTAGTCATGTCTGAGGACAACGACAAGGAGGACCCCTCCATGGCCGTGCCCTGGTTCTTCAACTGCGAGAGCAAGTACACTGATCGAACTCCATATGGAGTCTCATTCATCAAGTCAAAAAGTGAGGATGCTCGGACGAGAGCTCAAGGATTTATACGTGTAACAGAAGTGCAAAATCATTCTTCAATGCTTTCAGGCGAGTCATCCTACGTACCAGTCGACGTGCAGTCCGATCCTCCGCAGGATTCCTCCCTGGGAATTTGCTTATTTCCACAGTCCACCCGGGAGGAGTCCACTCAAGCGGCGTTGGAGAACGTGCTACTCAACAGCTACTTCGGGGCCAAGAAGTTCCTCATCTATGATAATGGAATGACCAGCAAGTACGTGAGCATTTCCTGAGTAGTCTCCAGGAAAGAGGACTTCCAATGAGCTCGTATTTGTGACATAAAAATGTGTCTGTCTCCTCAGATTTCTAAAAACTGTCTCCGATGCCCAGCATGAAGACCCTCTTCTCGTGGTCCACGTTGTGCCCTGGAATCCTCCATTTCCTCTCTCGACCGCCCACACCGAGGCCTTGATCCGCAGCGACTGCCACTTGCGTGCTGCCGGTTTGTGGGAATCCGTGGCCCTGGGCATCAACCTGACCCAGATCCTGGTCCCAAAGGTGGGCAGCACCGTGCAGAGGGCTCTGGTGGCGTCAGAAGGCGCATCCGCCAGTCGCGTAGAGGTTCCCGTCAGGCACTTCTGCGCCGAGTTGCCCGCCGACAAAGCCTCTGCGGCTAACACCTTCAAGCTGGTGGCCTTAGAGCAAGCATCATTTGACCGCAGCCTGAGCAGCAATGACCGCAAAGTGGTTATCGTGAAGAAGCACGCCGGTGAGAGCAACACCGATGACTCTGCCGTAGTGGTGTCCCAGACCGACCTCGCTGTCTGGGACTTTAACTCGTGTGGAAAGTTGGACTTTGCGGCTGGCGAAGTTGCCAGAGACGCGCACCTGCTCAACATGAGGCAGGCCGTGCAGGACAAAATTGGAAAGTTCTTTCCCCTGAAGAACGTGTGAAGGACAACAGCTCTGCTTTGACACGTCTGAACCCCACCAGGTTACCGGTCCACAACTTGTTGTCGCCCCCAACGTTTTCGTGAGTGAGCTGTCTGTGAACTGCTTAGTATTTGATTGTCAACCCTAATCCTTCCCTACATAAGTCATTGTTACTTTTCTGTGTGTGTGCATCAAAACTAAGGGTATAAAACACACAGGAGGCAAAGCACAATGACCGTTGCTGAAACTCTCAATTATCATATCCAATGTTGTATTCTGATGGTTTTGTGTTCGAGAAATGAACGATGCAAGTTCAATCTGCAGTATCAATGTCTTCGACTGAAAATGACCGTAACTGGACCTTCGTTGATCTTCATCCCCTCGGAGCTGAAGAAGGCTTCCGTAGCCGCTTCGTTGGTGACGAAGAAGACGACGCCCGAGTTCGACTTCAGCATAAATTCCACGCACCTGGCCTGGGGAAACAGTTCTCGCAGTCTTTGCTCCCCGTCCTCGCTGCTCGCAGCATGCATGTTCAACACCTTGAGGATTGCATCGTGACGAGGACCCTGCAACACCCTCCTAAAATCAAACTTTTCATTGGGGACAGTGCGCAGATTGACACCACGGCAACGCAGGACTTCTTCACGGGACTCAATCTTCTCACGAATGATCTTCGAGGCATTCGAAGACATGAAGACCACCTTGAAGAGGCCTCTCTGTGAGCCAAGGGCACAAGCCACTGAGACCTCCAGTGAAGGGTTGTTGTAGAAATCTTCCACTCGGGCTGTCCCGCTCACGTCTTTCACAAAGACAGTTCGGGAGTCGGCCTCACACAATCGCCGACGCTCAACCTTTGTCACCTCATCATCACCGTCGGCCGGCATTGAGTCTCTCACGAACTTCATGGTGGATAACATCACTGTATGAGCATCCAAGTCGATCCTTCGAGAAGCTGGAGTAATGTTTTCGTTCAGCTTCGAGTAGTAGAAGTGGTAGAGGGGCGGCCCAATCTTGTCGCTGTAGCTGCTATTGCGGTCACTGAGGCCCAGGCCAGAGCTGAAGTCTTTCACGATCCGGTCGAAGTCGAATCCGGAACGTTGGAACAGCTTGATCATCTCCCGGGGTGCCTCCTCCACCGGAACGGCTCGCCTTTCGGCCTCTGACAGGTCTCGGGTTATGCACTCCAGCTCCCGGCGGAAGTGGGTCTCCAGCGAGAGAAACCCGCTCATGATCGGCAACGCGATGGACGCTTCGAGTCAGAAGAACTAGTTAGCTCTGGCACCAAACTTATGCCTGCTAATCTTTCGCGGCGACGGGAGCAGCGCTGCTTGACCGGTTCAGTCAGCAGAGCAGGCCCAGTGAGCTGTCTCATCAGTGATGTAGTACATACTGATGAGACATCAGTAGAGAAGAAGGGCTTACTCGTTCTGAAATGTTATGACAGCTCACTGAACATACTAGAGAAACTAAACTGGTTTGTTTCTCTAGGGCAGTCCTGTCATCTGAAGTACATATACCGTAAAAGGCAGCTTCTGCCTCCGTCAGGTTTTTGGACTTCCAGGGCCCTCTCCAGCGGCCTTCGTCGGTGACCAAGATAAATTTCAGTGGGAAGAAGAGATCGTGGTACTTCCACCCTACGACAGCATCAGATCCTAATACTGTTCTTGGTTCAGGCAGTATTTCTGAATGGTCGCGTCTTCCCAAATTTCCCCTAACATGTGTCAGTAAAGGAAAAATGTCTGAAATATCCCAGGAAAAAAATGGGAAAACGCGATCATTGCAAATAAATTGAATTGACGTTTCATTACGTACGAAATTCTAGTCAAATGACTAGAAATTCATAGGTGACATGATTGCATAGTTGAAGCCTTGTTTGTTGCTACTTCCTGGCCATCTCTACGCCCACATGGCCGCGCAGGCCACACTTTGGTCGAGGCACTTTTTAACTGCTACCATTTCACAAATTACTTGGATGACTTTTTAATTTACACATGGCAGGACTTATAAAACCCAGGAAGCTGAAATTCGGTAAGTTCAAAGGACTGTTCTAAAAGAAAGGCTTAACTTATTGTCTTAATAGGTCTCAGAACGGTCCTTAAAGTATCTGTGCCTTTTTCGATAGCGGCAAAATCGAATGTGCGTGACTTCTTGGCCACCCTGTACATGTTTCCAGCAAGGTGTTTGCAGGTGTGTACGTACGTAAACAACTGAACCGAGCTGGCGCCAATGAACTCGTTCTTGCGGTACGAGCCCTGCACGTCATACACGGAAATGCAGCGTGCTGTTGCTTGATCAATAAGTAACCAGGTCCAGGTGTGCACACTGGCGTCTTGTACGAGGCTGTCCCAAGCGAGTGCGAACGCTTGGTGAGTGGAGAGCGTCATCAGGAGCCCTAAGGAGAAATAGTTCAGGCTTGGAAACCAGTTCGATCCGACCAAGACATGCTTCAGCTCGTGACGCGACAGTCACATGCGGACGTTGTGCTTATGACTAAAACTTGGGCACTTTTTCCACGGCAATGAGGTCCAGGCAGCCTCCTGCAAAGCGTGGATCTGAGGTGGATTTTCTTTAGGACTAAAGAGCTTTTGCCAATCGACTCAGTCATTGCATATGAACCTTCTATGTAGCGACATAGTCAAGTCATTCCTGGCGTCACTGAGGCAGTGCTACTTGCACACCGGACGTGTGCAAAACGCGGAGATCGAGCTAGCCCTGCCCTGTCTCATCTTATAGATCAAACTGCCTGAGTTTGCCAACCTGGGCTCAGGCTTCAGGTCCATTTTGTCATCATGACAGCCAAGAAGAAGGTTAAGGAAGGATCTGCCAAGGGGGGATCTCGCAAAGACTCCCAAATCCCAGCCACCAGTGTAGAGCGAGATGAACAAGGACATGACGACAATAAAGAGAACGAGAGGGTCGCAAACAACGGTAAAGACACAGAAGATGGTGGAAAAGAGGTCAGAGAGGCCGCCCACGCCGTGGAGGAAGGCGTCTTAAAGGCGAGTGAGCAGACGAGAGAGTACAGATTGCTCTGTCAGCGCCGGTCGCAGCTCCGTCGTACCGAACACGTCCTCCGGGGTCACAACGTAGTCGTCCAGAGGTTGGTGGACAAGGCGAGGGAGGACCTCGTGTGGGGTCAGTACATGAAGTGTGACGGCCTCCCTGATCCAGTATGTGTCAGGCAGCTGAACACCTACCTCAGCCTGTGGAGAGATGACGACAGGGAGGATGTTGATGCTGTACTTGGACGCACCAAGCAGGTCCTGCCCATCCTTAATTCTCTAGAGAACCTTCTGGAGCATCCGGAGGAGTGGGAGTCTCCAGCGGAGACCGAGGACGCAGCTGGTGGGCGCTTGGCAGAGCGAAACAGGATTTTCTACGAGATGAAGTCTCTGCAACTGAAAAAGCTGAATCGTGCCACGTACAACCTCCTCAGGGATGTCTCGCCCATGGTGGACCCGGAGAACAACCTTCTTCAGCACTTCTTGTCCTCGCCTTTGGTCTCACTGGGTCTGTGGGGAAATGCTGTCAGTGCCAAGAGCCTCAGAGTGAAAGGCGCGGACTTTGCCGAGCTTGGGTTCGGCTTTGAGCTACCAGCAGATCTCGTGGGCAACGTCTTCGCCGTGAGGGTGATGCGAGTCGAGTACGATCACTACTCCAAGATGTGCAGATCCAACAAGATTCCACCCAAGGCTGCTAAGGACGTGCCCAGCTACTTCGAACAAGTACAGGTACGTTAAGTACGTATAAGTGCCTTGCGAATTGCCAGCACTCTTTTGGGTCAAGGAACGGTCCTGACACACACTGTCCGCAGCATAGGATCAGCGAGATCGAGGCTGGTGCGGAGAGGAAGCGGGAGGACCGCCGGGCGTTGAAAGAAGCCTTCGAGGAGCAGCGCCGGGCCATGGAGGAGGCGGAGCGCGAGAAGCAGCGGTTGCAGTTGCTGGAGAGGAAAAGCAAGAAGAAGGCGGCGACTGCGGGAGTCATTTCTGCCTCAGCATCAGCGGGGGCCGGGACTGCACCAACCGGAGGCAAAACGACGTTGGCTGAGGCGGAGGAGATGCTGGCCGAGAAGACGCAAAAGTTGCAGCGCCAGAAGGCTGAGTTACTGCAGAAGGAGAAGGAGCTCGAGTGGGAGGACGCCGAGCATGAGCACCAGTTGGAAGTGGAGGCCAAGACGGACGCTAGGAAGGACGCGACAGGAATGGACGACGTGGCTGAGGGGACCGCAAGGAAGGAAAAGGATCCCCAACAGGCACAAAAGGAGCTACTGCAGGAGAGATTAGACTTCTACAGTGTACGTAGGCAGACCCATTCAAGCTGGATGTTCCTCCTCTCTCTCTTTGGAGAGCAACAGTTATCCACAGTGTATTAGCTACACATTAATTACAAATTAGTATCATCATTTCATTACGCTCTTGTCTATGTTAGATTGAAACAGATGAGCACGAGCTGAATCTGAGGAGAAACATCATCTTGGGTGGGGTGTTCTACTTCGACATGTTGAAGATCCCTCCGCAGCCCAAGAAGGTGGGCAACTGGATCATCTGTCAGCTGGAGACTCCACAAGTACTGCAATAGTTGACCCTTTCGTACAAGAGTGCACAATGGAAGCTTGAGTTCAGGTGCTGAAGACGGTGTCCTGGCACGCCGACTATCGGCCTCCGCTGCCACCGGACGAGAACACTGTGACGAAGAAGACCCCGGAGGAGATCGAGCGAGAAATCAAGCTGCAAGAGATGGAGTTGCAGAAATTGGTCCTCGTCCATCTGAAGCTCCCCGCGTCGTCACTGTGGTTCGAGCCCCCAACGATCGTGCGGTATGATGAGGCTGGATGACGAAGTGCGCAGTCTCATTGTTTCAGACGAATTGTTTTTCCAGTTGGCAGCCGGAGGATCAGTACTGGAGCACCGAAGGGTTCTACGACACCAAGTTCGACGAGGGCAAGCAGACGCTTTCGTTCAGGACGGTCAGTTTCGGCATCTTCGCCCTCTCAGCCTTTAGGTTCTCGAACTTGCCGCTCCAGAGCTGGGAGATCACGTAAGTATCTCCAGACTTTCAAGACAGCATCAAGCTACTAGTGAACTGACTGAGGGTGGCCCATAGCGTAGGTTGGGTGAGGACAAAGTGCTTCATTATATGTTAACACACCTGATACCTTAACTGGTACGTTGAAGCCTGTGGAGTTGGTGTTCACCATCACCCCCAACTGCAAGGAGTACCACTGTAGTATTCGGTGATTTGTTGAGGTCAACCACCACCCATAGGTGAACATCCTGCCTCTAAAACCCATAGAGTTGGTGTTCTCCATGTCCTTCAACCACAAGGAGTACCACTTATGTAGGTGGGTGCTTTAATCAGGTCCCCACTACCCATTGGTGAAGATCCTGTCTCTCTACCTTTACACTTCTATTACGGAGAGTCTATTGTCAAACTGTACGAAGCAGTGGACGAGTTTTTCTTTTCTTGTGCCTGCGCAGCCCTTTGGACGGGAACAAGTGCGTGATAGCCCTGAGCGCGGCCGCCGTTCAGTCCGAGTTCGAGATCGGCGAGGGCACGGTCACTCTGGTCAAGTTCTCGAGCGGCAACAAGCCGCCCGTCCAAGGGCTACTAGATCAACCCATGATTCTCAAGGATCTGGTCAAGCAGATGAGGACTCAAGGGGTGGACATCTTCCCCGACTACGACTCGCATTGCTACATTGAAGGTGTGCAAAAAGAGACTCTGGACCCTACAAAGCTTTCAGTATGATCTCCCCTAGGGCTACCCTTAAAGGATATCCAGACTGAGAGGCACCTCTACAGCTGCATGGCGCTGACTGCCAATGCGCTTAACTTTGCCTGGTCTCGGTGGAATCTGCTCTCCGGATACGACAAGCTGATCATGCAGTACAGGGAGAAGGTACCGGGCCATCCGGAGACTCCCCAGCAGGTAGCCCCAGCAGTGCCATAGTAGCTAAAAACACCTCTCAAACTGACGCACTCTCCCTACACAGGTTATACTAGTGACCCCGGAGAAGACTAGTGTCCTGGAATGCACCGAGGCTTCTCAGACTTTTTGCCCCAAGGCTGTGGAAGGCTTCGACAGTTTGGTGGACTTGTACACCATGGCTATGGACAAGTGCAGTGAGGAGGTGAAGCAGCAGCTGCCCAAGGCCAAAGCGGTCTTTGTCAACACGGTCTATCAGTTCCTCTGCAGCACAAAAGTCATCTCCTACGCCTAAAAAGAAAGCAGAGGAACATAAGCTTCTGTATATTCTTTGTACTTTTGGGCGCCTCAATAAAGATCAGCAATCAGGTGTTTTGGGCGAAGAAGTTCGACCTTCACAGCTCCTTTCGTACAGGGCACCATTACTCCTAGGGATGGATTCAAATAAGGGCATTTCGATTATGCAAGGGTCAAATAAATTTGAAGATTTCAAACTAATTATTACAACTCATTAGGTATACCTATATTTCAGTGATAGATACGGAAGTGGCTACTCTTAGTACATATCACTTTCGGCGCAAGTCAGCGTGTGTAAGGCAAAGGCTGTGAAATAATACAATGGCTAAGATTTAACCTCAGTTTCTCACTGAAACACTGCTCAGCCTCCACTGATAATGGAGGTCAGGATTCGAGGCTGAGCACTGAGTTGTGTTTTGTTTGCAAACAACACCTGACAAAAACCAGCTAATGTTTCTAATCTAAAATGGGAAAGTGGCTTTTGCTGTTAGGATAAATAGGAATGAAGTGACGTGAGCATTTGAAGTTTTGGGAAAAATTGTTCAAAAAATATCAAATAACCAAATATTTCACCAACATTGGAGCAAGTGTTTGTTGAACCCCAGTGACTCCTCCCTACCTTGGCAACGACGCCGCCGGCGTTGTCAGTGTCGACGTCCGAGAGCCCCTCAACAACGCTCGGTTGCTTCATGCAGAAGACCACTTGAACAAAGAACATCAATGCTCCTCCTCATATTGTGCCTGCGACCGTCGGTGCTTTCGGCCGCTGACCTCGGGCCGGAGAGTCTAGAGAGAGACTCTGACATGACCAGACAAGTGCAGTCCGTGATCAGCATTCAAGGATCAGCCTGGACTCCGTCATTGAGGGGCAGGAAGACAACTAGTCCCGCTGAAGCAAAGAGGAACCTTATTGAAGAGCAAAGTGTGCGACAGACATTGGGAGGCAGCATCCAGCTCATGAAGAGGATCAGAGAGGGAGAGATCGCAGAGGAGGACTGAGAG
>JAAUXU010085819.1_pt1 | contig 27397 bp, 26 predicted proteins | sample 7278151 | NCBI WGS metagenome assembly JAAUXU01 (sample SAMN14350113, study PRJNA611818) | marine sediment metagenome | isolation source: surface marine sediment (1.8m) | place: French Polynesia: Moorea | collected 2018-08
CCTGACAGGCAGACCAACACACACACACACACACACACACACACACACACTGGCAGAGCGACTGGCAGAGCGTGTGTGCACACACGGACACACACGCACACGCACACGCACACACACACACGCACACACACACGCACACACACACGCACACACACACACGCACACACACACGCACACGCACGCACATACGCACACAGACGTACATACGACGACTTTGCTTTATATATAAAGGTATAGATAGATTGATTAAATTTGAGACGGTGAAGTATCAACTTTCCATCACCTCAATTTCAGTTACGTATTTCTATTTCAAACACACAATATACGTGATTAATTTAGTCCATGTGCTTGATTTAACAGGCATACAGAGTAAATGATGGTTAAAAAAACTAGCGGACCAGAATCATCTTCGCGCGTAAGAACTGCGTGCGTCATCCTTGTTGTATGCAGTAACTGCAGTACAGACAGACACACAGACAGACAGACAGACAGACAGACAAACAAACACACAGACACACAGACAGACACACAGACAGACAGACAGACAAACAAACAAACACACAGACACACAGACAGACACACAGGCACGCGCAGACGGAGTCAGTGCTTGGACGTATAAGAATAGGCAGAATACAGTTAATGCAAGAAGCTCGTGTCCGCTTGAAGCAGACTTTCCATTCAACAAGCAGACTTAAATAACAAATGTTCAAAAACTGTTCAGTTGAGTCTGTCCGGACTGCGCCAACTTACATTTGCTCTTCTAGTCATAGTTCGAGGCAACGACTTCGACGGCGACTTCGAGGGCGACTTTGAGAGCGATCGCAGCACCAACGAGGATCAGGGCGAGGGCGCGGCCAATCAAAGCGACGACTTCTAAATGATGTGCGTGGATGGCAAGTTTGGGGACGAGTGGTCCAGAGGAGGGAGACGCAGACAGATACGGTGTTGACAATGTGCGCCAAGAAGTTGGCATACGCCATCCCTGTACATGTTGGGCGCAGCACTCATACCCACTAGAACTCAGTCAATTTTATTTCTGCGTCTTAGTCGTGAGGTATAACAAACGTCAATTTTGGCTCCTCAAGCCTTGACCACGACGAGATCTTTACCGTTGAGGCTTGAGGATTCACGAGAGGTGATGCAGCAGCTGCTCTTCCTCCTCCTGCAGCAGCAGCAGGTGAAGAGAATCCCGATGATGACCAACACCACGGAGAACAAGACCTTCCCGTGGAGGGTTTCCTGTAATCCATAATTGCTGCTGCGTGAGCCAAAAATGTACTGGAGGTATTTTTTCTGGTACACTTTGTTCTAACCAAGTTGGAGTGTCTTTCTCTGGGACGATGGGCTGCAAAATTTGGGGGAAAAAAATGGAAGATTTTGTCCACGCAATACCTGACAGGTGTTCAACGTGTGATCCTTCCAAGAAGGATCTCCCTCCATGCCCATGGCCTGCATGAAGCACTCCTCGGTGTCGATGACGTAGGCCGCGTAGTTGGGATACCTGTACCTTTCGTCATAGCGGTCGTCTTTGCCTTCGCGCTTGCAGTACTCCAGCCCGGCTAGGCAGTCGGAGTCCGAGTTGCAGTGGGAGCATATCCAAGCTGTGACATAATAGAGCTGTTGATTGCTGCACTTCATATGTTGCTGTGCATTCGAAAAGCAGGAGGAGGCTTCACTATCTAGTGTGAAAGTGACAATGTGAACCTCGCAGTGGAGGAAACATTTCTGTGTTAACCGGTTTTTTTACTGCAGAAGTCACACTTGATACAGGGAACCTTTTAAAGTGGCAACTCTGGACTCAGCGACGTTCAGCCAATTCCTGAAAGCCCTGGTCAATGCTCATTAAGCCTCTCTAGCAAACGAAGAGACAAATTTCCACTAATGTTCGAAATTTTCTCTCTAAAAAGCCTTTTAGGAAAAGCCAGACTCTGAAAGAAAAGGTCGACCTCACAGGTGGATATTGGGGTGGGCCCCTTGAGGCGAATTTTTTTTTTTCAAAATGCTCACTCATCAGCAGTTGCGACTGATGTAGAAAGTCAGATCCCACCCAATCAGACTGACATTGGTCCACATAGAAAGGTGCTCCAAGGCTGACAAGATGTTGCAGCAGAGGACCTTCCTGAGGGACATGTGTCAGTGCTATTGTCACCACATGAAAATTTTATTATAAAATATGATCCTTCTGGTCAAAAAAGTACTAATGCACTTGTTTCAGAAATTTAATTTTTGGCATGATTTATGTATTAAAATAATGGCCAAGAATGAGGTACCTTATTACTTCAAATTAGGAAATAGTGTCTCTATACTTTTTTGCTCAGAAGGATCACATTTCATAATAAACCTTTAATTTCATTCATTAGAGTGCCATTTATCCACACAAAACGGTGCTTCAAGGCTGACAAAGGTGTTGGAACAGGGGACCTTCCTGAAGGACATGTGTCAGTGCTATTGTCACCATATGAAAAATTTAGTATATAATGTGATCCTTCTGGTCCAAAATTTACCAATGCACTTGTTTCAAAAATGTAATTTTAGCATACTTTTTTTTATAGGATCCCACACCTTGTCCGCCTTGGAGCACCTTTTTGTGTGGACCAAAGTCAGTCTGATTGCGTGGGATCTGACTTTTTGCATCATTCGCAATTGCTGATGATTGTGCATCTTGAAAAAAAAATGACCTCAAGGGCCCACCCTAGTAGACATTTGTGTGGAGGACATTTAAACATTGACATCAACAACGGCCTTTTGAGCTGTATCGATATACAAATGCAGGTACGATAGGGTTAGCATTTAACAAAAGTTATGCTTGGTCGAACCTAATCATAATGACATTGCGCACACATTTTAGTGCCAACAACGTGCGCCAGTGGCAGCGTATAGATGAAATTTAGGTCATTGTAAAATGTTGATTATTTGGCTGCATCGGTATCAAAGGCAGCATGTTCGTCTGTCCGGACTGGGCGCAGCGCGTGCACTGCGTCAACTCACATCACCGGGTGCGTCAGACATCCTGGTGCATATTTTTTGCCTCCTACCAAATGCGAGCGGCGGCGTTCTGATACCGACTGAAGTTAGACTCGGGTTTCCTAAGTATCTATTAATCCTTTTTTAAGTTGGCGACTAAATATCAAATTCTCTGCAATGAAAATGACCTTGTCAGTGGCCTCATACAGGTTTTCGTGCTCGTGTTTGTGTTGTCAAGCTTCAGGATGCTGTTGTTCATCAGCCAGCTGTCAAAATACGCTAATAGTAGCCTTCCGAGGGGTGCACAAACAGTGGTAATGATTTTGATGGATTTTAATGTGACTTTGATGACGAAAATTGTGCCAGAAGCCTGATCACACTGCACAATCTCACTGTTGGACCCAAATCTGCAGAGGACATATTGAAGAGTGACGGTTGCAGAGCAGCAAGTCTGAGAAGTAATGGCAATTCAGAGTCAGCAACAGACAATCTTCTGTGGCTTCAGATACACTCACAAATGGTACTCAAGACTCTGAGATTAGTGTTGGCAGTTGAGTCCATCAGATGACCCGTTGACATGGTGAACACTCTGGCCTTGACGTGCAGCTACAGAAGAACCCACGACTCTGACAATGACGTACTAAAGTAGATGTTCTTCTGCCAATGCAAAACTAGTTACCTTTGCCTACTCATAGCCAAAAGAATCTGCCATCACTTAAAGCGGTGCAATGGGATGGGAGCCATCTTCAGATTTTGGTCCGACAGCGCTGCCAAAATGCGCGAGACAACTTTTTACCAGAGATACTCCGATATCTTGCTTTAACCTTTTTTGGACTTAAACAACAAAGGAATATAGCAAATCTAAGCTTAGGCTGGACTAAGTCTCGAGAATTGGTCTCCATACAGCCTGCAGAAGTAAAACTAAGTAGAAGTAGAAGGTAAAGTTGAGCCCCAAAATATGGACAAGGATGAATGAAGAGCCCGGTGCAAGTCATGGTCGTGGCATCAACTTCGCGGGCGACTTCGAGAGCGATCGCAGCATCAGCCAGGGTGAGGGCGAGGGCAGTGACAGCGTCGACTTCTTGGGCGATTGATTGTAAGCTGCATTCGTGGGTGTCAAGTTTGGGGACGATCGGTCCAGAGGTCGGTCCACATTCACATGGTGCTTCATATTTGGGTCCCTCTTCCCACCTAGCGCGTAAGCACTGCTCTATGCACACAATTGGCCGCTGAAATTGATCTTGCTCTCTGCCAAGGCTTCATCACCAAGGCAGAGGAGGAGGAACAAAAACGTTTGTGACGCTGAACTGAGTGCATCTTGTCCGGAATACCGTATAGCGGCTCCCTGAGCAGATCAGGTGGTTAAAGTCAATGAGACACCGTTTTGAAGATTTCGCCTACATCACGGATCGCACAAAGCTCTGACGGCGACAAAGCGAGCCAAAAAAAAAGGCGCACGCACTTATGTACCTTGCACGACATTTGCCGAGTGAACCAGGAAGAAGAGGACGATTCCCGGGACAAATAGTAATCCTCCGGAGGCCATCGTCCTGCTGCTCCAAGGCGACAACACCTTCTGCCTGTGTGCAATTCCCGAAAATGGAACTTTGTCGGCCGATTTTTTTTGCGGGCATAAAAAATTTGCCATAAGCTCGCTTGTGATTTGTGGGTGACGTTCGACTCTGGCGTGATGTACGTACAGACGTCTATAAATAAGCTGCTGGGCCAAGTTAGCCGTGTTGTCCAGTCAGCAAGCCTTCATGAGTCATGAATCGTTTTAAGCGAGCAATTTTCGAACGATTTCAACGCGCTTCTCAACGTTTCGTGGACAAATTCAGCTTTTTTGCTTTGTTCTTTCATGTCCTGTGTATTTCAACGTGGCATGAAGGAGGAAATAATTATAGGTGAACAAGTCATCATTGAATCTGTTGTACACTTTGGTGGGGGGACTGGCGAACGACACGGACAAGGTGTCGCACGTCACTTCCATCACATTGGCTTGGATTAAAAAAAAAAGTCTGTATCACTCTGGCTGGTTTAGTGCTTGGGCCCGTAGCCGTAGCGGCTGGCGTAGCCGTAGTTCTTGGCGTAGCCGCGGTTGTAGCTGCGACGGTTGTAATAGTGTGGCTTGCCGTGCTGGTACCTGTTGTAGTATCCGCCGTGGTGGTACTTGTTGTAGCGACCGCCGTGAAGGTACTTGTTGGCGTAGCTCCTGTAGCCCTGATAGGGAGTGTAGCTCTTGGAGTAGCTGTAGCTCTTGGCGTAGCCGTGGTAGGGGTGGCTGTAAGATTGGGCGTAGCCGTGGGGCTTGGCATAGCCGTGGGGCTTGACATAGCCGTAAGGCTTCTTCTCCACCACTTCAACGACCGCGGGAGGAACTGCCTCCACGACCTCAACCACTGCAGGAGGGGCAACTGGAGCAGGCGCAACGACCTCGACGGCAGTCTCGATGGGGACGGGAGCTGGCAGACCCTCAGCGTAGAGCGCAGGGTTCAGGGCGGCGAGAGCCCTGGGCGGAGCGGGGAGGGCGGTGTGGAGGGGGAGAGCAGCAGGGGCAGCGGGGACGGCGGCGTGCAGGGGGAGAGGAGCAGGGGCAGCGGGGACGGCGGCGTGCAGGGGGAGAGGAGCAGGAGCACCGGGAAGGGCGTTTAAGGCAGGGATGGGGACGGGTGCGCTAACAGCGGCAACTCCAGGGGCAACAGCCGGGTGAACTCTGATGGCATTGGCTGCAGGGAGAGCGTTGACTGCGGGGAGGGCACGAACGGCGGGGAGGGCACGGACGGCGGGGAGGGCACGAACGGCGGGGAGGGCACGGACGGCGGGAAGGGCACCGGCGGCGGGGAGGGCACCGACGGCGGGGAGGGGGGCGACGGCGGGGTGGGCACCAACGGCGGGGAGGGCACCAACGGCGGGGAGGGCACCGACCGCAGGGAGAGCATTCACAGCAGGGACAGCATTCACAGCAGGGAGTGCCTTGACGGCGGGCACAGCGTGGAGAGGCGCAGGGGCGACATCGACAAGGGGATCGACGAAGCCATCCTGGTTGAGATCCTCAGAGAAGCCCTCGAGGCTGATCGGAACCACTCCTCGTGGGGTCTCCACAAATTCGCCGCCTAGAACGGGTGCAGCGGGGCCAGAAACAGGTCCGCGGTTGACCACTTGGGTACGAGCGCCGAAGGGGCTCACGTTCACAACCTGGGCCACCGAGACAGACAACAGGGCAGAAAGCACAACCTAGATGAAGAAAGACGCAAAGTTAATCAAATGAGCACCTTTTTACTAACTTCGTGCTGCATATCTGAACGTACAAGTTGGACTAAGGGAACTGCAGCTCATGTTATAGGTGGGAAAACAACAAAGGTGAGTTCCAACTCTCCCAAGTCCAGCCTGTACTCGTGACAAAAGCAACCGAGACCACTTACCAGAGGATTCATGCTGCTATTTGGTTCGTGTACAACCAAACAATGTTGCCAGACAGTGGGAGCGTCGACGCTTTTATACGAGGTGCGTAATCACACCTGACGCGCGTACGCACTTTCTGCGTACATCCCCAGGCGCGCGAGCGTCCAATGATCCAAATGATCGCAGCTTCCCACATGATCTGCAGCCAGAACGACAAAGGAAGGTAGAAGATGTAACCGCAGCAGGTGGAGGCAGACGCAAGCTTGTGGTTGGACAAGACAATCGCAGCAACTCTCAATGACATCGATGAAACAGTCAGAGGCAATTGCACGCTCGTCCGCCGTTGAAGGGGTTGGAGACTCAGCCGCAGACTTAAATGACTTAACCGATCGAAGCCCGCAGCTGTTGACCTTTCTTCAAACATCGGCGACAAAGAACAGTCATGTTTCTAACATGGCTGGACTTAACGGTGCCGCTGCCATTTTTTGGGGGTGTGCCGACGAGGCGGGGGGGAGGGGAGGGCTTGGCAAGCGTGGTGTCGTAGGCGATGGAAATGCCAAATGCCATGCGGGATGCATGAGCAGTTGGTTGACTGGCATCCACAGTTAAATCTCCATTTTACACTTTTGCTTTGTCAGTACCACCACTGAATTGAGACTGCCGACACATTGGCAGAGATAGAAGAAGAGTTATATTGCGTGCAAGCATGCGTGCAATTAAACCTTGAAGGAATGATATCATTTGGTCAGTGGTTGCACGCATAGCATACCTTTGAGGCCTAACAGATTTGAGATATGACTCTCAGGAACAACATTGTCTGGTCAGCTGCGAAAATGTCATAACTGTGAGATTTGTCATAAATTCGAGATTCATAATTTTCAGATTCGACTGGACAAGTGTAAGAAAATGCATACAGTGGTCCCCGCTTATAACAACACCCTTGGGATGGCAAGAAATCGTTGCTGTATCCGGAGTGTTGTTGTATCCCAAGCACTTAAAATGGCTACTCTGGATCGTCAATTTCTTGGCTCAGCTGACTGTTGTGAAAGAAATCCGATTCATTCTCCATCAGGTCAGTCGTTAGTAGAGGTCATTCATTCATCAGATTGACCAAGCAGTTCAGCAGCATCTTGCTGAGAATGTCAAGCAGTCCTCTATTAAACACTTTTTTCCCAAAAAGAAGTGAAATATTCTCAGTTTTAGGCCCCAAGCTGTTGCTATAACCGGAGTAAATGTTGTTATATCCGACTAATTTTTTGTATTAAAAATTGGTACGTAATAAAAATGTTGTAATAAGCATAGTGTTGTCAGTTCCGGTGTTGTTATAAGCGGGGACCACTGTACTGGATGTCACATAATGAGTAGACAACTTATGGTATGTCGAGCACGGAGTCTATGATTCCTTGACAGCCTCAATGGCCTGATTCCTTCCTTGGAGCTTCGTCCCACGTTATAACATGTTCTTTGTCAAACTAAGACTTGTAGTTTTGAAATATCGCCAGATCAAGACTCGCAGGTTCAATGGAACCTCGTCCATTAAAGTCGTGGACTCCCTGTGGCAGTAGAAGGACCCACGCGTCATCAACCTTCAACTTCCTCCCGTCATCTCACTCGTTCGGCGTCAACGAGCTCAACGGAAGGATTGAATCAGGCCTGCAAAAGGCGTCGAGCTTGACCAGGCTTCTCCAGTATGGAAGGGTTGCCACAAAATTGCCAATGTCGAGGGTGGCCAATACTTCGCATGAACGTCAATTGCACATCCCAATGCAAAGTTGAGCAGTGTTAATCACTGCATTACTCACAAGGCTCCATATGGAGGATGCAATTCGTTACCTACCGCAATAGAGCTGAACGAGGAAGTGCTTAATTTCGTTCGCGGCCACTGAAAAAACTAAGTGTATTTCTCATGCTTCTCTAATTCTAACCAACACATTTAATCGCAGCGATTCCCTGAAACTCGCATTGTCAAAAATTTGTCCAATGTCGTCTATGTGGGATTTTTTTGGCTTTTGTTTCCATCGTGTTTTTTTTTGCCAGCATTTCAGAGTTTTGCGTTGAGGAGATGCACGGGATAAGGAGATGTACAGGAAATGTCGTGTAGAGCCGGAGATGCTTTCTATGGAGGCAGAAACACAATTTCAATGAATAGCTGAACACAAAGGCGTTCGTGACAGGCACGTAATGGAATTTATTTCACTTCTCAGACTCGAATCATTGAAAGTTAGAAGAAACAGTTGCTCCTTCCGAATTATGGGGATGAAACTCATGATGAAAATGTCTGCTGCTCTCTTCTCTGACAAGTCCTGTGTTCCCTGAAGCCGAAGTTGATCTGTCTGAGCTGACCTCGTGCTTGTTACTGACGACCTCAAACCCTGGTACCCGCCAAGAGGTGAGTCAAATTCAAACATGTTTTTCATACTTTGGCCACCTCGAGCGTTAACCAGATTCTAAAGACAGCAGAAGCTTTCGGGACCGTGTGCAATCAGTACACGTTAGTAATAATAGTTGAAGAAGTGATGCATCAGCAACTGCTCAAGCCCAGCTAAAGAATGATGGAATCAGCCTCCAACTTTTATGCACTGTAAAAAACTTTCTCTGCTTCAGTGGGGCGAAGAAGAAGCTGGGGAAGAGAACAAGCGACACCAGGAGCAACATCCCCATGTTCCCCACAGACTTCCTGCAGTCAATCTTGCTGCCAAATTGATCCGACAGCGAGGAAGTCGGCTGTCCTGTAGCCGAGATATCCTTTTTATCCCGTCGACACAGGTTCTGCGACTGCACTGAATCAAGTCACAAGGTTAACTGAGCTGACCCTTGAGTCCCTACAAAGCTGAACGCCGCAGCACTGCAACCCAGTTACAGACGCAGGCTGAAGCAACAAGAACTTCTTTACGATCCATCAGGATCATGGATGATGAACAATCACCAAGAGAAATGAGCTGCAGCTCATTGACAGTTAACATACAGACAAGGAAGATAGAGCACGTGAGGCAACCCACGTGGGTTCACACCCGCCGTGAGTGAACCCTGGCTCGGTAATGGGCGATCGAGCGTATGTAGAATTCTTTTTAATTTTAAGTCATCACCGACGCTTTTGATACGCACTTTAGTCCGAAAGAAAAGAACTTGAAAAAATGCTTAGGTCTGGAGTCTTCTAACAGTTTAAAGAGGGTCTGCGTAGCTGATGGGGGTCACAGCAGCATAGTAAACAAGTATGGATAATTGAAATATTATACACACTGATCTTGGTCCATCTCTGGGGCTCCTCAAAGGCTTCACAAAGCTCGTTTCGTCGCAATCCATTGCTATCAGTGCCCACAGCTTTGACACGTTACGAACATCCAAAACCTTCATCAATAATCTTTACTTAAACATAGCACTCACAATTTGGGGCAAAAAGTATAAATAAGTGCAAACTTGTTCAGGCAGCAGAGAGCGCGTACTGTCCCACCATCCTTGTAAAGTCTTCCTCCTTCTGTTGGTACGACTTGACGAATGGGTGTGTGGGGTTCTCGTCCCTCAACTGCGTCAGGTAGCGGTTCGTGACCTGGAAGACAAGGACAGATGTGGCGAGAGCAACAAGGAGAGTAAGAAAAACGTTGACTTGAAAGACCCTGGCAGCTCAATCGCGAACATTTGTAAGAGATGAAAGCTCAATTCTCACAAGAGATGCATGCAGGAGTCAACTATCAATACGACTCATGTCTCCCCACCTCTGGCGCCTTTCCAGTCTGCTGAGAGAGGACGATCAGGTTGATGAGCGTCTCTGCTGAGGAAGGGTCTTTCTCCAAAGCTTCCTGAAGAAACATGCTTTGTTCATGTTGGGGATACTCGAATTGGTACATGAATTGTGTACGCACCTGCAGACTCGCTTCAGCCTCGTCGAACTTTCCCTGCTGCAGGAAGGAGGACGCCTGCCCGTTCAGGAGCAGCGGGGTAGACCCAAATTTGTCCAACATCTCTTGATAGATGTAGTACGCATCCTGGATCTTGCTACCTCCCTGAATGAGGACGTAAGAACCAAACTTGAGTGTGCACGTAAGGGACTACCTTAGTCCAGACAAAAGTACTTTGTTGGACCAAGGACCCTGAACGGAACAGGTCAGAGGAGTTGCTAAAAAAAACCCCAGCTACTACTTGAGCTTTCAGATCTTGTTTTGTGGGCTTAATGAAAGGTACGTACCTTTTTAGACCATGAGAGTAGGGACACGTATACTAAATACACATGTGCAAGCAAGCATTGAGACATACCATTTGCAAGTTGACCCATGCCGTGGCCAACTGCGTGAGAGTGGCGTCATCGTCCTTTTCCTGCATCTCCTTCAGCTCTTTACGGGCGAGATCCACCCGATTCATCATCAGTAGGACTTGGAGCTTCAGGGCCAGACATTCCAGATGGTCTGAAGGGTGGAGGACGCGGAGAGAGGCTTCCTGCAAAATAAGATTAAGGGGCTTTGCTTTGGTTGGAAAATGTTCGGGGTCTTACCAAATTTTCCTCGTGTACGAATATGGTGGCTGCGACGATGAGCAGGATATGATTGCTGACGTCGACGCTGCCGGACATCTCCTCCTCTAGGTCGGACACTATTGACTGTCGGGCGGAGGACGAAGAGGCCTACAGAAACAATGTTCACGCTAAAGAACCCAGTTGACACTGATGGGCAATATCTGTTGATCATAGGTGTGACTTCAGGTCAATCGTTATACAGAAATCTGGGTCAGTTTGATCACCTGCAAATAGTCTGCCAACTTCCTGAGAGGTTGCAGTGACTTTGGTGAATTCGACCCGATCTCATCCCTCACCACACCAAACTTGTTCAGGGCCAAGTAGGAGCGATACAGAAAGGAATCGCGCTCCACCACCAAGTCGGGGGCTGAAGGCTGAAGAGAACCCGTAACTTTTTTAAAAACTGTTTCATGGCGCAAACTTTTGCCAAAACAAATCTTACCTTGATCTTCTGCGCCTCCTTGATGCACTGCTGAAAGTTCCCGGTGTAGAAGGCGTTTTTGAGGTCGAACAACTCGTAGACATCGCCAGAGGTGGAGGCCATCGTGGCTTCTACGATTGTGATGTCAAGACTCACAAGTCAAGCAAATGCAGCTACCATGTACGACAGCTGCTTGAAGGAGCCAGGTCACTTCGAGCATAAAGCACCCACTACTCAAGACAACACTGACACCCACAAAGCTATTCTGGTCACAGCGGCATTTGCCATCGTGACGTGGAAGAGAAGGCACAGAATACCCACCTGGAGAGAAGTGTCCATGGTGCCAATGCTGTCAATGCAGAGGGTCCAGAGGTGATACTTAGGCCTGTCCGATACTTCCTCTGCATTTCTATCCTGAACCTCACTGAGCTAACCTGACCAGAACTGACCGAAGCAGATCCAACCCAAATGGCAACCACGTGATCTGCACCTATTTGCAAGGGTGGCGCTAAAACTATGTCAAAGCTCTCAGGATCAAGTTCAGCTTCAGTAGCCAAGGAGGCTTCCTTGTTCAGTATCAGCAATCGTCAGCTGATTTGAGGGTGAACCAAGGTCTATAGGAGTGAAAGACATGGAAATCGACTCGTTGACCGACGACGCCCTAGAAAAGATCTTCTCCTTCCTGGACTTCCGGTCTCTGGTGCGCAGCGAGATGACCTGTCGAAGGTGGCGAGATGTCATCAACCAGCGCAGGCTCTTTCGGCAACTTTCCAAGCGCCTCATGAATCGACCTCCTCCGTTCGCCGGATTCGAGACGAAAAGGCTCAGGGTGACGAGGACCACGAAACCGCTCAGATTATGGGGTCGGCGTCGGTGTCGCCGCCTAGGAGAACCGCGGTAGCGCCTCCAGGGGGTGTCGTTAAGAGTGGGTACTTGTACACTCCCGTCCTTATCAGCATTTCCTATCGGCTGCGAACCAATCGTCGTCGGGCACGACCTTTGAGCGATAACGCTCATGAAACACCGTCAGGAATATCGGGCACTCGGTCAGCCTCTCTTGAGAGATGCACAAGTTTTGGCCGTTTATCCTATTGGCTCTCTTTACGTGGGTCACCGCCGACCAGCTGCCCGGTGTCCTTCAACTGGACTCCCTCTCCTTCAACAAGACCCTTCGTGCCTTTCCCTTCTCCGTGATCAAGTTCGACATTGGGAACCCACACGGAGACAAGCACAATGCCTGGAAAGATTTCGGTCATGACTTGGCACAAGTTCCCGAGCTGCTGGTTGGCGAAGTCCGGATAAAAGACCAGGGGACCAATCAAGATCTGGCCAAGCGTTTTGGACTCGAGGATGAACAGACGCTTCCTGAAGTCATCTTCTTCAGGAGGAAAGGTCCCAAACACGAAGAGACTCGCTTCGGCGGCGAATTCGACGCCGACAACTTGTTGATCTTCGTGCAGCAGAAGACGTCGCTCTATCTCAACCTTCCCGGTACACTGAGGGAGTTCGATCCTTTGGCTAGGTGGATGATGACGGCTAAAGACGACAAGGACCGTCAGAAGGCAATTGCCAAAGCTGAGGAAAAGGCCAAAGCCTCCGGGTGGAGTGCCGAGGACAGGGTGAAAGCGACGAAGTACATAAAGTTGATGAAACTTGTAGCTGAGGATGGATTCGGCGCGCTGAAGGCGGAGGAGGACAGAGTGAACAAGCTGATGAAGGAAAAGATGTCCGACAAAAAGAAGGATGAGCTTAAAAGAACCCTCAATGTTATCAGGTCTTTTACTAAAGACGACAAGAATAAACAGAACGACAAGGATGAGCTGTAGAATGCTGATTGGATTCGATCTTAACAGGTATTTTTTCATGCTCATTGAAGCAAGACGCTGTGAATAAACAAACACACTTATGTGCAGTAATCACTGTATTTAATATCTATCCACTCTTGACCCAGTTGCGTGATACGAGAGTAGCGTCGAGCATGACCGTGTACTCGATCCTGCCTTATATCGAGTCCATGCTCCGTCCTTCACTTCATAGTACGAGTTGGGTGAACCGCATCTGCGAGAAGTTGCGTAATCACACGGAGAAGCTAGTGTGCAAGCGGGACACAGAGCCAGCCAGTTACTTCGCTCTATTCTCGAGTCCAAGTGAGGATGGCCGCCCGGAACAACTTGAGCAAGCTGACCCTGCCCATGGGGGCCAAGGGGTGTGACCAGATCCCAAGCGTCGGCTTCGGCTGCTGGAAGGTGCCCCGCGACGTGTGTGCCAGTGTAGTGTTCAATGTCATCAAGGTGGGGTATCGAGCTCTGGACTGCGCTGCGGACTACGGCAACGAGAAAGAGGTGAGAGTTGACGGCCATCAGAGTTACAGCAGAGCCAGCGAGCTGCACACACACACACACACCGTACACAGGTGGGCGAAGGCGTCCGTCAGGCGATCGAGGCCGGAATAGTGAAGCGGGAGGACCTGTTCATCACCAGCAAGTTATGGAATACGTTCCACCGGCCAGAACACGTCGAGCTGGCTTGTAAGAAGACCCTCAGCGACCTCGGATTAGAATACGTGGACCTCTACCTCATTCACTTTCCGATTGCCCTTAAGGTACAGATAGAATATATATAACCTGTCAATGACAGCTTGTTACCAGTCGTGTTTTCTGTTACACCAGGCAAATGAGCTTTCATTGCCATCACCATTAAAGAAAAATCAGTTTTGATTGCTCAACATGACATCGTCACAAACATAATGTGCATGTAACTAAGAGGCTTTGTACTTCGTGTTCAGTTGCTGACAGCTTCTCAAGGAGCTGTGTGTCAGCACAGCTAGGTTTAATAACATCAGCAAGTCGTACCTAACAATTTGCATCACGCTTTTGCTGCTCTTTCAGGATCTTGTTGTCCAGCTCTTCAAATCCTGGCTTTTTCTGTAACACATGAATGAGTTTGGGCTCTTATGCATTCAGCAGACTAACAGACATTGCCCAAAGTGACCCAGACATGATGGAGGGGAAGATATTTTGGGAGTGACTGCTGACATAACAAGGCTAAATCGAACTTAAGTCTTTTGGATGGTTTTAGCTTTTTTCTTGTATTTTATTGACCCAAATATTGGTTCACGATGAACTATGGTGCACTTTCACAAAGATGCAGGTAAACGCCATCGTTAGTGTGGCCTCTGCATGGTTACACAAAATATATTCACAGAAATTATTACGTGCTTTCGACAAGAGATGTGATTAGAGTTAGAATTTTTGAGTGGCCTTTACAGACCTCAACACTTTTTTGAGTTCTAGTCCGTGATAGGGTTGGGAATCAGGGATGGCGACAAGCCTGATTTAGATTGACTACATTCTGACTCAGTGAAGTCAACTTAAGGATCGGAGACCCATCTCAATCAACTTGGAGTCATTTTTTGGGCGAAAAAAGAGAGCTGTGGCTAACCAAGACACTGGAAATGTCTGTCCTTTCTATACACCAATGTAATATATGTATATACTTGTACAGGTGGATTTATGCTTTTCATGTAATTGCACTATGGTCATCCTTTATACAAATGTGTCGAAAATATCTGCCACCTCCGTTTTTTGCACGGATACCCTGGTGCGTAGTAGTGAGTTAGGTCATGCGTTACCTGGAGAGACACGACCTTTCTCTCGCTCTTTCGTACAGTTCGTGCCCTTTGAGAAGCGCTATCCGCCCGAGTGGTTCCACGATCCCTCGGCCCCTCAGCCCAAGATGGAGCTGGACGAGGTACCGGTGCAGGATACTTGGCAGGCCATGGAGAAGCTGCACGAGGGCGGCTTGGTGAAGAACATTGGGGTCGCAAACTTCAACTGTCATGGCCTCAGAGACTTGTTCAGCTACGCCAAGATCAAGCCTGCGGTTCTACAGGTGAGACATAAGATATCATTACGGAACTGATCGTCTTCTTGATTCATTCCCCCCCCCCCAGGTCGAACTTCACCCGCTACTCCAGCAGCAGCTCTTGGTCCGCTACGCCCAATCTAAAGGGATGCACGTGACTGCGTTCTCACCCCTTGGCCACGGACTCTCATACTTCAACGAGTCGGTCTCCGCTTTGAAAGAGCCAACAGTTCAAGAGATTGCGAAGGAAGCAGGTGCAAATCTCAGCCAACCCTGGATGATGCTGAAGGTCAAAAACGTCCTCTTTCAGGGAAGACTCCTGCTCAGGTGATCCTCCGGTGGAACTTACAGCGTGGCGTGAGCGTCATACCAAAGACCGAGAAGGAGGAGAGGATGAAGGAGAATATCGACCTTTTCGACTTTCAGCTCAGCGACCAGGACATGGAGAAGATTAAAAGCGTCGAAAAGAACTTCAGGTTCAACGATCCTGGGGTCTTCTGTGAGGCGGCCTTTAACACTTTCTGTCCTATATACGAGTGAAGAAGTTCGGTTTAAATGTCATCCCAGCACCTTGACACAATCGCCAACTGCTGAGAGAGCTGCTAGGTGACACGCACATCCAGCGAGTGCATAAATGACTTCTCCAAACAGTGTGAGTGATCAGTTGAATGTCGATGTCGCCTGCCTCGGGCAAGGTCAGAGAGCGACTCTGGCACGCTTGAGCGTACGTATATTGCACAGTCTTTGTCCATGACTTCCATATATCTCTTGTGACGGCAAAGGCAGAGCTCTGCCTTTGCCTCTAGAGGCCAGATAGGCAAGCTTGAGTCTACGGCAAAACTAACTTACGTTGGACGATGGCGCCGACTTTCTTGGAATCTAATCACGCTCTCTCCTCCATGGCGGCCAGACAACTGGGAGATCTCTCTCTCCCTCTGCCAAAGTCTGCGGTAAAGCCTTGCCCAGGGTCTCTGGCAGCAGGATGGCCGCGGATCCTGCCAAGATGGCGGCTGCGCCAAAGATGCAGTGCGCCATCGGTCCGGTCAGCAGGATGAATGGAGCCATGATGCTCCCAAACCGACTGGCCACGAAGGAAAAGCCCATCCCGGAGCCCCTCACCACCGTGGGAAACTGTTCGCTGGCGAACAAGTGGATCACGGTGTATGCGCAGTTGGCGCAGAAGCGGCCGATCAGGGACAGGGATACTCTGCAAGATGGAAGCAAACGTCACGCAATGATCAGAACGCTCATCACGGACGAGTGCATTGCAAGGCGCACTGACAGTGGCGACGGTGATACCGTCGTCAATACTAACGCTACGCATGCAAAGGCGAGAGGAGGTGGGAGTTATGCAGTAGGCACCTGGTCAGACGGGAGTCCGGGAAGAACGGGTGTCCGAACAGGGTCACCCCGGTGACTATGAGAAATCCACATTGCGACTTTCTTCGTCCGAAGGAGGACCGTTCCAGAGTCATCAGCACAAACACATATCCGGGCACCTGGACAGCGCAATTGATCAGGAATCCAACATAGGGATCGTCAGATAGTTCGCTTTGGTCCAATAGGAGCACGTAGTAGAGAGAGGCGCACACTGTCCAACATGCGGCAAGTATAACAGTCTTGATGCGGAGATGCTTGTGACGAAAGAGGTCCAAAGTGCTTGCTGCCTGCTGGTCCCGATCAACGATTTCCAATTGCTCAACCATTCCGGCGGGTAGGTCAACGCCGTTTACCTTGGCAGAGCGTTCAATCACTCGTATAGCTTCATCGCGGTGTCCTTTGGAGAGAAGCCAGCGAACGGACTCTGGAGTCAGCCAGTGGTACACCACAAAGATCACGCAGGGCGCCGAGTAGGTCAATTGCAGAACTCGCCAGTCGCTCTGAAACAGGTACGCTAACAGGAGGGCAGTAAGTAACCCGGCTGTCTCAAAGAACCAGCAGATGATACCGGCGTGGGTGCGTTTCCTCGGTCCCACTAGCTCCATCCCCATGACGAAGGCGGAGCCCTCGGCGCCGGCAAGAGCAAAGCCGACGATGACTCGTGCTGCCACGAATCCGTAGAGACTGCCTGGTGCGGAGGTCGCGCCTGTACCGGCCAAGGCCAACAGCACCATGGAGAACACGAAGGCCGGTCGACGACCCACGTGATCGGAAAAGACGCCGATCGTCCATCCGCCCATCAAGCAGCCGACCATGGATGCTGCTCCGGCGACTGCGTGAAGGCTTGAGCGACTGCAGACGAGGTCCCATTCGCGAACCACGGAGTCGACGCCTAAGGATTCATCGTAGACAAATCCGACGTCACACTCGCTGCCGTTAGAGTCAAGGCAGGAGCTGGTGAAGTTGGACGAATACGAGTCATTGCACTTGAACGGCACCCTCGCGCCCACGAAAACCCAACCCATCAGCTGCATGGAAGTGAAGACGTACGTCAGAGAGAAGGCGTAGTAGACGAGCTTCTGGAAGGTGCCGAACTCGCCTAATACCTCGAGGATGTCGTCGAACGTGGCCCGCTTGCTTGTCTGCTCCATTTTTCCCGTGTGGCAGCTGACGACCGCTTTCTAAAGATGCATCATTTACCAGGGTCGTAAGAAACACGTTTCTCGCGCATAAAGGCAAAGATGCAAAAAGCAACAATCCTTAACAATAAGACACATTTGGCGAGGTAAATCTGCCCAACTGAAACTTTTGGCACTGTCTCACTGTTGAGGTCCCTGCGCTCAGAGCCAGGCAGAGCCTAGAGGGGTTCATGAGGGGATGCTGGAAGGGTCCGGAAGGTGATGCTGAAGGGGTTCTGCCCCATGATCTGCTTAACGTAGGTAGTTTATGTCCCGTAGTTTATACCCCCACCGTCGCCGTTGAATCCACTGTAGCGACATCCTCTGCAGCCTCTGCTTCCTCTTTTAGTGCAGGGACCTCAATTCCGAAGGTTAGCATCAAAATTTTCCATCATACCTTGATGGTTCCTTAATTTGTACGTTAACATTTTAAAATTTACAAGCAACAACTAAGTTAACCACACTTTGACAGTCCTTGCAGCAGACTTTCTCGGTTTCGTGGACTTGTGGACGTGATGCGTTGCACCGCTTACTCCTGCGCACCGTGCTGCTGCAGTCGTCGCAACTGCACACTTTGCCGTCGTAGAAGACCTGGTCGCCGCAGCAGACCATGCTGCCGTGGACCTAATTCCCACGCATCACCTTCTCATTCAATGGAACCACGAGTTCCTTCGCCAATTCGACCTCTAAAGACTGTCCGGATGTTTATTTGCCAATGTTTGAAATTTTGGCCAGAACGTTCTACACGTACTTGACCTCCTTGCAGCCGTTCCACAACAGCGGTCACATGACGACAGGGTGTCTCAAAAGACTGGCCTTCGTCTTCCACAGTGTGTCCCAGCGGTCCAAGCCCACGTTGACCACGTTGCTGAAGTCATAAGCGGTCGAGACCGCCGAGCTTGCATTCGTGCAAAAAGTTGAGAGAGAAAGAGAAAGCCTTGTTTCTGCCTCTGCGCTGCGAGAATGAGGAATTGCGTACGCATGTACGTAAAAAGCATCGCTGCGAGGCTCTCTCGGCCCTCGTCAGCTAACTCGCTGCTGCTGTCCTGCTTGCGTGAGTACTTCTGGTCGCCGTCGACGGTCGAGTCTCGAGTGCGTCTCGAGTGTCTGCTGAGTCCGCCGAGGTCTTATTGATGTCGGACGAGGTGACACCGAGGGTCCAGGAGTGCGAGAGTCGCCTAGGAGAAGAACAAAGGAAGAATGCCTTTGCGTCATAGACAGGAGGTATTTAAGCCACGAGTGCTTGTTAACTCAAGCGCTTTCCATAGAGACATCACAGGTAAACACACGACCCTTTTTGCTGTTAGTCTGTACGAGAAATGTCAACTTGAGCAGACTCTCGTAGCTGCTTCAATCAGGGTCAGGTTAGGATTAGTGGTGTTCAGGGTGCAGATTCGGATTCGAATCACTACGGATTTTTAGATTTTACAGAACTGAAGGATTCGACGAGTGTGTCCGACTGCATCTATATATAAGTATTACTGTAGCTGCGGCACAGGATGGAAAATGACTTTGGTCAAGTTCATTTGTATCCTTGCCTAAGGGTTCGGTCTAATAACCGTATTTTCTTGAATAGCATCATCCACGAATAGCAGCCTCCTTGAAAAGACATTGCTTACATTGCGATCATCAAATGTGGTGAAATTGCTGGTTTGGTGAAAAGTACTGGTACTGCAAGTACTCTTTTTGTGAGGTGCTGATTTTGCACTGCAAGTAGGTTCTACAAAATGTAATGGGTACAACTCTTCCGTTGCACATTAAAACTGCACTGTCTCGTGCCAAAAGGTTATGTCAGGGTCATTTCCATCCTAATGGGAAGGTTGGGTTGGAGTACAAGCTGACCGAGTAGAGTCGTTAACCGAGTCGTTAACCGTCTACTTTGTTGCTTCTTGGCACCAACTACTTCACTTGACTGAAATCTTTTCGCTCTCCCTAGAAATCTGCTGCTCTCCCACAAAAAGATTCCTAAGATTTTGTGTCACCCCTAGTTTGGATATCGGTCAAGTGTCCACTAAGCACGAAGCATATTTAGTGGAGGGTACTGCCGAGGACCACGCCAAGTGTAGCAAGTTCCTTGTCACTAGAGCGAGGGGTGACTTGGTCCTGAACTGCTTATTAGGGTGATTTTCCTAAACACAGTCCACTGAACTGAATTGGGGTGGTGTGAGCAAAAGGTTGGTCCTTTTTTCCCCCCAAGGATCTGGGAGCACATTTATCAGTGGTTGAGGCAAGGCCTAGGAAGGTTGGATGATTGTGCTCCTACTCAGATATGTGCTCAGCCCACTCAAAGATGCTGCAGGGGGGCACCACTTCTGCCAGCAGGGCCTTAAAAAGCTTGGATTTGCAATTTTTTTTTCTAAAACTGTGCCTGCCGAACACTTCTGCAAAACACAAGATTTTTGATTTGTTAGGCTGATTTTGGACTTATTTGTTAAAGTGATTTGAAAACCCCTGATAGCTTCCTAAAGCGCTGTACAATAGTGTCAGGACCAAACTGCCGCATTGCAAGGGCTGCGAATGCCCTTGGGACAGATTTGGCCTGCTCGATAGATGGTCCTAACGACCCTCCCCTGGGTAATTCTTTATTTGAGGACATTTAGTAAAGTTCTGTGCACTTTTCACAATAACAAACAGGCCGATGCAGTGCCCAACTTACTATGATATGATTGATTGCCGGCCACTGAATCTCTCACACAGAGATGTGCCAGCCACAACTCCACTACTACTGCATTCATGGTCGTTGGTTGACCCACTTTCGGCCCTCCCTTTTGGGCAACAATGATGTTACTTTTTAAATTTGGGGTGGTACGAAATAAAATCCCAAATCTATAGAGGATTTTGAGGCAAGGCCTAGGAAGGTTGGAGGATTGTGCTCCTCAAGGCGCTGCTGGCAGAGGTGGTGCCCAGCTGCAGCATCTTTGAGTGGACCGAGCACATATCTGAGTAGGAGCACAATCATCCAACCTTCCCAGCACTGATAAATGTGCTCCCAGATCCTCGGGGGGAAAAAAGAACCAACCTTCTGCTCACACCACCCCAATTCTGCTCAGTGGACTCTGTTTAGGGAGGTCAGTACGATATCTTCAGCAGTCTGAATCCAGATCACCTTATTTTTTCCACGCTCCACTTGACGCAGTCTATCGGAAAGTTAAGGCCGAAAAGACCGATTGTCCAGACAACAGCTATTTGTTAATAAATAACTCTAGCCATGGAAAGTGTGAATGGGGGATAACTTCCCCCTTCCCCCCTTCAAAGTTATGAATGGCGCTCTGTTTTCGTGGCAACTTCTCAACTTTCTTTTCAAACTGACCGAAAGTCGTCAAATCAAAGTTCTTGCTTATTTTCACTCTCCTACAGATGGGCGAAATCTGCCGGAGAAAGCAAAGTGCTCTGCTTGTTGCCCTGACTGGACATCGAAATGGGCTACTTGCACTGGGGATCCATAAAGCTGCCGTGCTCAACAGAGTGATTCATTCAGCAAAGCTCTTTTTGTACTGCGCTGCTGGTTGTTTGAGCTCGGGCCTGCTCATCGGCCTTCGTTTTTAGCTCGCTGCTCCAATCAATGAAGTCCAGCTGCAACTTGACGTCCGCGTCGAGGACGCCTCGGACTTGGCGGCCGCGGAGGACAGCTTCAAGCTGTCCATGCCGTGAGGCCAGAGCTACAGTGTGAGTCATGCAGGCCGGAGCAGAATGGGGAGAGCGAAAAAATGACGCGGCATCGGAGCTTTTTGTGTTCCATACAGCAAATTGTCGAGGGCGCCGCAAACGTTTCTTGCTCGTCCGATGGTTCTTTTTTTTATCACTGCAAGCATCTGTTTCTTCTCGCTGTGGCTGCCAGCATATTCATGGGCGTCAACAGTGTGATCGTGTCCACCTGCACACACATGTTCCTCTTCGTCGAGGAGCTCGCTTGAGCCTGGAGCTTTGTGTTGAATGGGAAATCCTCTCGTCAGCGTGAAGCCAGACGTGAAAAAGACTGCCACGATTGTCCCGAAGTTGGCGTTTTAAGCCTTTATGACGTCCCTTCTCTCTCGCCAGCTCTATTTACCACTCGGCAGTTCGTTGGAGGAGAAACGAAAGACAAGAGGGAAAGACTGATCCCCTTCAGTCGAGCAGTAATATCGTGAAAGCTCTCACCCATCCATTTCACGTAGAGGATATATTTCTGCGGCCACCACCCAGACCTTGGCCGGCGTGGAGGGGTCCTTGAACTGACGAACACTCATTGCACGAACGGCTTTGAGCGTCGCAAGAGGAAGAAAAAGAGTGGGCAGAAGAAAAGCAACAAGAAGTCTCCCACCATCACAGACAGGGGAGGGACTGTGCAAAAAGTGTAATAGGTGTTGGTGATGTTGCTCCCCCGCACGTCGTGACAGCAGCAAAAGTTGCCTGAGCAATTGTTCCAGGAACAAAATTACTGGAGGGGGGGGGATTTTTTTTATTATTGCACTCCAAAGTCCGTTCGTTCCATTTGCCTCCCTTCTCCTTGCTGGGCAGGCTGGAGCAGAAAGAGAGAAAAAAGTCTCGCGTGCACGCCTTTTCCTCGTTCATTCGCTGTGCACGTTCTCCTGATCCAGCTGCTTTGCTCACACGACGATGGTGCATCAGTCGGTCGTCGGCGTTGCCTGCGGCAGCAGCTACGACTCCGGCCAAGGCGAAGGCGAGGGCGAGGGCGAGCGCCAGGACGAGGGCGACGGCGAACGCGAGGGCGGGGCAGGACAGGAGTCGTAAAAGAAGATACGTGCGCGGTCGCCGGCAAATTTGTTGCATGCGTGACACGAGTGAGTGCTGCTAGAACAAGATAAGGATCTCTTTATGAAGGTTTTCTTGCACTGTGCTCGACACCGAGCGGTACAAGGGGCGGATTTTTGTGTGCGTCACCATAAACCGGAGGTGAGTGGAGAAAGAGGTGCCTCTGCACACCCGGGACATGTCGGATCTGCTGCGGGTAGTGAGCGGCGTAAAAAAAACCATGACGACGTCGAGGTCGCTTTGGACGTGTTCACGGACATGTGCTGGATCCTGGCGGCCACGAGCTACGTGATGTGATGACTTGTGATGAATGTTCTCTGATGTTAAGATGGGCCGCCAAAGCTTCGGCTGCCCTTGCTCAATAGTCATGATTATCCTGGCCATCGTTGCCAGCGACGAGGCGATGCCGATGGTGAACAAGCAGCTGTCCAGCGACGTCGTGTCCTACCTCACTCGCTTTGGATACTTGCCCAACTCAGAGGCGGAGGCTTTGCTCTCGGAGCAGCAGGTGCGCGACGCCGTGAGGAATCTGCAGTTCTTCGCGGGGCTCAACGCCACGGGCGACGTAGACGCCGAGACAATGGCGCTGCTGGCAACGCCACGCTGTGGAGTGCCGGACGTCTCTCATCCAGGTTTCAGGAACAAGAAAAGGAAAAAGCGCTACAATCTGCAAGGTCAGCGTTGGTCTAAAGCTAATCTGACCTGGAGTCTGAGGAGGGGTCCAACCGGCGGACTGTCACACGACGACGCCAGACGAGAGTTGTCCCTGGCATTGGACGTGTGGGCGCGCGAGACCAAGCTGCAGTTTCGCGAAGTTTCTCCCACGACCGCAGCAGACTTGCAAGTGTTCTTCGCTAGGCACTTTCACGGCGACGGCTACCCATTCGATGGTCCTGGCTCCGTGCTGGCGCATGCCTTCTTCCCTGGCTCTGGTCGCGGGGGCGACGTCCACTTTGATGACGACGAAGCCTGGTCTGAAGCCAGATTAATTGATCGCGACGTCACCAGCGTGTTTGCCGTCGCGGTGCACGAGTTTGGACACTCGCTGGGACTGTCTCACTCGTCTGCGGAGGGATCCATCATGTTTCCTTGGTATGCTGGCGTGCCGGCGGACGGGAGGCTGCCCGTCGATGACCGCACTGCCATACAGCATTTGTACGGCAAGAACAGATTCTACGAATACATTCCAGCCGCTGAAGACGTCGACAGTTCGAACGCCGGCGGCGATACGCAAGGCGAGGGCGAAGACAGTGATGAGAACTTTTTGCCCGACAAGTGCTCAACAGCCTTCGATGCAGTAGCAGTCATCAGGAGTGAGATGTGGGCATTCAAAGGACGCTACTTCTGGCGCTTGGGCCGTCAGGGCGCTCATGAAGATCCAGTGGAATTGTCCGCCTTCTGGTATGGACTGCCGCGAGAACTGGAGCGCGTGGACGCAGTCTACGAGAGGCCGGACCACAAGATTATCTTTTTCTCCGGCAGGAATTACTACGTGCTAGATGGCAATTCCCAGCTGGAGGCTGGACCACTGCCCATCCAGAGGATCGGGCTGCCCAACTCGTTGGACAAGTTGGACGCCGCTATGCGGTGGGGATGGAATGACAAGACCTACTTCTTTTCCGGTAAGCAAGGATTGATGCGTCATGTCTGAGTAGCTGTCGTAGCTGAACGTGGGCACGCATGCGCTCAATAGCCGCTAGAACATCCTGTGGGAGTCAAGAAACAAATGTTCTCTGCCCCCTTTGCAGCTTTAGAGGTGCTGTAAGTCTTCTGGTGTAAACTAGACGAGTTACGGCACCTTGATGTCCCAGATACCTTCCTCCACACACAGTCCTCTTCCCCCTGACCACCTGCCAGCTGGCCTTGACCGTCCCTTCTGACCTCAGTTCACGTACATGTACGAGTATGTCCTCGTAGTGGGTCGTTGTATTGAAGAGTAGGCATTATGCCAGGCCATGCCGACAACAAACCCTTTCTTTTCTCCCTAGACACGATGTACTGGCGTTTCGATGAGGAGATCCAGCACGTAGAGCTGGATTACCCGCGGGATCTGTCCGTGTGGCGCGGCGTGCCCTACGGCCTGGACGCGGCGTTCCAACACACCGACGGCAAGACGTACTTCTTCAAGGGTGCCAACTTCTGGCGGTTCGACGATGTTCGCATGCGCGTGGCCGAGGAGCAGCCCACGCCCATCAGCGCCCACTGGATGCACTGCCCCAAGGAGATCAAGGATCCGTTCAGGGAGACGGCGGAAGACACCTCGACCGCTATCACACCTGCTATCTCCCAGGCAGCCTTGCTTGGAACAGTCTGGATGCTGCTACGATGAGGAGGAAGGCAAAGAGACAAAAAAAGAGATCATTGTCAGGCCAACATAAGAGAGCAAGAGAGCTTTCCAGGGATCGTCAACAAGGCCGCGCTCGTGAAACCCTCACGCTCAGTCATTACATCACCTTTCCAAATGTTACATTCTCGCAAAAACATTGTGTTCAACCAGAATTGCCTGTATTAAGCCTCGTCTTGATGTTCTGTACTCGTATGAAGATGCAATTTATCATCACGCCTTTGTTACGAGCATGAGCTTGGTACATATGCTTCAGCAGACAGCGAGGAATGTTATATACCCACGTAGCATGTAGAACGTCTATATAGTGTGTAAGAAGAGTGTCCGACAGACCTACATTATACACTAGAGTAAAAGTGTTCGCGGCACGTCTGCTCACCGCAAGTCAAGTGCCTGACAGGTACATTCGACCACATAAGCTTGCTCGTACATTGTCCACACAGCTGAGAAGAGGAAGAGAAACGGGATCAATGTTCGGGACTAAGTCCTTCACTGGACGACTTGGAATTCTCGGTGGTGTTTCTGCTCCTGACAGACACCAGACTGCTGCTACGAGACCGGCGCGACAGCGCACCCGTGGTCGTCGTTGGCGCGGGGGTCATGGACAATGACATTGCTCTTCGCAGGTCCTCGTCCCACTGTCGTTCGGCCTCGCGATATCGCTCCAGCTCGCGGTTGTAGGTGGGGAACACCTCGAAGGGGTCGGCCTGTAGAATAAAGCAGCACTATCAGCAATGCTTGCACGCTCAGCCCTAATTCAGCTGATTCACGTCCTTTTAAATGCAGTGGACGCCGGTTAAATTTGTCACTTCCGCCCACGGAGCCATTTTTGACTACTATTGTGAACAGAGTCTTCCCTCAAATGTGATGTCTATTTGAGGAGGACGCAAGTTGGTCCATAGAGCGTCATTAGCGCAAACAATTAAGGCCTTAATTATGGCATTTCATCCGCCGGACAACTCAAATTGCCTCAACACTTAAAGGAAGTGAATTCAGGCCTCGCGCACGATGGCAAAAGTCCCTTCACGTATTGTGAATGTCTGTTGGAAGCCTGACAACTTGAAGAACATAAAAATTGTTGATTTTTCCAAAATTTCACTTGACTTCAAAAGTCCCAATCTTGAGAAACTACATATGTACTCGTCCTTTGGCCGACTCTTTGGTAAATAAAATTTTCATTTCAGGCTCTGTAGACGAGCAGCCATAGCTCTGAAAGCTCCATTCTCTGAGCTGTCTCTTCAAGGCTGCAGCCTATTCTGGCTGTCAAAAGAAACCCAAAAATACTACGCTCCCCGTACATCAAGCATTTTTCAAAATTGCCACAAAATTAGACTACCCTTTGTATATATAGTATTTACCACAACTATCCGCTCGGTGGTCTCGTGCACATCCAGCGACTTTTGTTGCTGTTGCAGCAGTTTGGTCTGTTGCCTGAGGAGCCTCTTCTTCTTCTTGTGCAGAGGCTTCGCCTCCACAATCATCTCCTCCAGCTCATAGGCAGGGTCGCAGTGCAGGCGGCCGTCGTCCTTGGGCTTGAAGGGCGGAGACACCTTGCGCTGGAGCAACTTGACGAAGTTCAGGTTCGCCATCAACTTCTGCTTGCGAAGGGCCGCCAGCGAGCTGAGGCGGCGGTCGGGGCGGGGGGTGAGCAATGCCTGCACGAACCTGGAGAACTCCGGCGACCACTTCTTGCGCAGCCGTTCGTCCGAGAAGACTTCCTTACTGGTGAGGGACGCGGTGACGCCGCCGTCGCCGAAAGGATACTTCCCAGCGCGCAGCTCGTAGGCAGTGACGCCGAGCGACCACCAGTCGGCGGCGTGACCGTAGCCGGAGCCTGCGCCGAATATGACCTCTGGCGCCATGTACGGCTTGGTTCCTGCGCTCCCGAAGGCGACTCCGTCTGTAAGGCGAGAAAACTTATCTCTGGCTGTTCGTTCGTCAATATGAATGGTGTGCACTTGTCACTTCTATGCCTTAGTCATTTTTTTCAGTTGCTGACTCATCTGCTGAAGGCTCTCCAGGCATTCTTACATAAGCTCTTACGAAGGAGCTTCCAAAGACTTCCTCGTGCTTCTGCGTATTACGCAGGGTAACTTCTGCATGCAAATCGTATTCACAGCATGAGCAAGGTGCAGGCGTGAGGTGCAGAACGTTATCAGCTTTCCTCACCTACATGAACCAAGATGTGGCCTCGGTTAATTCTGGCTCAACTAAATCGTATTACGTCTGATCGAGAAGAAGGTTTCACTTACAGCACGGTTCAGTGATGAGGAAACGAACGTAAGATCACCTTATCCAAGAATTCCTTTGAGCTTCGGCTTCATTGAATTCACTTGCTTTCAAGATGCCCCGGGGGATGTCGCTGGCACCCACATTACTGACTGATTCCAACTATGAGCCTGAGCTATCGAGTGATAGCTGGGGATCACCTACTAAAGCATCATCGCACTACATGTGTACACTAGGGTGGGCCCCTTGAAGCGAAATTTTTTTTTTCAAAATGCACACTCATCAGGACTTGCAACTGATGTAGAAAGTAAGATCCCACCCAATCAGACTGACATTGGTCCACACAAAAAGTCACG
>JAAUXU010056902.1_pt1 | contig 27396 bp, 29 predicted proteins | sample 7278151 | NCBI WGS metagenome assembly JAAUXU01 (sample SAMN14350113, study PRJNA611818) | marine sediment metagenome | isolation source: surface marine sediment (1.8m) | place: French Polynesia: Moorea | collected 2018-08
AATGGGCAGCCTTGACTTTGAAGCTGTGCACTCAACATTGTGTCCAAGTATCATATCTACTCATTCCATATCAAAATTGCACCTCCTCATGTTCCAGTGCAGCGTAGTAGGTGCTGTCATGCTCAACGCAATTACTGACGGCCAGAACTGTACATGAAAATAGACTCGTATCTTGATATTGCGCCTTATAATCCGGTGCGCCTTCTGGTCCGGACAATACGGTAAGTGTGTGTTTGCTTGAATCAACTTTTCCGTCCATGTTCACGGTCACGTTGAGGTCGTTCTCTTTCCCTGGTTCTTCGGGTAGGCAGTGGAGCAATCATCATCATCATCAGCAGCAGCAGCAGCAGCAGAATCAGCAACAGCAACAATTACCATAACCAGCAGTTTTTGAAATGGATATGTGTATGTTTGTTTTGTGAGCTGAGAGCTGAGAGGTTTGCAATTAGTCCTGGTACATTTAATGGCATCTCGGTATTGGTGTAACTACAGTGAATGTCAACCGTTTTTCTAGTCAGGAAATGCATAATTACTGCACTTATCCCTCAAGAAAAGTGTTTGGGGGTGACTCGAGAGTCCGTCAAACTTGACCTTGATAATAGTTTTACTTATTTCACATGCAATCTTACTTGACCCGCAATTTGCGGACACACTAGATATTTCACGTCAGGTAAATGCGTCATCTGCAAGGAAGCAACACAGACAGCATCGCCACGATAAAGAAGAAACCTACGAAGAAGAGTACAAAAATAAGTAGTAAGAAAACTAGGATGGGCTTCATTTTTTAACCTGTGAAGTATCTCTTTGCTCCAGCGTGACAAGGCACAAAGTAGTGCTTGAACTTCCTGTAGCGGCAGCATCGGACCATCTTCTTGGCCACCCTATCCGGGCAGATCTCGCAGTTCTTCTTCAGGTTGCCTTGGTCGTCACGACAACTTTTACCAGCCCAGGGAACGAAGACTGAATGATACTGTGACAAATGAGGATTCATTCTTCTCTCACAGGCAGTTGCAGGGATTATAGCTGTGGCCCGAGGGCAACTCGTCCACGAGGGAGGGGTCGAGCCCCTCCGGGGGCCTGCAGCGGGGGTCGCACTCGGCGTCGCCTGTGTACAGCTGTTTGGTGGCCTCGCACAGCAGGCAGCTGGCACTTTTGGGCAACGGAGGAGGGAGGACAACACTGTGCCTTGTGTGGACTTCACGTGTACGCACCCGCCCACCCATGTTTGGATACCCACATCCACGCACGTGCGCACCCACACCCACACCCCTCCCCACCCCCTCACACAGTGCCGCCTTTGTCCTCCCTCTCCACGTCGTCTCCTTCCACATAAGATTTGTTCCTATCTTTCACAGAAAAATCGCACCTGAAAAAAACCTTTGAAGGCTAAGGCAGTTTGGCAGATGTGTGTATTAGTTGCACGTGCCTTAAGGGAGGATATCTTTCAAAGACTGGACACCGACGCCTCTTCACAGTCACCCCTCCCAGGACAAAGTCTCCCTCTGAAACACCACAGAACTGTAAATAGACTCCATTATCGAGCGTCCAAAGTCAAGGACTCACTATACTTGAAGCAGAACTTCTTGTTGGAGCACTCGCTGAAATGTGGCTCTTCCAAGGACCAGCTTGGGCAGGAGCAAGCAAGTTAACAGTACATACTGACTTCCAAATGAAGTGTTGTAGTCACAGCAGGTGCAATTTTGATCTTCCCTTTAAATCAACAACTTTGTTGGCTCCTCGCTCCATGACCACAAGCATTTCTGATGCTGTGCAACCACTAGGTCATAAAGTCAACACCAGAAATCATTTCGGCCAAGAAGCTCGTAGAATTATTATAATCTACCAATAATCAAAGCTTTAGTTCCAAATGGCTCACTAATTTTGAAACAGAGGGAGTATTAAGAAAATGCCCCTGTTTACGTTGACCCGTCAGCAGCGCCATCTAGTGGCGAGAATTGGCAGTCACCTTAATTCCGATCGCCGAGGAGGTGTTTGAGAAGATCCATTGACTGGACGAAGAGAACCATTCGGCCTAAAATTATTCAAGCGCTACAATGAAAGCTGATTAGTATCGTACAACTGAGAGAGGGATCGTATGTTTCTTCGTGCAAAAGATTCATTTTCGTGCTGCAGTAGGACCCTCATATCGCCTCCACTTTTATCGTTAATGGAGCTGCATCTTCCATGAAGGTAGGGCCTACCTGGCAGGCAGACCAGAGGACACAAAACATCCACTTGCTTCGTGTGAAGCAGTTGACCCTTTTACCCCAACAAATACATCAAACTGACGAAAACAGGTAACGGAAGTGGTGCGGTGTTAACCCTTCAGGTGCAAAATGATTCAGTTCAACGAATTTCTTGGCACCAATTTCCTCATGAGACGACTCCAGGAGCACGGCGCAACTGTTATGCTTACCTTCTCCCTTCACGCAACCTCTATTGTGTCTGCTCTAGCAATAACTTGGATGCATCGTCCACCCACAGAGAACAAGTACAAGTCTGCCCCACGTGGACGATATAAGCGGGTCCCACTGGACTTCATGTGTGGCACATTCGCGTATTTAACCTCACTGTGCCATAACTTTTTATGAAAAAAAAGTACTGGAACTTGAGCCCTACCCACTTTGCTGGGTGGAAAGATTGACAAGAACATAAGTGTGTGTGCGTGGGTGGGTCGGTGGGTGGGCGTGTCCGTGCTATGTCTGTGTGCCTCCCACCTCTGGGCCATTGGCCATTAGCCCAGAGGTGGTTTGGTGGTATTTATTGTGTAAACTGCAGTCAATGCGCTTTGCTCAGCGCAGCGATCATTTCTTGGGAGATCGTACGCTTGTGTGTGGATGGAGAGTTTGGGGATGATCAGTCCAGAGGTGGAAGTGACATAAATAGCGCTTTCTTTATATTGTTGCCACTCTTGGCACCCAGTGAAGTGGGTAGCGCGTAGGCGCTAGTCACATATGTATCGGTAGATAGAGTCAAAAGTGCAAAGTTAACAAAGGCCTTACTTGCATCCCTTAGGTTTATGGCACTTGACAGCCTCCCCCCCACAGCAGCTGCTCTCTTCTCTGAGGATCCCCCCGTTGCACGTGGGGTTGGTCTCGCCCTCGATTGTCACGCCCTCGAAGGGCCGGTTGCAGCAACCGCGAGAGGCGTTGAACACCCAGGGGTGCTCGAACGGGCACAGGCCTAGTGAGCGATGTCAAGTGTTTAGCAATTTCAGGAGAAAAATGCTTCAACATAATTTATTACATTGCATAGTAACGCTGTTTAATTACCAGCCACACACATAAGTACAACTGGAACGTGGCAGCACAGGTATACGCAGGCTAGAGAAACTAAAACATTGTTCGATTCCTCGTTGCGCTTCAAAATCAATAGTTAAGGTCCTCTCCTAATGTAATATGAACTATTTTCCTAAGCTTTGCAGCATCAGACCCCTTCTCATCTTAGAGAGACACCATGACTGTCTCTGAAAGGCCATTGCAAGGCCTGCAAGTGTTGCAGCGTGACTCATAATGTGAGATAAGCGAGATCCAAAGAACTGAATGATGACCCGTTCAAGCTCGTAGAGTGAAGTCTGAGGTCGTCCAGCATTTCTGGAGCTCCAAGCTCAAACGAAATGCTAACTTAGGGAAGTCGAGTGCCCCATTCCAAGGTCAACTGAGTAACCTTGAGGTAAAGCCGAGTCAACCTATCAGAATTAGTCGTCCTGGTAGCTTTGTCAACCATTCATCTGGAAAGTGCGAGCCTCGAGACTGCCTGGAAAATCACGGAGGTCACCCTGTCTGGACTACCGGGAACAAGCTCGTCCCATAGTCTGGGCATTCATTTGCACTATCAATGACATTTTCCACCTCAAAAAATTCTAAAATTTGTAGCTTTAGTAACGTAAATGTTAGGTTTCTTTTCACCGTAGTTGTTGTTGGTCCTGCATTCATCCTGTCTCATCCCCTGTAGCTCCCCCCTGTTGTTCGTGGGCATTGGTTCCACCAATTGATCAGAAGCTGGACAAATTCTCTGCGGTCGTATTGATGACTTTGGGGAGATCAACCCATTCTCTCACCTGGGCCACATTTATGGGTGAACCCAACTTCTGCGTTACATTTAGGCCAGTTATTGTAATTTGTGGCATAGTCGCTCGGGTAGTCCAGCGGGGTGTAGGTTAAGCAGCACACCCAGGAGCGTTCAGGGTCCACGGACTTCACAGGATGCGACAACATCCTGGTGTACATGGGTTTCGCATTACAACGTATATGTTTTTCACCTCACCTTCTGTGCCATCACCAACGACGTATGAGTGCTGAGTGAGGTATTCACATATGACATAAAGTATTACATCTTATATGAAGTGATTTGGATTCACCACGTGCTACTGGAGTAGTTCACTAGTCACTTTTTAGCCGTTTTTGTCTCGCCAACTCTAGAATCAACAAAGAGAGAAACCGAAAACAACTCAAAGGAGATAAAGTTGCAGAAAAAGTGCAACAAATTTACACTAATTTCCCTTGTGCTAAGTTAAATTGTTTGCCACTTCTCTCAGAGTCTCTGCAGACCTCTTCGTATCTCAAAATGTAATATTGACTCATAATGAATATCCCTTGTTCAAACAAAAACAGATTGCTTTTCCTGTCCATTTCTGTTCCCAAATAGAAAACAGCGTAAATAATTTTTCATCTACAGTGGTCACAACTTTTTACTTTCAGAATTCCAGAACCTTGGTAGCTTGGACCATCAAAATATAAAGCCAAAGATATGTCAAATAAGAATAATCAACTCAAGGAAAACCAATACGTACGTGGACTGAGGCAATTTGAAATTTGACACCAGAGTTTTGCATTTTTGATGCAACGAGGGTCAGAGCTTCTGGTACAGGGTGCTGCTCTTTTAAGGAGCCAACTTTCGAAGGATCTCACCAACCTTTGATGGGCTTAGTACTGTTGACCTCTTTTGACTGTGGACTTTTCCCTCCTTCGAGGTCTGCACAGTATGTTTGTGCTGGTTCTAGGATGACCTCAAACCGTCCACTCTGGGAAGTATATTATATTTCCCGGGAGGTAGATTATATTTCCCGGGAAGTAGATTATATTTCCCGGGAAGTAGATTATATTTCCCGGGAAGTATAATGTATTTCCCGGGATGCTGCAGAAAAGTGACTCGTTAAAACCCAGATCCAGTTAAAAAAAACCAACACCTCAGCAGGAAAGCAAAAAGTCTGGCCTCAACGTAGATAACTTCTGCCACTCGTCAACAAATTTTAGCCCTTCGTTAAAAACTCACAGGAAGAATGGATATTTTCCTGGACAAGCAGGCTCAACTTTCTTGGCAAATCCATCTGAGGACAAAAAAGTGTTGACACGATTTGGAAAGTTGGTGAAAGCTCCTCGTACCTGCAGCAGTGATCTCCACTTTGGCCAAGGCGAACGACTTCCGCTCCGGTTTCTTCGCCCTCGTCTCTATCCTGAGCAGGACGAAGCGCGTGGGTCTGCGGTTGTCCGACGTGCACACGATGCTCAGCTTTTCGAACCCCCCGCTGGAAACCTTGACTCCTGTCAAGGTTGTCCCCGTAGATTGAAGCTCCGCTAATTTCAGCTCCACTCTCACCTCTCTCGCCCAGGTAAACTTCCTTGGCACAGTGACTACAGTAGGACTTTCTTGTACGTTTAGCTTCGTTCAGTGATGTGCCATACAGTACTTGCCGTAAGTCGGGTCGCTTGGTATATTAACGACGCATATTGTAGTACTGAATGAACCCGAGTTGGACTTGACTGCATAAGGGATATAAAATGACTCGAGTGCTGTCAAGTCCAAAAAGGGTCAATATAGTACACATTATGCGTCGTTAATTTGTAATTTAACGCACGATATCTGGGATGTTTTCTCCCTTTCTTGACACTTCTCAAATAGTTGAAATAGGTGAACTGACTTGTGTCAGCTGAATGTGAGTCAACTGGATGCGATGATGGAGCACCTCCTCACCATGGGCAAGTCTAAAAGTGGTGATTCACAATATGTCCCTCGGGGGGGGGATGTAGTAGTGAGGGGAATATAGTGCAAGAATATTTTCCGCTGGACAGTAAATAAGCGGGGAAATACCCCGGAAATCGTGCGTTAATATAGATATCAGACCGGGGATGTTTCCGAGTGGAATTTCAACATTGATTATTCAGACTCTGCGACATAACTTTTAGTACACAAGATCAAAGTTTTGAATGTTTGTCAAGACACTAGAGCACTAAAGGTAACGTGACTTGACAAGAGGTCCGTGCCGGACGAGACCGAATTTTGATGTTTTCAACCACTTTTTGAAAGTGAAAGTTGCTGAAATTGTCAGGGGGCTCCCCCCACCCAGCCCCCTAAAAGGGAGCTTTGCCCCCCCCCCCCCCCGCAGGGCTGGGCTAGGGCGCAAAAACAACACGTCAGACTAAAGTTGAGAGATTCTGGGTTGAAAGGGCCAGAGTTTGATATGCTGAAAACGCTGTTTCAAGCCTTTCTACCCTGGCTTGTTGAAAAAAAGACACACAAGTTTGGTCTTGGAAGCTTTGATTGCAATCAACATGGGTTTGGGGGCTGAAAAGTTGCCTCTTTTCAGCTTCGATCCTTCTCTGGCTGACACAGCCTTTAAACGTTAGCTGATTGACCGATCTGTAGCCCCAAAACCGATTGAAGGAAAGTAAATAACCCCTGATCTGTCTGTGTTTGATTGAACTTACTCTGCAGCATTTTCAGGGTCGGCCGCTCTCCAGTCTCCACTTCTTTGTGTGAAGCTGTAAAGACTTTTGGACCTTGAGTCTGTTTTTCACACGGAGCTGTGGACTTACTAGATGCCAAACTTCTTGAGCGCGTCCACCTTCTGAGTCCACCTGGCCAGCTTCTCCACTATTGATAGCAGCACACACTCAATCAGCAGATCTCTGTCTCTCTGCCAGACAGATTGGCTCACTCGGACTTGCACTCACCTTCGGACTGCTTGTAGTCATTTCCTTGTGGAACTGATGTCGTGCACACAAAATAGCTCATAAGACATTGGTCAAAAACATTGTTTTACAGTCGGTGACACTATTTTTAAGGCCTATTTGACTTATGCGCATATTTTGTGTCACGCACACTCAGATCCCGCCCAAGAATATCTTCCCACAATGAAGCTTTCATTAAGGACAAGAGGCCCTAATTATAACAATCATGGTAGTGATACCATTACTGGGATGTATGGAGTCAATCTTACGCAATGAAAAGGTCTGAATATCCACTTTTGCGACCGTGATTTCACGGCTCAGCTGAAACTCCAGAACTACGGCTGGAAAAAGCTGGAAATTCACAACGTTTTTGGGCCAGAACGATCAGTGATAGTCTACGTATGACCCACAAAAATGTGTCTTTGATCAATATCTTACGTTGTATCTGCAGACGCTCTTGTCCCTTTCAGTGCAAACCTGCGTGAAGGAAAGTTTGTCGTTTGATGCAGTTCTTCGAGGTCTGGATCGCACTTGTCGAAGAATCCGCAGACTCGAGGGAATTCCGCAAAAAAAATCACTTTTCATGCGGCTTCTGCCATGGAAGTTGCCCAACTACGCAACCCTAAAAGACTGGACTTGTCCCATGATCTCCTTGCCCGAGGTCTGCGGCTTCAACGAGAGGTGCCACCCAGTCGACGTGGCTCGCACCAGCCTGGAGTATCCGTCCAAGTACTTGAATATCATGGTCCTCGTTGGAGTCCTGCTTAGACAGTTCGTCAGTTACAGTCAGCCAACTGCTTCTTCTACATAATCTAGTCTAGTCTCACTTGAACAAGTCTCGCGTTACCGATATTTCTCATGGTGACAAAACTTCGGCTTGCCGTTTTTTCGATGTTTTCGGGCTGAAGTCTCATTGTATTGATATTTTTGTAAATTTTGGAGCTTGGGGCAGGAAAATCTGGCAAGTGTTGCAACGAAAAGAAATCTACAAAACCATCTGTGTCTTCTCTGTTCCTACGACGGAGGTGGTATCGAGATGGACTGGACATCGTGGGTTGGAAGCCCGAACTGGCAAGTATACTTAGGGGGTGGAGGGTGCTTTCACCGAAAATCACAAAACCTCGTAGGAAAAGCGGAAGAGGTGAATAAGTAGGCAGCTCGTCTCATTTATCTCCACTCAGGCTTTGTGCCTTTAGGAAAAAATACTTCAAGTGTTACGCTTCGTCGAGGCAGAAAAGCGCATGTGTGACTACAGCCTTAAGTTATCCCGTGCGAAATCGGGATCTATGGGGTGATCGAAAATGATATTTGTTTTTCCTGACTAATGCTATATTATTGTGAGCAGATCCGTAACAGTGGCTTAGAATGAAGCGGGAGATGGGAAAATTCTACTGCATTGACATATTCCTGTTTGAACAGCCCTGTAAAATAAGACTGCCTCTCTGTAGAGAGATCAGCACCAAACTGTCCTATCTTTTCTTTCCTTATTCAATGCAAAAAAACCCTGCAGCTCTTTATTGCAAATTGTAGTTGGCATTTAGGCCTCCAGGTGCCAAGTCTCACATTGGGGATAGTCTACGTTTAATCAAACAGACCAGATCGTTAAAGTGAGACTCGACTGCAATAGTGTTTTGGCAACTTCACTTACGGCATGTTGACCCTGTAAGATCCAAATTTTTCCACGTTGTGCTTGCACAGACTGAAAGGTTGTACATTAATGGTTAAAACGCTGTTAAATCACATTCTTTGAAAAATCTGTGTATAATATGATTCGTCTAGATTTAGACGAGTCATTAAGTTCGATGTTCCTCCTGGAAGGAAGAACCAGCCTGCAAGGGGGTGGAAGAAAATGAAGCACTGGCAGAAAGAGGGAAGAAAGGATTTGAGATTAGGGCAGAATTGACAGACGAAAATATTATAATCTATTTTTGTGTCCTATGCATTGGGCTGCTTCTAGAAATACTGAGCAGTTGCTGCTGGGCAACTGTTGGTAGTGGCCAGGATGGTGGGACCGGGTTCGTCCAGCAACACCTTGTGGAAAACCATTTGGTTTACACCCTCAGACCATCAACTGTCACCCTGAAGCCAAGTTCTCACCCACAACTTTCCAATAAGTATGGCCAGCACATGAGCTTCTTTTCCCCCTGGACGTTCACCTCGCGGAGCCTCTCAGTGCCAGGATCACTGATGGACCAGGTCGTAGTCAGAATGGGTCAGTGGGTACCTCGTTTCATCACTCCAGACCATGAAGTCTATGAATATCCTCCTGCTGCACCAAAAATCACGGGGCACATCAACCTTGGCTCTCCTTTTCCAGGCAATCAAGGGCTGCTCCTTGTTCAGCTTTCAAGGTCTCATTCCAAGGGCCTGCGTTGCCTCCGGACTGTGGTCCAGTCCACAGCAGCCCGTTGGTTGATGCCTTTGTCTTGACCAAGTAGGACAACGCATTCAACTGGAGCTCCTCCTTTCTCCCCTGGATAGCGTCAAACTGCTGCCCCTTTCTCTGACCATTGACTCTTTCATGCTTCTTCCAGTAATACCCAACACTACAAAACATTTGGTCAAATAGTTTTTCTCCTCCTTCCTGGACCTTGGACAGACGCGCATGAAGTTACCGCAGATGGTAGTCACAGTCAGCCTTTTAACAAAGGACTTAATGATGATTTGCTTTTCAACATGACTGAGCTTTTAGACACAAAATTCATGTCTGAGTCAGTAGTTTGCCATAGTACATTTGTGCTTCTTCTGCTCTTGCTCCTGCCTCATAACTCAAACAAGATGCCCAGCAAGAACTGCCAACCGTGACAAGTTGCAAAATGTATTTATGATGTTATACGATTCTTGAATATACGCTGTCTTTCCCTCACGTTTCAAATGAAAAACCCTGCACATAACGTACTAAGCACGGTCAAACTTTGGTATTTTTTGGTTCAAAACTCACTCCCTTCTGTCCGCAATTGCCACGGCTCCATCGACCATAAAGTTGGGATTGCTGATCTCTAGATTCTCCAACAGAAGAGCTTCTCGGTTCCCTAGCTGACATGGCAACTTTCAAGAAAGTTTTTACTGGGAACTGGTCAAATCACCCACATCAGGAGCTTCTTTCCTCCGGTACCGCAGTGGAATCACTGCAATCAACAAGGGTGAGCAAGGGAAGACAGTTTTGTCTCGAAAGTAGCTTGCGCAACGGTTTTTTTTGCCATAAGATATTTTAATTTTTGGAATTAAATAAAAAAATAAAAGTCAGTCGTGTGCCCAATATGACTTTCCGTGCTCATCCTTGCCTTTCAGGACTCGGAAATCGTCTGTAAGACGGTAATAAAGACACTTGAGAAATACTTTCAAGTGTCCAGACGCAAGTCCCACCTGTGATGTTGGGGGGCTCCTTCTTGCAGATGTACCCGATGGGCGACTTTGATTCGGCGAGGGCATCGTTGCCTCCCCTGGACAAGCACTCCCGGTTGGGAGACAGTTCAAATCCAGGAACTGGCAGCAACTGAATGAAAGTATTTTTGTGGCACTTGGCTTAGATTTTAGGTCTGTTTGCAACACCCTGTAGGTCGGCAGCTTCCAGATCTCGTGCTCCCATGGAGTTCTCTCCCCATCGGCCTTGGATGGCGTGTACAAGTTGTATGTATGCTTTTTCCCTTAAATAAGAAATATCAACAGAGTAACTAGGAAAGCAAATATGTACAAGAAGTGGACACCTGTGAGGTAGTCGTGGACTTTCTCCTCCCCGACGACCGTGGCGAGCCTGAGTGACCACACGTTGTTCTGCACGGACTGTTTTCCACCGGGCAAGTGGCGCTTGGGATGAAGGCAGGGTGCCAACGAGAGTCGGGTGAGGTGATGAAGAGAGACAAGACACTGACCTTTCTAACGAGACACAGCTTGTTGAGGTTGACCGCGTACTTGCCGATCTCCCCCCTCTTGGCCCATATCCTCCTCTTGCGAGGTAAAGACGCCATGGTCCAGTCGTTGGGGTAGAGATGGCGACCCAAGGAAAGGCAGTTGGGCCGGAGGTCGTATTTTCTGCAAATTTAGTAACGATTGTTTAGGCTACATCATTTCCTCCTCCGCACGTACTTCTCCTCGTGTCCCCTGGCCAAGGCGGGGAACTTCTTGGGCGTGAAGTAATACCTTCTGAGGATCCTGCCCTCCATGGGATCGCCCTGGTTGTTCCGCTCGGCCAATTCTCTAGTAAAGTTATACTTTTATGTCTATATTGTGATACGGACTCAGCTGTCCTCAAGAGCAGGACTTTTGGTCGTCCTGGTGGGTCAGGCTGCCTGCAACCCAATAGTTTGGGCCTGCCAGTCGGTAGCCCAAGTGGGCGTAGGAATAGGCGTACTGGTGGCCGACCCTCACGCTGGGCTTAGAGATGATCTGGCAAGCGTCGTCAGTCAGAGTAAAACTAAATGCTTCCATGCCAACATTTCCTACGTCAGGGATCCTGGAGGAGTTGACCTCTGGATCTTCGGTGCCGGCGCGATAGCGGTGATACTTGAAGTCAGCGTAGCGGATCAAGAACTCCATCTCTTCCTGAAATGTATAGCTTTTTAATAAATTCCCCCACCCTCTAATATTCCTCATTGGACTTGCCAGTGTCTCTATTTCTACCAGCTTCGCCCCCATGGCCGAGCAGTTCCCTTCGGCCCAATCCCTGGTGGGTGTGTGAACCTGGGCGAACAGATAGCAGAAGTCGCCGTGAGGGATCCAGCCAGCGCCGCAGTGCATCGTAGAAGCTGGACCAGAAGTAAAAGTTCTGCACTCTGTGTCAGTGGTGCGACAGGGAGACGAGAATGAACTGTTCACCTGCAGCCTCTTGGGCCTTCTTGGCAGCAGAGAATTTTCCCTAAGGAAAGTCACATCACTACTTTTAATGACTTGATTGCCCCAAGCTCTGTTTCGTTACGTAGGTGTTCCAGCGAGTCTTGTACATCCTCCTTTGATACTCAGCAATGGGATCTTTGCAGAACCAGAGCTCAGACGAGTCCATCTCGCTCTCGTCCTTGCTACAGTCGTGCACGTTTTCCTCGATGAATATGTTGGCATTTTTCTACAAGCAGCAAACGACGTCAACGATTCCCCTTTTTTAATCGTGACAGACTCCAACTTGATAAATTTCCTCCGTATTTGGACTTTCAATCGGCGAAGGGTTGACGCCGTCGACCCTTAATCGTCCAGGCCACTCACGCCAACCGCCGGGGTGAGCTCTGGCGCTGGCGCTGGCGCCAAAGCCGGCTGAGGAGGCGCCGAATAGAAGAAAAATATAACTAGTGTGACGGAGATAGGAAGCTCCTCCAGTGCTTCCGGCCGCCATTATTTTTAGAACAGAAAACAAAAAGTAAAATGACGCTTTTGATGATGCCGCCACCGCCGCACATGTGAGTCAGTCCGTATACATACACATAAGTCAGTACATGTGCAGTGAGACCCGCCTATATTGTCCGCCTGAACCAGACAGGTTATGGACGAACTCTACAGGTGAACGATGTAGTCGGGGGATGGGTGAAGAATGAATTAGAATGTGTGCAGCAGCAAGTGGACGATCGAGGGTTGAAGATTCTAGGGTTGCACTGTAGCATGCAGTGGACACATACCGGGTGCGTCTGAAATAGCCGAAAGCGATGCTCTCTATTGCAAGGAGGTCTGACAACAATGCATTGTGCGCTACAGATTCAAAACTCGGGTGGACAGACAGTATACGGACTGCATAGAAAACTCGTATGATCTCTCATATCTGATAAACAGACACACATCGCTTTACAGCAGCTCGAGTATGAAAATGGGCAGTCACAATGTTGAACTTCTGTACTCAGGCTGGTGTCTGAGACTTTCAACAGCCGATCTGAGATGCCGATTGTGCGCTAGAGCTGCCACGGATGTGGATGCAGCCGAGGTTACCCTCTGGAATTTACATCGGGCAAGACTGCATAAGCTAAAACATAACCGTACTGTCAAAGGTTAGCTTTTCATCCTGCAATGATGATGAGGAACGGAATCTGGGACACTGGACGGGTATGATACTTCGAATCTTGAAACTTAATATGGCGCTCGTCGTACATTCACGTGTGTACCTCTATACACGTTTTCTTTTTTTTATAGTACCTTCATTTTCGTCATCATACAAGATACTCCTTTGTTCGGCAGCATCTTCGGCTAGACCCTGACCTGGTCCGAGCACGTGGGTCTCGTTCTAACTCTTTCTTTCATGGCAAATTTGGCAGGGTCCTCGTGCAAAGCGCTGGCATCTGCATTGGCGGGAAATTTGATTGATCTGCATAGGAGTTGATAGGACACGCAGAAACTTCAAATATCCCCCCAGGACCCTGTACTTTCATGTGGCGAAGAGAAGAGGGCGAAGCGTTTAATGATTTCGTCACGTCGGTGGAACAATATGCGTGCACACAATCCCCAACTCCTCGGGCAGGACGACATATTTGACCCCGGCCTCCACGTAGTCCAACGTGTACACGTCGAAGAACAGTCCAGTCCTCTCCCAGCGTTGAGAATCAGGGTAATACTAAGAGGAGGATAACACGTGACAACGACAACGTCTTCATCGTCACATTGAATTCGCCTCACCCTGTACATCCATTCGTGTCTGTCATCTGAACTACCGTATCTCATGGGAAGATATACTGGAGTGCCACCTAAAAGGTTCAGTCAGAGGGTCACCCTCACATATGCTCTAACCTGAGTGACGCTAATCTAACATGAGTAAGTACAGTAGTCACCTATGGTTGCCAAGAGTGGTCGGACGTTCTGGTGGAAATTGGCTTGGGCGACCCTCATGGCCATGTCAGTGTGATAAGGAGGAGCCAAGCGGCTAAGACAGGAGCACATTTTAGTACTGGGTCCTCCTGCAATGTCTGGTCGAAGCGCTTCTTACATCAACCCAGTGGCAATGTCGAAAATTTCTGCCCTCATCATCTTTTCGTCCTCGCCCCCGGCGATCAAGATCTGCTCGCTGTCGCCATCGAAGAAGATGGTGCCGGAGGGGAACATTCGACGGTAAATGAATGTGGCCACAACCTGTGTGTGTGGATCAACCATTTCAGTAGTCAATCAATAAAGTACATAAATTCATGTTTGCTATGCAGGACAAACTGCCTATTGTGAGTATGCGGATACGATACAAGATCGATAGGGTGAACGCGAGGTGTTGGCCAGGGGCGGGACGTGTCTAAGACACTGGTGAGGATGGACCAGGAAAGTCAAATCTTTTGCTTACGCTGCAAAAAATGACTGACTCACCGTGTAAGTACTGGCAGCGTCTGGGTAAAGCCACCACCAGTTCCAGTCCAGTTTGATAATCTTGCCATGGTCACCGTCATGGGAGCCACTGATCAGGTAGGTCACGCCACTCGAGGCCGTCACTGCCATAGTCTGCACACAGGTATGTTGTGCAAATTATTAACAATCATACTGTTACAATAAAAAATGGTGGTCGGAGACAGGGGATCGGCCAAATAGAGCTGGCGTCGGTGATTACAGGTGATGAAGCGGACTCGGCATAGGGTAGGTCAAAGGTGGAGTGGTCAGGTGTCCAAAAGTCATGACTGCTTCAATGAGTCCTTTATTAGGAGAGGTCAACGAATAGACCATTTGTGATACAGATCTATGGCAAGGCTAGACAGACGGCAGCTGGCAGACACCGTGACAGGCGTGCATTGCGAAACTTAAACGCCGAAATGGGTAAAACTAATACTCAAGCACGCAATAAATGCATTAAAGTGAACTACAGGGAGGTCCTGCCAAGAAGGGCTTGTGTGAGGAGACAGCAATTGAACAAATTATTTTTCTGCAATGGTCCTTCAGGCCCATTATCCTCCAGGATATTGCCTTCCCGACGCATACTTGAGGATACAAAGGCATAGAGAAGGCAGCAAAATCTGTCTCAGAGCATCTAAATTTGTCTTAGCCCGACCCTCATGTAGTGAAAGAGGGGTATAAAAGGAGGCAAAAATTGCCTTACATCAGCAGTCAGCAGAAGGAACTCATTTGTAAGTACGGGGATAATCCCCTCTTCTCCTGCTGCCTCTACTCTCTCCAGGCCATCACCTCCATCTTCCTGCTCCAAGTTCTGCTGCCTCTCTTACCTCTCTATCATGGTAAAAGTTGGCCAAGCTGTCTTCAGGCAAAGACGTTCATATCACAACATATTTCTCTCTGCACTGTCTGGTTGAGTTAGCCCCTGCTAAGTTGCACACGGTCTAAGTACATATTGCGGGCTTAATGATCTCAATTCTTGTAGGATACGTTGTGTGTCCCTCCAGATAGGAATGAAGAACGTATCTTCTTATGGTCAAAAAACCCCTCTGTGTTGATCTCAGGTCATTGAGTAGACCTCAAAATAACTTAAGCAAGACCTCATCACCCAGACAGTCAGATCTTCAAGTATAACAGGGTCTGACTGCGACAGAGACGATCTAAGTCTGTCTCACAAATAATGTCCAAAATGGTTCCGTGTCATAAAGAACGTCAATGTTTCGCTTCATTGGTGCGGCTGAAACCAACGGTTTCAACGGTTTTGTCGTCACTGACGTTTCAGGTTTTGCTCTCGGCCGTGGCAGTTGTGATCACGTTGGCTTGCTCGTCAGACTCGTAAGTCAACACGAGCCTTGACAAGGATAATCGTGGAACGGTGCACAGTACAAGCAATGTGTAAGAGTCACTTCGTTACCAGTTTCGGACTTTTATGAGGAAGAATGATAATGAATTGCACGTAGCAAGGGGGCATCAAACTTTTTCTCCATGACTGAGGGTTGTGAGTATCGTGTAAAACATCCAAAACTAACCTTTCCTACGATGTGTGGTAAATCTGGTCCGTGGTTCCAAAGTCCATCCGGACCAAGGATGTATGTGTCGAATTTATCGTCCTTGTTGTCAAAAAGCCATCTATGTGCGCACAGTTTGTACGTGATATTAATATGCACATATACTATTTATATACGTATGTCTGGGCAGGTAGCGTTACACGTTCTATTTTGAGGGCATCAAGAAATATATGAATTTACGGATATATTGTGCTACTTGCTCACACACTTCAGTAAATGGGACACGCGTTTAAAGTAAAGAGTGTACGTTAAATCAACAATACATGAAGTGTGTTGTGCTCACATGTTCTCTCCGCCCTGGATCAGGGTCGATTCTCCCAAGTGCATTCGTCTTGGAAGGCTGGCAATGACATTTTCATTACTGATCCAAACGTCCCAATTGTGAGTCTGAAACTGTCCATACGCCAAATAAACATGCAATATGTTTCATACCAACTTTTTTTTTTGCTTACGTTCCAGGGCAACAAGTAGCAAAATGTGTCACTTCCCTTGTGCAGTCCACACATGACCAATGAGTTCTTGTAGAACTGGACCACGGCAGCAGTTTCAAAGTTCCAGTAATGGCCACTGAAAGAAAAAAAAAGTAGCTGGAGAATCCGCCTAAGGGCAGGATTGAATTGGCAAATGTTGGCAATCTCCCAGAGACTGGGGTCTGGTTTGAGTCCTTCTTACCTTCGATAAGGGTCTCTAGCGGTATCCGAGAGGGCGTCGCTGGCCACGATGAATCTGCTTCTGTCCAGCACGTTAAGGTGGGCGTCATGGCACGGCCCGGCGAGGGTCATGACAGGCCAGTAGAATCTCCGCGCCCAGTTCGAAGCTCCCCCGAAGCCCCGACCAAAGAAAAGAAAGTTGGCTACAGTGACACAACACAGCTTCAATTCACAGTTACACACGATGCATTAAGAAGTCTCTTACATAATTCTCCTCCTCGGTGAGCATCTGGAAAAGGGGAAATTGAACATGGTTCATTCAGGTGAAAGTCGGATACTTCCCATACCGCAAAATTTCTTTCCAGTAGTGGCCTCCTCGTTAGCTTCTTTTGGTCCATCCTCAGCGTGGAGCAAGCACACAAAAGATGAGGACAACCTGAGAAGAAATGACGCCAATGAGACGGTTGACGACACTTTGGACGGCTACAAAGCTGCTGGAAGCCCTGACACGAGTTGGTCAGTATCACCATGTAAATCGTAGACAGTGTGGGTGGTGCTGACAAAGGACTTGGCACTCTGGGGCGGACTTGACCCCTCGCTGACTGCCAAGAACGTTCTCCAGCTCGGTGCTCAAGGAGACTCCGGTCTCAAAGCAGGGTGTAAAGAAGTCTTTAATAACATCAAGGCGTCCGGTGACACATTCTACAAATATGATAACGATGATCCTACCGAAGAAGTTTCCTCCTCTCCTCAATTGCGCTGGGACACTTTGTATGCTCGTCAATGAGGGATCTGGAGAATAAATCATCACTCACTAACGTTAGCAGGGGCACCTGCCCCAAAAGTGACTGTTTGACCAAGCAGCCCGGGCAAGAATTGACTGAAAAGGCCGTCAAAATGAAGAGTTTCTGATTAAAAAGTTAAAAACTAAATTTCATTTTTCCTTGAAGAACACTTTCTGGGTCATAGGCAATCGTCGTAGCAGTTAGATTTAAACTAGGCCGGTCATTGAGTCGTCAATCTGTGACAACAAAACACTCCTATCTTTCATCCCTGGCAATTTATGTACGGGGTGGTCTAGAAGTAACTGCCATCGGTTGGGCATCCCTAGCTTGGTTTCTACAGGAGCTAGAGAGGCAGGATTGGTGCCAATGGAAAGAGAAGACTCAAAACCTTCAGTGTTAATCATCAAAATCAACCTCAGAGACGAACCAGACCTACCAGAGGCTTAAAGTTAAAAATGTGTTTTTGATGATTTTCATGAGAAATTCATTGAAGTTATGAGAAGCAATGATTATGGAATGTCGTTGCTGTTTGCAGGCTGTTTACTGGCTTTCCGGGGAACTGCCTCTTTCAATTCAGCTTAAAAATGCTGTCAGAACACCCCTTCATATGCATCTTGACACAGACGACCCACTCGTCGTTGCGCATTTTGGGAGAATTATCCAAACACAGGGGAAATTTTCAATCCCCCTAAGAACAATCTCAAAATCTCAGTCTGGGCAAATTTCTCGGTTTTTATGAAGGTTTTGAATCTCCTCTTTCCATTGCCACCAATCCTGTCTCTCTAGGTCCTGTAGAAGCCCTGCTATGGATGCCTAACCGATGGTAGCTACTTCTGATCCACTCTGCATATAGAGATTTTTGGAAGTCGTCCTTCATGATTCAATGTGGAATCTTGATACAGCAATTTTCGGTCCTCACCAGTCTGACAAACGGTGAAGTGCAGCTCAGAACAAGAGGGAGCGTCAACTAATTGTCCGTGTGACAGCCTATGAAAATATATAAAATACAAGATGAACCAAAAGCATGCCTATCCAACAGGAGTCTTGGCCTATATAGAACGCACAAAGAAAATTCAGTCTCTCCGCGTGCACCAAATGCATAGGTACAAATGATGCGCGTGTAAATCAAAGCAGAAATAGCAAAGTTATTGCATCTTAAGTCGAACAAGAGTATAAATGGTGATCTCGGTCACCAAAGACGCAACCTGCGCGATTTGGGGCTTTACGAAATCCCTTCTCTTTTTTTGCAAACACAAAGTTTGAATTTGTAAGAGTAAGAAGGTAAATGTAAGAAGGCCAGGTTACATCTTCGCAGACCTAGCACGAAGCCCCCACATTATCGGTTACTTTTGGTCCAACCTTCATGTCGACAACATAATACTCTAGAAGTATATGACAGACGACTTGAAAACTATCTGTCTAGACTTAGTTGAACTTGGCAGGCTTGAACCTATCTGGAAAGTTGTCAGTCCTGCTCATGTTATATTCGCTTGGCAAATGTGGGAGCTTCTGCATTTGCTCCAGTCATCTTAGACGGGTTTGAAACCCATGATCAGACTGTAGACGAACGTTGAGCTTAGTCATGGAACGTATCCCAATCCGGACTCGGATTCGTGCAAATCCTGTGGTCAATTTCTTGCCAGCTGACAGGATTTCTCTCAGAGCAGCTGAGACTGGGTTGTTTGGCCACGGCAGGGGTCAATAAGCTCTAGTTATGCTACTTTAGAACAAATGGAACCGGGCACAAGAATTGTAGCAGCCTTCTTGGTTTCCTCCGAAAGGCCGTTCACAGCGGCCAGCGAAAGGTCATCCTGACTAAGAAGGCACAGGCAACTATGTTAGATCTCATTGTTTGCCGAAAACTTGTAAAAATAAAGAAAAGAAGGGTTAAAACGTTATTACTGTTCCTAACACGTGACTGATAAATGTGCATGTGTCAGTGCTCCTGTTGTTTGATGGATTCTACGGCATCAAAATCCCACACTTGGACCACTGGATTCGAACTTGCCATTGTGAATGTGACTCTGACTCCCCTTTCCACATTCGTCGAGTCCGTATCCGGTTTTGTCTGATTCGTTCCATCACTGGCTGAACTCGCATTCAAAGAGGAAGGATAAATAGACTACTCACAACATACAAGGGTTGCCATTGAGGACGCTAATGATGAGGTCATCCTTGTTCGTCTGAAGTGAAAGACTAAGGAAATCAGGGTGTGTCCGCATCAATCTATTACTCACAGTCATCAAGTACTGCTTTTCTGGACATGAATCTGGTTTACGAGAGTGGGGCCAGTCAGAGTAGGGTTCCCAGAATCTCTCGCCAAACGAAAGTGGGGCCAGTCAGAGTAGGGTTCCCAGAATCTCTCGCCAAGCTGGCCCAGTTTTCACTTTGCAGTGACCACGGACTCTCCGTCCATATTTTTTTCGATTCCTGATCTACTCTCCTGCGCTCCACAGACGCTGTCATGTCCAGAGAGCAGTGGTTTATGATACAGTGGAAATTGCTTCTATGCACAACCTAAATTTGTTCTTACACGACTGTGTGAGCAGCCTAAGTTGAACTCAGTGAAGAAGTATAGGTTTGGGGATATGCGTAAAGTTAGTCAAGACTCGACTGTGTTAAGGATCTCCACTAGTTGCAACAGTCTTCAGTCCAATCGACCTTAATGATAAAGCAGATGTTTGGCCAGGTTGGTCAAAGGGAAATTCTTCAGCCCAACACACCTTGGAACATTTATACTAAAAATTATTCATTTGTTTTGGTTCTTGAGCGTCTCACTGTCAGTCCTGTAAAAGTTCAGTCACAGGTTTTCACCATGATAGATGCTGTAACTGACCAAATATTGCTTTGTTCCGTCAGCCAGTGGCCAGTACCAGTTGGACACACCTCCTTTTCCAAAGCAAGACTGATGGAACTTCCCTATATGAGCAGAATCTGTCAAAGAAGTTGTGACATTGTAGTATGAAGCACGTCAGGCTTACTAACATTAAGCCTTGCCCATACCAGTGCACAGAGCCACCCCTGTGTGCGAGTGCGCCATGGGCGAGACCACATCGGTCGTAAGGGACACCCAGAAGGTGTTGTGTCCATGCTGCTGGGCTGAAAAGTTTTACATCCTTTATTGACAACAAGCGCGTTGTCAGCACGCTTAACCTCACCCAGCTGCATGATGAGGCCCACGTCCTCAGCAGCCTTCGGGGTGGCCAACTGGGCCATCATCCTGGCACAACCTATCTGAGCTAGGTCGAAGTTAAGCTCACTCAGCGGCCTGAAAATACAGTCGTTAAACACAACGTTGTTGACAACAGGCACTATTGTTTTTCCCATACTTATAGCAGATGGCGTTTTCCCCTAATATGAAACCACTAGGACAGGTGACGTCACCTGCACTATCACCTGTGTTTCGAGGCCAGTTCTTGAAAAATCCTGAGACCGCATTAGGCTAGGAAGAATAAGTGGAACTGACTTGCGCCACGTTGCAGACGGTCGTGCTGAACATTACCTCCCTCTCAATGGTGAGCAGGGAGTGCAGGAGCTCACAATGGTTGGACAACCTTCTCCAGGTGAAGAATTCGCAGCCGCCGGTCCGGGCACAGTAAAATTGACAGTCCTATTGAATAAATTTTAGACGTCTGCCAGTACGAAAAGAAACGAATGTAGCGTTATGTGTAAGAAACACCTGGGACCATCAATTAAATCTAGGACATAACCTGATTGACTGATCACATCGGCTGATAATGATCTCGATCATTGTGTCCATGCAGAAAGTAGCTTCTTTCCCTTCCCTCCTTATCACTTGATCTGGATCACCGTCACGTGACCAGGATCATCGTCACGCAATCTGAATCATCATCACTTGATCAGAATCATCGTCACGCGATCTGGATCATTATGTCCTCAGGAGGAAGGACGAATCAAAATGCCAGACTGAGATGGTGGCATCAGCGGTGGAAAAACGTAAAGCTCCATTCCAATCAGTCCCACTGCCTGGTCTAGACCGCTGAGGTTTAGGGTTTAGTCTAGGTAGTCAGTGAGTGTGGTACCAGTGTCCTTAGGGACTGCATCATTCCACTTTCCACTCTGATAACTAGGGAGGGGCAAAAAGTGCAAAACGATTTTTGGTAACTTTAGCCCATTTATTTGCACATTTTGCCTTTATTTGCAACTTTGGCCTAAAATTGCCAATTTTCGGGATAACTGGCCAAGTTTCCTTAAAACTGGCGATTTTTGTTTAAAATTGGCACTTTTTTGCGTGTTAGAGTTTGTAACAAAATCTCAGCAAAAAGCTGCCGCCAAAACAAAAACCATGTGAGAAACCGAAACGTAAATGATTGGGAATTGATTCAGCATGCCGAAAGTTGTTCTTCCTGTCTCCCTCATCAGCGAGTTCGGTGGGAAAGCCATTTGGGAGTACAACCCCGCCACCAAATCGCTCTTTTGCAAGTTGTGCATCACCAGTTGCCCTGCAGGCCGCCGAAACATGATCGAGAAGCACGTGAACACGATGAGACCCAAGAAGAAGATCGATCTCCGTCAACAGGGAACGAGTGGTACTACAACCCAGCCAAGTTTTGTTCAGGTCGTTTCCGAATCGTCCTCGAAAACATCTGTGTTTGTTTCTGATCTGGCCAAAATGTTGGTCGCCTGCGACATTCCCTTGAAGAAAGTGGAACAGCCACTCTTTCAGGAATTCATCCACAAATATTGCAAGGAGACCATTCCGTCGAGGAATACCTTGACCCGAGTCATGGAACAGGAGTCCAAGGCTGTCACTGACAAGATCACGGAGAAGTTGACGGGACAAGACATTTTCGTCAAGGTTCCCAGGCCCAAGAAGGCATTTTCCATTTTTGCCACTGCTAGACAAGTACGACATAGCACTAGTTGCAAAATTGAAATACTGAAGTTCAATTTCCACTAATACAGGTTCCAACATCGATTCCGGAGCCTTGCCTCACAAGATGAGGAACCTGGCTTGAAGCGGCTTTCTTCTATTGCGAGCATTATGACAGTATCAAGAAATTTGTGGGGAGCCTGGACAATGACAGCATGGCCATCAAGAAGGCCAAGGAGCTCTTTAGTGATCTAGACTTGCCCAGCCAGCTGGCCGTCATCAAGAGCCACTTCAAAAGCTTGGTCGCGTCCATCACGGCCTTGGAAGAGAGACTGCTTCTTGTGGAAAGCCTGCACCTTCTAGAGGGTGTCCAGTCCCAGCTCACGATGGTGCCGTTCAAGACCAATTTGTTGGACATTTTAAACAAGAATCCCGATTTCAATGCCATGAAGAATATCAGCAGCATCTTGAAGGGTGACTCTAAGGAACTGCATGGCATGGATTCCAACCTTCCCTACAAGTTCAGGTGGGCGCCCATCACCTCGGTCGACTGCGAGAGGACCTTTTCCAAGTTAAAAACCGTTCTGGCTGACAACAGGACGAATCTCACAGAGTGTCACGTGTGTGACATTCTTTTGATTCAATGGATCAAGGATTTGTTGAAATGCAGCCTTTTTGCAGGATTTTTTTTTGCATTTTTGACACTTTTTTGCACTGTTTTTTGCACTTTAGGCTTAGTTTTTTTGCAACTTTTAGTCTCCAAAAGGCTACGTTGTTTTGCATTTTTGCTCCTCCCTACTGATAACAGTACATTCTACTGCTACCGTCTTCATTCTCTTTTTTTGCATTGTTACATTTTTCGTTGTTATATATGACAGAAAATACTCATGCGTTAGGAAGTCTTAATCGAGAGTCTTGGACAAATCTCCAGACAACGTCTTGAGCTTTGCCCTTGAGTTACTCTAAATTTACCTGAGGAGAGGTCACACCCGGCTTGGTAGAGAGAGGTAGGACTGTCCCAGTTAGAAGGACACCCTCGAAGTAATCACCTGTGCCCCCCAAAAATGTCAATGTAGGGAAGCTGACGCAGATTCACGCAGCGTTTACGAAAAATGACGACTCTTCACCTGTCTTCAACAGCTCAGTGATGGTTAAGGATGAATCGTTGTCTGTGTCCGGCCTTCGTTGAGGTCGTGACGATGACGTCGCTGTAGTCATCGTTGATGTAGACGTGGATGTGGACGTGGACACTGAAGCTGGTTCCCATCTTGACAAGGTTCCTGAAGGCGGTATTTCCAACAGGTTGGTTGGGCATGAACATGGCTTCGTGGCCACAGGTGAGTCGGGATGACAATGATGCTCCGGAAGGCAGCGTTCACCTTGACAGCACTCACAGGGCTGCAAAGAGAGAGCTGGATATGCTGATCCAAGTGCGCAAATGCACGAAATGATCGATTTTTTACTGAGCACTGATAGTCCAGATATTGTTTGGAACAGATGTAGGGTTCCAAAGGATTGGCTCCTCCCTTGGGACACCACCAGGGCTTTGGTCCCTGGCAATGTTGAGTGCAGCTGCATTCTGTCCCAAGACACCTAAAATTTCAGAGAACTTCAAGAGTTTGGAGCAGCAGAAGAAAACTGCAGCTTTCTCTTTCCATCAATCGTACTTGCTGATACAATCACAGTCTGAGCAGCACTCCCTGCTCCCCTTGAGCTGGCAAATCTCGGGCGAGCTGGACTCCGAGGTGACGCAGGCCATGGTCTCGTTGCCGCACTTTCTGATCCCGGCGGACAACTGGCACATGCCACACTTGCAGTTGGCACACTGGGAGTGGCACCCTTCGATGCTGTCACAGGCAGAACCGCACTTGCTAAGCATGGAATGACGACTAATTCATTACACATACGTATGGTTGCAAATGTCTTCATCACATGATTAGAATGAGGGCCGTCTAAATGACGGCCGCACTACTGACACACGAGTACCAAGCAGGGCAAAGCAGGAGAAGGAGCAGGGCTCCGTCCACCTGTGTCACCTATACCTCAGGCCGATACAGCTCAAAGGGAGACATTTTGCCTATGTCTTCAGTCATTCAAAACTTTTGCCTGGCCCTAACCCACATTCATCCCTCTATGCCAAGATCGAACTCTCCTCTAAGAATGATCATTTATGTAGCGTTGCTCAAGGATCGCTGGTTTTCTCACTACGTGGTAGAGATGACAAGGACCAAATTACACACAAATTCAACTTTGTACATTCTTTCTGTTCCAGATCAGCTCCATGAGCGTTTCTAGCTGTGCCCTAAGGTTTCGTTCAGATCTGACCAATATGATTGACTATGACATCCAACAAGTTGCGCTGGGCTCTCCTTGGCAGTTTGACATTTTGTTGCCTGATGTCAAAATGATTCATATCCATCTAACAGCTGCTTGGCATCCTGACCAATCGTGATTTGGTGCAACACTTTAATTGCGTCCACAGCTCATCAATTAAGAGCCTGTGACAGCATCCTTGATGGACCCTGTACACAGGCACCATTATTTTTCTTTAGTGTAGACCTTTTAGTCATGGAGGCTTAGCAGGAGATCCAATACTGAAGAGCCTTTACTTTGACTTGTGTCTGCTGTACCTCTCATCGACGTTTGCGCAAATGCAGACGCCCTCTTGATCGTCCTCTGTGGCCTTGATGCACATGCCCTTGCCGCCGCATTGGCAGTGGCTGGTGCAAGAGCCGTAGACCGTGCGACAGACGCCGCTCTACAAAAAAGGTATGTTGCATAAGTGTAGCAAAAATGCGCTATTTGGGTTGCAATCACGAGCAAATTTGACATCGTTGTCGCGCTGCCCACCTGTTTGGTAAGAAAATCAACCTTTCAGGGCAAAATCTGTCGCTGCTGGAGAGTGAATCTTGTCAACTTCCGTCAATTTAACATAGCAAGAGCGCGAGGTCAACTACTGGTGTAGCTCAATTCAGTCAGTTGTGGATGACTGAATATCATTGACCGAGGTTGCCAACTTGGAATTTGGCCTAGTTACAAGACATATTTTCTCAAAATTAGTCATTTCTAACCAAAAGTCTGTCTCTCACTGGTAGCAGTATGGAAGAGGGTCCCTAGTTTCATTTGAACCACCAGCAGAAACATGGTCAGATTGGGTTATGCAAAATATACATGTACTTTGCCATTTTTTTGCCAGCTACCTCTGTACGTGTGACGCAACTCTTTGATAAAAAAATAGTGCTTGACTTTTTTTGACAGAGAGACAGGAATCTGCTCACTTTGTGACATTTCTAGAATCTTGTGATCTTCTTTTTTGAGCTGCTGGAGATTGTCTTGGAGCGAAGGATAACTTGAATGCGGCATGTTGCAAAAAAGCCGTTGCTGGCGAGTTGCCTGAGTCGCTGAACGTATTTTTATCCACTTTCCTTAACCATGCGTTGGCCAAAAACTTTTGCAGGCTCTTTAGATCTTATTTGGGTAGTGAAACAGCGGAACGCGATGAAAATGGGCACCTGAGAACACCATCCTTATGAGCGGGTGATTCTTAAATCACCATCAGCCATTGCAATCACCCTGAGCAATGACGGAGGAAGTTGGTGGAGCTCATCTCAAAAGGACTGTTTACAGTGAGAGCAGAATTGATTGCCCTTCTTGCTCAAGGTGTGGCAGCTCTGGACACTCCGACCAGACAACAAAATCAGTTCAGCTCAGAGGCTAATGACTCTTATGAGGTGGGAAACGACTCTTTTAACAAGGAATAGTACTGTAGTAAAAGTTTGGGATCGAAGATATCGACTCTGCTGTAAAGGTTGTTTCCTTTCACTATGATTTCTACATCCGGATTCCACTGTGCAGTTAAACTTTCCATAAACATCCAGTATGTTTTGAAAAAGTATAGAGCTTTTTCAGACATTTCTAACACGGAGCCTCCACTGGATTTTTGCTATGTTCGTAGGTAAATTTGATGTCGTCGGACAAGAGTCGTTACTTGACTTCATTTTTAGACTCAAAAACCCCAAAAGAAAGAAATAGCAACTTTTGTTTCATTTGAAACTGTTACAGGGTGACTTCTGCTAAGCCGAATTTTCGGCTCAGCCAAACTCTCTTGTTACGCCAAACTTTCCTATTTCAGCTTGTTTGAAGAAAGTCAAGGTTGGCGAACCCTCAGCCCGCCAACCGTGGCCAGAAATGCAGCCATGAAGATGTTTTGTCATGGTTGCAAATCACTTGGACTCTGCTTATGTAGTCATAAAAAGTAATTTTGTGACGACGAAAACTCTGCTCTTAACAGCCCAAGAATCATGCCCAAGAAAGGGAGCACTGTCATACCTTGGAACTGTGACGGTTGCACTGATTTTCCCATCTGAAAGAACAAAAATTCTTTAGCTCGTATATTATGAACAGCGGACCCCTTATACAGTAAATCCTTTGATCAGCAGGGAAAAGAGTACCTTATCAGAGACTCACCAGAGCAAGAACGACATTTGAGATGGTCCGTGGGTCCCATAGAGGGGATCACGATCCCCAGACCCCCCACTTGTTGACACACACACACACACACACACACACACACACACACTCACCCATACACACACATATTGTATGAGCGATCACGCCAACACCAAACCCCACCCCACCCCACGCCATTGGCGGGGAGAGGTTGAGGTTGCGAAGGTTCTGTGAAGCATGAAAAAAGAACGATGTAGGCGTCAACTGCTAATTGTCATGTGAGCTGTCTACAACAGTGCACAAGACGCAGATTGCAGACGCATTTGCGCATCCCATGGGGGGTTCAGGGTGTCTCCCCCCGTAATTTGGGACCTGGGAGGGGCAGGATCCACCAGGATAATTTCGGCCACTGTCATCAAGATCTACCTGACGTGCTCAATCATGTGTCTAAGGGTCTGGCTTGCACATTTTAAGCTACAACTCCACAGGAGTTTCAAATAGTACAGTTTTAAGTGAGATTAATGAAATGAACTTGAAGTGGTGTGAAGTAGGCACTAAAATTTCACTAAATGAAAAATAAAGAACAAAAAAGTGACGTCAAGTTACAAACATGCATCTGGGGAAAATTTGAACTCCCTCTGTGGGATTCTGCAGCTCTCGGAGCATGACACCCTCAGGCCACCTGCTCCAACCTCGACCTGACCCTCGACCCCTCGCTCGCCAGATCGTCATGGCCCTCGTTCTTAACCCTATTTCGGCGGGGGGGACCGTTTCAGTACAGAGCCTTAATTCTTCCCTGGCATTACATCTTACACACCTCCAATCCTAGCCTAATTTCATGACTTTTCCTCCGTGAGCATGTATGTGCTTCTGATTTAACAAAAT
>JAAUXU010103670.1_pt1 | contig 27383 bp, 15 predicted proteins | sample 7278151 | NCBI WGS metagenome assembly JAAUXU01 (sample SAMN14350113, study PRJNA611818) | marine sediment metagenome | isolation source: surface marine sediment (1.8m) | place: French Polynesia: Moorea | collected 2018-08
CTCACTCTACACACAAGTCGAGTCCAGTGGCACGTAACTTAGTGCAGCGGAAGTGCACTGCACCGTGCACGTGACCTAGTTCGACGAAAGTGTACTTAGCTCGAGATAGAGTGCTTTGTCCTGGTCACCTTTCGCAAATTCTAATCCGTAAGGACAAATACAGAAGACCAAAGCGATTCATTCGGATTCAAAAGAGGAGCAGTGGCCTGCAAAGGATGTCTAAGTGCAGGTCAGCCTCGACTCCTACCACCGACAGGACCAAGACCTGGCCGAGGACATGGATGGGATTGAGCTTGACAACTTTGCTTTTGGTTGGGGGGTGCGAGTCTCCCACCATCTCTGCGACACACAAACGGGCTGCAGGACATGTGTATGTACTACATGTGCAATTGTGCATATACCCACGTAAACAAACTTCCCTTAGTGGAACATGTGTCAACGTGTGACCGAATAACGTCATGCACATGGAACAAAGCTTTGATAACTTGGGCAAGAGGGACAAGCACAATAGCTTCATCTAATTCGTCACGCGCTGTTTGAATTGCTGACCTGATGTTGAAAGCACCTCAAGAAAGCGTTTCCAGAAGAGCCGGCAATGTAATGTAATCATTTCTTTATTGTCCTAACTCGCTCTTGCTCTTGGGACGTAAAGTGGCTGTTTATTACACGAGAGTAAATAAAACAGGGCAATATTCGCGAAAACCTTGTGTCAAACATTGTTACGGAATTCCTGTATGTACCACAAACACAAACAAAGGCCGAGGCCAAATAATAAACAGCCTCGATTAGCGCAACAGCAGCGTCATGGAGGTCGGTCAAGCAATTGAGGACGTCCACAGGACAGGCAGACCCACTGGTGAGATCGCCAAGGAACTCCGAGGCTTCCATACCCAGAAGTGAGCGGACGGCGACTGACCTTGCCACTGTATGGGCCAACATTCCTGAGGACGTCATCCGTGCCTCGGGCGACAGCGGACAAGAATGCCTAACACGTGCAGTGTCCGCCAAAGGTTGACACGTGGGGGAGGATCCTCCGTAATCTGACGTGTTGCGTAAGGTTTTTTTCCGTTACTGTCGTTACTTCTGAACAAAGTGCATTATTTTCACCACAGTGCTCAAACACAAAAATGGAGGTTAATTTTTTTCCTCCTTTGGTTATTAAACTGTACATTGCATTGCTGCAAAGTAGGACTTTATTCGACTGCACTGTCAAATTGACTCTTGAGGAATTTTGCTCACGTCGCCGTCGTAGTAGGTGAAATTCCTCAAAAGTTAACTTGAAAATGAGCCCAATGAAGTCCGCTTGTGCAGGGACCCAAGTTTTGAATTAACACTAAATTGTTGCTTTCCCAGTGCCACGAAAAATCTGGTAGAAAGTACTTAGTGCAGCAGAACAGTCCGCTATATTGAAAAATCACTCCAATAAAAAGGAAAACTCCTCCAACATAGAAGTTGTACATATTCAACACGCAGGAATGATGACAGGAAAGCGGAAATTTCCCGTTTTGCACAAAGCCCTGTACACGAAGATGATTTTTTTTTCACGTATTGGCCAAAAAGGCTGTCGATGACAGACAAGCAGGAAAACAACGCAGGAGACGAAAGTTTTGGATCGCAGTGATCACTTCGAAGGTCGGTTTTCAAACTTATTGCATACCTACTACAAAGTATAGGCAATCGAGATCCTTCCAAAACGTGATATATTTCACGTCAGTGTTAGAGAAAGCCAGCAATATGGCTCAATTTAGTGTTTTTGGAGATTTCAGACGGGACTAATTGTCAAAGAGGTAATTACACTGCCTTCTCGGGTCACATCAGCAGCTTAAATCACTTCCCAATGAACGGGAAGGGTGAGGTCCGCTTGTGAAATGCGCTCACGTACATGAGAAGAGTTGTTAGGTGGACATTTCAATCGTCTTTGGCTCGGCCACCACCCCGCCTGCTTCACCATCACTCCCTCTATCTCCTCTGCTACTAACCAATGGCTGGGTCACACGACTTCCACACGCACCTAGTAGACCTTGCCTACATTCTTCCTCAGCCTCATGACCTCATCCAGAGGCAGAGTCTGAGGAATCTGACCCTGGCCATTACTGTTGTAAAGGACACCATCAAGGTCCTGGTTCATCGGAAGCTCCTTGCCAACTCCAGCATGCGCTGCACTCACAACAGGTCCGGGATACCCTATCAGGAGGAGGGTAAGATTGATGACATTATCTGGGAGTCGCCCAATTGTCAATGGCTCTCACAAGAAGTCCACTAAGGCAGCCTCTTGGGGCTTATCACAGATCGTCATGTTTGTTCATTGCTGGGCATTGTAGAGCTGAGCATGGTATTCACACAGTTTCCGGGTGGCGGGAGGACCCAACCGGACCGACCAAACCGAACCAGGCCGACATTGGAGACTGCGACTCATCAATCGGTTCAGCCAGGCACCACAATCATGACTGATGGGTGGGCCAGCTGTGCCCATCTCAACACTGTCCAAGGAGGACTCTGCCTACACCGTGTTGTCCATGGGCACCACTTTTTTGATCACAATGATGCCACCCATGCACGAAGCGTGGGAACTAAGAGCAGAAGGACACAAAATTCTCGAGAGAAGAAAAAGCAGAGTCACATAAGCAGAGTGATGGGCGTAATATCCTCCAGCTGTAATTCAGCATTCGTCGTTCTGGAAGAGCTGAGAAGTACCTTTCGGAGAGAAAAAGTTTATGCTCGATTTGCGTGAGTGCTTCTACGAGGCAGAGATTTGCGAAGCTGATTGGGCAGCAATTCTGCGCCACACGGTAGACGGAGAGGAAAATGAACGAGACAGGGTTTCCAGCTAATTCCTCAAGGACACCAGTGAAGTCGCGATGACGGCGCTGTTGTATTGGCATCTTTTCTGTGGAGCATCGCCGATATATGTACGGTCCAATCCCTGCTTGTGCTTGACTATCGAAGTAAAGTTATTTACTTTTTGGTCCACGCTATTCTCAGTTTGCTTGGGTAGGAAGGTGGCAACCCTGTCTTCGCTTGCCGTCCCCTGCCCCCCGATGGCCTTCGCACCACCCTAGCAAGCAAGACAATTGACTTGCCCAATTCAGTTATTGAGCGATATTCCAGAATTGATCTTTGCCGTAACTGTATAATCGCAGAATTGACCTTGGCCGTACTAGTATAATTGCAGATTTGACCTCTGCCGTAATTGCATAATTACAGTCTCTCTCTACACGTACAGCGCAATTAAAGGCCCCGCTACAAAGGCTACCAAGCTCAATTAGAGAGCTTATTAGACACGAGACAATCGTCAATTGCTTCCTCTTTTTTGTTGACCCTGCCCGCTCATGGTTGGAGCCAAACTGCGTCGTCGATGATGTGACATCACATGCACTCCTGGTCGCACCACCTACTGTCCCCTGAGCTATGCCTGCTCTGCACAAGTTTGAAGGAAGACTCGAGGTGAGGACTCGACTACTTGGGCTCACCAGACCAAGTTTGACAGGTAGTTCAGGCTGTTCTAACTCTCTTTCTTCTGCCAATTGTAGCATTTTTGCTCCTCACTGCTTTGAAGTGTCCACGCAGCACATCGGAAAGCGATTGGCAAATGACGAAGGCAGTTAGTGGAGATGAATCCAAGAAATTTGAAGTTCACCCAGCGCACCTACTTTCCAAGACTTTTGCCGGCTGCCAGGCCAAAGTCTTGGCGTAAAATACACGTGGACCAGTCACTTTACAGGGCACCTGACTTGCCGCGATTTGCACTTGCTTAATTATGCATACGCGCCCACTGCCTGGCAGAGCTTTCCCAAATGCACCCTGGCCAAATCTGCATAGCCGAAAGGCCCACAAACGACGAGAGCGAACGGTAAACAAACTTTGGACGAACGTAGAGGGCGCCACCGGCGGAAGCTTTGAGCACAGCTCAAAAGCTCGATTTGGTTGACTTCCAAGGCTACGTTCTGCATATTGTTGCACTTTTCGAGCTGCTCACCAGTGCTTAACTGCACGCAGTGGAAGGAGTCTCATTTGGTTACGACTACTTTCATTGATTCGAGCGCTCCGCACCAGCACTGTCCTTTTGCACTGGGAACTAACGTCACTGTTCCTGTGAGATAAAATCTGAGCTTTTCTTTTAGCGGTATGAAAAAGCTTTCCTTTTCTCATGTGAAATTTAAAATGGGTATCATATGTTTGCGCACCAAATCTGAAGGATGTGTGCACTAAATTGATGTGCACCAAAATTGGCTGCCTGTGCACCAAAAATGGCTGCCTGTGCACCTCAAGTCGGTGCTAATTCACCGACAACGACTGGTCGTGCACCCAAAAAGGCTGCCCGTGCACAGAAAAAGGCTGTTTGTGCACCAAAAGTAGCTGCTAATACACCAAAAAAAAGGCAGCTCATGCACCAGAAAGGGCTGCCTGCGCACCAAAATGGCTAACTATATAAGTCAGGTTGGCTCAGCTTAGGGATTGGCTAGGGTCGTCGCAGATACCTCAGTGCCCAATGCGCCATTTTGGTGCACGCTAAATTGGGCTTCAACTGAAATTTGTTTTCTACCGGACTCAGAATAACAAGCCGAGCTAGGCTCGACGACAGATTGGATGAGGTCTCCCACATACATTAAGTAGCACAGTGACCTTAAAAATATCAGTGATGTCATCGTGTAGCATGCGTATGTATTGGATTCCCTGACTTGAATGACGCTTCGCCAGAGGACTGTTGCCGTGTGGTCTCGAGTGAGGATCCACTGTTCTGCTTGAAGGCACACGAGACCCCTGTGTTCATTACTTGCATGACTGTGTGAAAAACAATTGGAGTTACAAGTTACCGTCTTCAGTAGCGACTGAAGGGGCTTGGGTCAGGCGGAGTTTTGAAGTGCTCGGGGTCATCGTGAGGGTTCTACGGGGTTGACTGTCATGGTGTAGAGAATTTATGTCAGCTCTAGATTAGGTCAAGTCATCCAAAACCACGAAATACAGGACCAAATCGAGAGTAGTGAATACACCCAAAGTGAGGCCCAACTGCTAGTAGCATTTAACGGCACGAAATCCATTCCCAAAGCTATATTCGACCAATGGTACATTCAGCTATATCAGTTCATGTCAAGCACCAACGGAGGTATTTAGAGCATTTGCAATCATTTCTCAGAGAAAATGCCGGTGATCCTCAATTGGTATTTGTCTCTGATAACCTTTTGAGAGCGATTCGAACTGATGTTGAGTACAGGGGATATCAGAATTATCGACAGTCTTGCAGCAAAAATGAAGATGACAATCGTTGGGCTTTGGGATTATAGGTTTTACTGTTACCGGATCAATATGGGGACCAAGTGGATACGTTGTACTACTTCACATGAACTCTTTCATGTAAAGCAATAATTTTTGTGCGCACTTACAGCCAACTTTTTATCGACTGCCGGATTTAAACAGGGAACCTCCAATGCTGCTGCTCATTTTTCATTAATTACAAGCATTCAGTAGCAACAAAAGCGTCATCGGCAGAAGGCAGAGATTTAAAGTCCCTCAACGTAATATCGGAATACTTTCACTTCAAAAATGATGTTCAGCTTTGAAGCCACTGGTAGTAATTTTCAAGCTCCTTTAGCATTTCTTTTCATTGAATGTTGTAAGAGAAAGTTAATATGTTCTATTTCAAAGTTGCCTCATCCTGGGATAAACAAGCTAGGGTCAAATGAAGCAGCTGCAAACGAGCCTTTTCTTAAGGTGAGGACATGAAAACATTGTGACTTGGTCGAGAATCCCAAAAACGTTTTTGAGAGTCCTATTTACGTTAGTAACACATTCGTCATATGCAAGGAACTGGAGTTTCTACTGAATCCCACTAATTGTGTCGTGTGAACTAGTTGACACGTGCTGCATTGAAAAATTTGAATTTCCCGCCACTTCGCAAATCGATAAAGGTAGTTGTTCTTTGATTCATCTCAAATCAAAAAATGAAATAATTTTTTTTTGGATAGGATAAAATTTTCCTTTTCTTTCACTAATCGACTTTTTTTCACTAACAGTCAATGAGAAAAAGTCTTTGTTTCACTGATTTTCAACCTTTCCTCACTGATTTTTAACCTTTCCTCATTGATTTTCAACCTTCTCTCACTGATTTTTCTACCTTCACAATCATGTAAAAACACCAATTTCACGCTTCAAAGCTGAAACTACCAGTATTTTCCTGATATGGTCAATTTGCCCAGGACATATTCACTTTAGCACCTGACTGAATGTGCACCACAATGCGCCTCTGCTTCTCCACCCTGCGGCCTTGGTCATTGTGATTGAAAAAGTTGAAGAAAATTACGTGTTTGACAAAAAATAAGAGTTTTTCTTACTTTTTGTCAACAAACAAATAATCTCTATTTTCACCTCCCCGGCCAATGCTGCATTGCATCTATCGGGGCAAGCTAATGGTCACAGGGGTAGTCATTTTCTGTCACCTCAAGCCCCCCCCCCTTCTCTCCTTACTTTCTGTGGAAAGTCACAAATGGTGACTTTCCTGTCATGTTAGGGATAATTTCTCTGGCACTCCCTCTCTGCTGCTCAGGGAGTCTACCAAGGATCAAGTTGCAGCCAGCGTAGGCCAGCCCCAGGCTCAGCCCGCAAAGACCGACGACCACTCTTAGTTACTGAAATCCTGCCTGAACTTGCGCTTGATGAAGCTTATGGGATCCATTCCGCCAGTGCCGACGTCCTCACTGTTCTGTGGACGTACACAGATCGTTGGATCTTGCCTAGTCTTTATGCGCATACAAAAGAGCACAGTAAAACGAGGACACCATGACATTTTCATAGCACAAAAGTACTAATGTCACCAGCAGCTAGAGTTTGGTGGGCGAGAATACTGACCAGTGTTGCCAACTGGCTCATCTTGAAGCCATATTTCAGAAATTCGGCCCTGCTTCGAACACTTTTGCGTCACAGCATTGGAAGTTCATCGAGTGTTGGGCATTCTTTCAACTCAACTTTACTTTCATCACACAAATGGTCCTTTTTTTAACCTCCTGGTATCACTTTTAGGTCCTTTTTAGAAGCAGTTGGCTTTTGGTGACAAGAAAAACCTTGCAGCATCGCCACTTCTGTCGCGAAGAGCAGCAGCGAGGAAACAAGGCGAAAAATTAGCCACCCTTGACACTCCCGGGAATGAACCCACTTCATTTATCCCGATTCAGGAATGATTTTGGGGGTTCCCGAGGATTCCTGTGAACGATTTTCCCAACGTTGCTCGTTGCTCCCTGACCAGGAGAATATGCCAAACTGGTCTCAAAAAATATGCCAGACCTACAGTTCTACTGTGTGTGTGTGTTGGGTCTGACCAGGTTGTACGGACTGAGACATTGCCCATGGACATGATTCTCTTTCCATTGACGAAAACGTCGCTTCGCAACATACTCGTGCTGTGAACTACGTACGGGGCACACCTAAATTTTGCGCACCCTGCACATGACTAAGATATTTCGGCAATTTCTTGCCGAATTTTGCCACACATTTTGGCTGTTCTGTACCAAGCAACAATTGAGTAACCCTGAGTGTCAACTCGTCGATGCTCACAGCAAACCAACGCGTATTAACCTAACAAGACAAAAAAAAGCCACGGAAAGTAAAAACTTCACACTTACTTTGCCGCTTGTTTTTCACTTAAAAAGATTTTCCTATGCTTAACGCTGAACACCTTGAGAAGCAGTCGGTATAACCAAAGTAGCAGCTAAAACGCTGCGCATTTCTTACACCCAGTAAATGTACCTGAATTATAAAAAAGAGAGGAGTGAAAGTAGAGACTCCAAAACTTTACCAGCCCAAACTTTTTTAAGCAATTTGCTTAAGAAAAAGTGTTGCTTAAAGTCATTCCAAAATGTCAGCCCACCAACTGTTGAGAGCACTACAGATTCTCTTTCGTGCGTTATTTCATTGAAGTTGATTTGTTCTTTCTTTGCCGCCTTTCAGGAGCACGAGAGCTTTCTCACAAAAATTCTCTTAATCTCTTTATGTGATCAGAAATGAAACATGATAAAAATATATGATGTATTAGGCTACGCCAAATTTTTATCTCTTACGGCGTGCTTTATCTGTTGCAAGTCTTCATGTACTGAGTGACATTCTAGTCGAATCGAATGAAGAAGTAATCAGCTTTTGTATCCCTACAACGTTTTATGGACACAGGGCATAAAAAAGTTAGTTCGACATTTCAAATTTGACGTGCAGCTGCTAGTTACTTTTTAAATGCTACACTGCAGCACTGTTTCCAAGTGAGACTAAAAAGAAAGTGTGTCTGGCCTTGCCTCACGGTCTTCCAAATCTGAACACTATGTCATGTTCTGAACTTATGTAGTTGAACTTTTCTGCCAGGGAGAGAGGGGAGAAAACCCCCACTTTATTTTGAAAGCCATTTGATTCCGTCTTCAGTTTTTGGCATTAGGTAACAAGCCTTTGGACGCATACAGCAAAATTCCGAAATTTCCGTTCTTTGGTCTAGCCAAATATGTGCAATTGCGTCACTACTGTTCCTTCAGTCAATATGCTTTACTTTGCTGCAAGCATCGACCAATGCAGCGCGTTGTGACAGGAAGCTAATCCTGCGCATCCTGCATTTTTCTGCTCTGCGGTTACATGAGACCACACGAAAAGAAAGACTCCGCCGGAGATTCCATTGTTATATGTTCAGACTTTGGTTAGGCAACCATGAAGCAAAATCCAGTTGTTTGCGACGCCGACTCCTTATAACTCATTCCCTCCCGGACCTGACCTAGCCTAACCCCGAGATGTTTCAATACGCTATATGACACGGCGCGGGTCAACCTCCTGGTGAAAGGCAAGGCCCATCATTGTCATATCATATAGAGACACTCCTGTCTGACCTTACTTCTCTTTCCATATTTTACAGTATATCCCGATCTGGGCAACTGACAACTCTGATCGCCTTTGCGGACCTGGTCCTACATAAATCACTTACGCGGTCACCACGCGGTCTCTTGGGCGAGGTCAACGCCTCCATCTCAATTAAAAAGGTCATCCCCCCCATCCCACATACAAGTACAGAAAAATCATCGCCGTGGCCACTTATCAATGTCCACTTTTTTCATCCTCCTCCCCACCCTTTAACTTACTTGGCTCTCCCATCCGTTGATCGATTCAATCGACCTAAATCTCTCTTCCATAACAGAAAGGGGGGGGGAAGGGGAGGGAGCTCCTCCTCAAGCTCCTTTGCCGCCCGCAGGCAGTATTCTCAGCCCAAAGCCCCTTAAAGGAGGAGAAGAAGAAGCTGTTCGTCCATCCCCACGCTACTTCATGGGTTCTGCTTGCCAATTTCGAATTTGGAAGAATCCTCTTTCACCCGGCTCTTCCCCCCCCCCCCTCCACTCCCCTTCAGGACTCGTAGTAGACATGGTTAGGCAAGTCCACATTGGGGCTGGACCCAAAGAGGCTGACTTAAGCCGTCGAAAGGAAGAGCAGAAACAAAGTCTACTATCTGCCTGCACCAGCAGAAAATGGTATCAGTGCTTTTCCGAGAGGATTTTTGCTTCCGCAGGAGGGGGAGGGGGGGGGGGGGCATTTAAACGGGCAAATTATACGTTAACTACTGCTGCGCACTGCCCATGCGTAGGGTGCTGCATGGTGCCCGTGTCGATGGGCACTGGAGAGGTGGGAAGAAGCATGCAAATAAATAAATGTTTACGTGCAGGCGCGGCCTCAGTCCGATGCCTGACGTGCACAGCGTTAGAGCGAGTGAGAGAAAGGATTTTGTGCGGCGATGCAATGCATTTTAAAGCGTCATGCCAACATCTGGCTCAGCCACTTCCAAGTATATACGTACACAGTCGTGTATGACATCGCAGAGTAGCAAACGGTCGGTACACACACACACACACACACACACACACGCGCGGGCGCGCACGCACTCAGTGGAGATGAAAGCACGAAGACGTCAAGACCGATTCCAAAGTCTGCTGTTGTTGAACAGCTAGGAGAAGAAGCAGGTCTTCGGGACACTTTTCACCAGCGTACATTTGGCATACTTGTGCAGTCACACAACTTCTATGCTGGCTCTCCCGCAGTGCAGATTTTCCTACCTGCAAATTGAAGTGTTTTTTTCGCGTCATCCACCCTTATGGGAGAAGAGGCATCAACAAAGCATACATGCTTAATGGCAAGTGTGAACTGTGTTCCTGCCATAGCTTTAGATAGCTCGACTTAGTGAAAGCTTCAATTTAGTAGTAAGCTACCAACAAGCAGGCTAGCACTGTCGTTATGCTGCTCCGCATAGATTATCCGCCCTTAGGCCAATTAGGACTGCAGTCATTAATATCCATTAATTGGCAACCCAGAATAGGCAGGAGGCAATTTAGTAGAGCAAGCAACAGGACGCAGAAATGCTCATTATGTAGCGCGCTCTCCTGGCCAGACGGAGTCAAGACAGATAACATTCCACGTACGCATTGATCACGCCGCGTGGATCCACTTAAAAAAAGTTGCAAAGTGCATAAAGAAAATGGCTAGAATACATTTAGGTCTGTACATGGCAATTACACTAAGTAGACCAAGAGATGTTATGAGAAGCTGGTCCAGACACTTCCTCCGGCTGCCAAAACGCCTATGTTTGGTTGACTGTTTATTTTTTTTTTTTTTTCGCTGCCACCCCAAGTTTATTGTTGACGATATCTCTGCCGTCAAATTCGTGGGCGCCATTTGGACTGGGAGTAACTGGCTTGTCGGACGACAAGAGACTGCAGCCTTCTGAAGGCCAACAAGACCACAGCCTCCTTTGCCAAGGTCACAGGCAGGGGTCACCGAGACGAGTCATACACTGAATTCATTGGCTCGGATCTGGCCAGATCTGACTAGTGAACGATTCCTAGGTAGGACAGAGCTTCCCTTAGTCCCCCACATTGATCTTGACGGCGTCAGCAATGACTTCGACTACTTCCCACATACTCTGTGCACCAAACGGGCAGGGAAGAGACAGAGACAACGCTTAACGTATCTTACTGCACGCTTTGCTATGTCCGCCAGAACGAATAGGAGTAGCAAATTAGACGGTACCATAAATCAAGCTGCCACGGATAGGGAAAGGCCTGGATAAAGTGAGGAGGTGAAGTAGAGAAAAGCCCAACCAGGTGTGATAATGCAAATGAGTTGTGTAGTGGAAAGTACAGTAGGCTCTAGATAGGGTAAACCCTCTGGTCAGCAAGGAAGGGTTATCTTTCTCCAGAGTTTCACTACAGCAAGAGAGGTGTACCGGAGGACCCATCGAGTGAGATTGGGTCTGAAATGGACTTTTAACTTTGTAGAGTGAGAGTAAAACTCCAAGAACTTTCCTGAGTCGCTGTAGAATTATTGAAAACCTGCGTCTAAACCTCTTCAACAATGAGCGGCGACCAAATGACATTACTGTTTAACTGCACTGCATCCTCCATTCTCAGCCACTTCATGAGGAGGGATCCTCTCTTGTTCTTTCACAGGGAAGCTTTTTTCTCAGGGGCTTTGACATTTTCAAGAGGAAATTCAGCACATTTTCGCAAATTTGTTTCTTCTTTTGTTAGAGAGGCTTCATGAGCACTCGCTGGGGCTGCCAGGTATCAGTTGAAGTTCACTGTGTTGAGAGCTGCCACTTTTGGTGGTTTACTATATATTAAGAGGGTAAAAATTGGTGTAGTATGCTATGCGAGCAGGAAAAAGATGGCTGTTGCTCAGGAGTGTCTTCTATATCGAGAGGTTCGCTACATCGTGCACGGACCCGACAGGGTGAGCAATGAGCATCATTTGGGTTGCCCGCTTTTAGTGAATCTGCAGGAGAGAAACACAATCCACAGTTTTGCTCCCGAGCGAACAGAAATGCTCATGCCAAACTCGTGAGATGTTTCACGTTCAAACGTTGGGCGCTGATGTTGGATGTGGAGTCAGAACTCCTCTGTCGGTCAGAGGAACTCGTACGAGTAAGTAGCGATTTCAATCTGGCCACCCCTCCTTCTAGAATTCAGCAAAAAGTGCGAGGGGATTTTCGCCCCGAAATATCCCTATCTTATTAATAGGATGCTGCCCCTTTTAAGCGCACAAGGCCTATCAGGCCCATTTCTGGCCAAACCTATTCAATTTGTAAACATCTCCACCAGTGTAGAGTGATCTTGCTACGATGAAACGTTCCCTGGGCTCTCGTACTTGATCTGAGGCCAATGCAATCGTCCCTCGAGATGGAGCACATCAGCACCAAGTCTACCAATGTGTGGTTGGGAGGCACGGGCAAGGAAGTGAGAGTAGAATAGGCATTCATAGCGCTCTCTGAAGTTGAATTGGGACCTGCGTAAGTACTCTTCTTACTTCATACAGTAATACTTCATTTCACGTACTTAAGTGTTGATTCAGTTTGTAGCCAAGCAAAGCTCACCTGTGTATCGAAAGTCAACTGTACAAGTACTGTAGCGGATGCAGCAAAGATGAATGAACTGGGCATATTAACTATAAGCTTAAAATAGCGAATACAAGGTTAAGCCTCCGGATGATGAAGAGAGAGAGGGAAGAGGCCCCTGTTTGTGTATGAGGGTACGTGTGAGGTGGTGACTCCGCCGGAATACAAATGAAGAAGGCAGGGGCAGCAGAGTGGCTGCCACAAGAGGCCAATGTCAACTCAATCCATTGCAACATAAAGGGCTGCCATCTGTCCTGAGAGAAAGTGGAACAACGCACGATGCTGTGTGTTGCTTCATAAATTTCATTTCAGTTTGTGATCCCTGCTGTTATCTCTCTCTTGCACATGCGCGCGTGCGAGCGCCCCTTGCATTCGTGAGGAGGTTTCTAAACGAGGGAGGAGAGTGAAAAAAAAGTGAAAAAGAGAGGAATGAAATTTTCTGGAGAGTGAAAAAAAAGTGAAAAAGAGAGGAATGAAATTTTCTGTGTCGTCGAGAGTCACCACGCAGCTCGGGTCTTGCAAGTGCTGGATGTAATCGGCGGGCTCGCTGTGCATGGCCGAGTGCAGCGAATGAAATTCCTACACTCTGTGCGTGCAGATGGAACAGATCGTCTCTGGGCGGAAGGGATTTAATTCTCAAATGGAAAAATGCTAAAAATATGCAAAATTATGTGTGCTTCCAGTGCCATGATTTGTGCCTTCCAGTAATGTCTTTCCAACACTGGAACCTAATTCTCCTTATTTGACAGCTGTGCTTTACAGAACGTCTCAGTGATGCTGCAGCTTTCTTCTATTTTCGCCATGGTTCTGAAAATGAGGCTTTATTTTTTGGCCGGCACAAAGTTGAAGTGGTGAAAGGGGTGGAGCAAATTTTTGAGGTATCTAAAACACCCAACAGTAATATCCTATTCGGTGAACAGACGGATTTATGTTGGAGCCTAAATCAGCACTTTCTGTTACCATTTAAGACTGACTCATTGTTCCTCATGATGAAGGTGCTTACGATGTAAATCTCCAACTTTCAACCAAGGAATTTATTTACCCATGTCCGAATTGGGTAATTCCCCGTGGTGAAAACAAACACTTCCATTTCCAGAGTTCCATTTGAAGAGCGACAACTTGAAATGTGCAACTGTTCTGCGTTCGTTCCATGTCAATACTTTTCCTTGTCTCCATCATGTACCAACAGATATCTATGCTAGACACATAGTAGATTCAGCATCTTCTGGCAAATTGAAGGGCTTTCAGAGCAGACCTTTAGCATGACTTTGCGATCGTGAAGAACATTTTTAACCCTGAATGATCTTTAACCGTGAGTCGCATTCAGGCGATCAGCTGCAAAAACGGCGGACATTGTGGGCAAAAGTTAGGATATTGGATCTTCTCAACACATTTGCACCGAGGAAATTTTTAATTGTGCGAGTCAAACGTACCCTGCATTGTTGCACTAATGGCACGACTGAGTATGAAAATAGCTTCCTTAAGCCTTCCTTAAGCGGGGCGCTTGTATCGCCCCGCTTTTGGACCCCAAACTCTTTGGTATAGAGCAGAGACTGTTGACGCGAGGCGGCAGAAGCGTCAGGGCAGCTGCACTGCCCTTCACAAGATCCACCCAGCTACTCTCAGGACAGTGGCAGAAGCGGTCTGGGACAGAAGCACCTAAAAGTCGCAGCTCTTATCATAAATGTGCTAATCTACGGTACCTCTATAAAGTCGGAATGCGAGGAACAAAAGTGACGTATTCGCTGTAGGGGTCTTTCTCCCCTGCCCCCCCCCTCCCATCCCCTTAGGGAGGCTAACTGACGAAATCAATTTGTGATCCGCCCCTCAAGGGGGGAGGGGATAGAAAAGAGGGACATCAATGTGATATGAATCACGCGATAAGCAAAACATGTGAACGTAGCTACGACGCACTCAAGATCAGCAGGGGGGATTAACGTATTTGGGAAGCTCGACAATTGCTTTGCTCTCTCCATGTTCGCGTCCCCCACACACGCGACGTGAGGTTGTGTACGTACCGCCAAGAGACGCCTGAGTCCGGTAGAATCTTGGTCGTATTTATGTATACCGCAAAGCTGCAAATGTAAGCCGTCCTTAACTATTAGCCGCACCAGAAAGTGAGCTTATTCAAATACCAACCGCCCTTGAACGTTAGCTGCACCAAGACCCAGATACTCGGGAAGCCAAGGATTTATAATGGATATGTAGAGGTGGAGGAGGATGAAGCAGCAATGAGTAACAGATAAGGAGATGACGAAGGTGTTTTTTTTAGAACGGTATCATGTTGCAAATATTATGGATCCGTGATACCAAAAGTACAGAAGCAGAATATAAGCCGCCCTTATGAAGAGACCGCCCTTGAACTTAAGCCGCACCAATGAGGGACCGGAATTAATATAAGCCGCGGCTTATATTTGCGACTTTACGGTATTTATGATGTGATGTTATCATAATATGAAAAAAAATGGTCCATAGGAGGGTCATCGTTTGTCATGTGGACGAGACTCACATACCGGGAGGGGATGCGAGAACTTCCGAGAAAACCAGCGAAATTGAATCGTAATATTTTGGCTTTTGGATGTAGCTGGAAAACTATCGCTAGGTGAGGTCGTTGATGCCCACCTGTAGTTTACGGATAGCTCCTCACTGCCGAACAACTTCTGGTTGAAGTTGGACATGTTGAACTTTCATCTCAACTTTTCGAACTCGGAATTCAGGGAGACGAAGTGAACTGTCGACTTGAAAGCAAAGCCCCATTCTGCATGCCACTTGTCTAACTGAGCTTTGCATCATTTGCCTCTTTTTTACGCGGACCAGGCATCCAAGGACTTTCCACCACTTTCCACCTGCGTGTTGACTCGTTTTGGGAAAGCAGCGCGGGCTGAGACCACAAAATCGACACTCCTGCTCTCGAAAGTCTCCAGAATGGCCCCTCTCAAGCTGTCCAACGCGTCTTGCCAGGACCAGTTTCGTGTCATCTTCAGAGAAATGACGAGGCAGCAGTGCAAAGTAGCGCTCGAACTGTGTTTGTCATTTTTGCTTCGTCTCTCCAAGTGGTCTAAAACTTGATGCACATAAAGGGATGTAGGAGTTATACAAACATGCCAAGTTTCATGACACTAGAGCTTTGTTGGCTCCGGAGAAATATCAAGTCCTAATCGGCGGAAGTTTTTGCCTCCCCAACCGGTGCGTCCCACGTACGTTGACAAGGGTTCAAGGATTAGACTTAATGTTTTCAGTCTTGTAAAGTTCTTTATTCCTGGACGCTTGCATGTGCTGCATGTGGGGAAACTTAAAAAAACACCGACTAAAATGTAAAAGTGAAACTTTCTTAATATTGCAGCTAAACGAGTCACCTTTTCAGCGCTGCGGAGCTTCAGTCCTTCGTAAGTTTTAGTCATTCATTCCACTTTTGGACAATATTGTGTATCTAAGGCAATGCTGGCTGTTTCGACTATGTAGCGCTTGTGTACTGAGCCTTTGTAGCCCCCAGCACGACAAAACTTAATTTCCTAATACTGCAGAGTTTTTCTGCAACGTTGCAAAGCTTCAGGCCTTGGCAGTTTAAATTATTTGCTTCAATTTTGCGTATTAAGGGAGGCGCAGGTGATTTAAATAAAAAAATTATAACGGTGAACATTCTCGATTTCCAGTTACTGAGCTGGGGGGTCCACCCACTTCCGGGACAACGTTCATATCTGCGTTTCAGTGCGTAGGTTTTGACTTTGCACTTTGCGTATTTGCAAAGGATATCCAACTGACATGCATACAACACGTCTCATAAGTCCGTGTACAATCCTTTGTGAGCAGATCAATATCTATGCAAGATTTTGTACTTTCTTGTCAGACTGGGAGGCTTTGTGGGACACGAGCAAGCGTTTGAATGTTTGTTGTTGTAACTCAGAGACCTTGGTACCAAAAATGGACCAGGTCCAGCTGAGGCATCGGTATCGACCTTCTGGGCATGAATTGGCCCACAGAAAATACTCGTGGATTTTGGGGTCTCACAGCCAACTGAGTATGAGGCGAAGAATCCTTCTCGGCAATGCTGTAAGGGACTTGAAGTACACATACGCTGAATCGAAATCTGTTGAGCTGACGCAACTGCAATTCCTCTTTAACAAGCTACTTAGAATATGGCTTTAAAACTATGGTCCGCCAGCGAGCAAAAATTGAAAACTATATTGCCCTCCAGCATATGAATAGGAGGGTGTTTGCTGCATTCACTCATGTCAGTGTACGGTGAAATTTATACCGGTGAAATTTCGGACGTGATTCAAGAGTAGCTCGACGGAAAGAAAAGATGAGTTCACACTCCACAGAACTGTTTATTGAACTACCACTATTTTCTGTATGTTGTATACGAACCTATTGTGAGCACGCTTGAAAGACTCAGCGGGAATCCACATTGGCAACACAATTAGCTTTCATTGACCTCCCGTAGTCTTTCAATAAAAGAGGACAGAAAGAAAAGATGACGGTTTTGTATGCAGGAACATGAAACAAGTCCTGGTCCACTTGGATCGTGTGAGTACCTCTCGTGTACGACGCTGCCCAATTTATTGCTGCCACTCTCGTGCCCATCTTGGCCAACTTGATCTACTTCCGCTCTGTCTCTCTCATGTTCACCTCCTCGGCCAATCGTGCATTACGTCATGCCCATTCTGTTTTGCTGACACAATAAGCAAGCCCCAAAAAAGTCGACCAGACAGACAGACTCAATTGCAGTGTTGCGATTGTATGCAAACAAAAACACCGAAAGTGATTCGCACTGACAAGCGGACACTGTTTCTTTTTTCCGTTTTTTTTTGACTGCGAATGCATCAAGTTCCGCCACTCGATTCAATTACTGTCGGTGCTGACTACAACTGTTGCCGTCGGCAAGTGTTCACGTTGCTGTCGCCGCTGTTGTGGCTGTCGTTGTTTTCGATGTCAGTGTGGTTGTCGTCCGTATTGCGTGAGTACCGCAGCACAGACTGCGGGGTCAGTCCTGTAGGCTCTCCTTTGCATACAGGGTGTCCAAAACGTCCGTCAAAGTGAGTAAAGTAAGAAATGACTGCCGAAGAAATGTCTTCAGCAGTGCGCGGCCTTGCAACAAGATCAATGGGTATCCATAGAAGTATCTGACAGCAATGAGTCCAGCTCGAGTTGCACTGTTCACAGGGTGTCCAAAAAAATGTCTGTCAACGTCCGCAAACAAGAAATGACTGAAAAATGTCTTCAGCGGTGAGGGGCCTTGCAACAAGATCAATGGGTGTCCACAGGAGTGTTTGACAGCCATGAGGCCGCCCAACGTGACAGTATACACAGGGTGTCTTCAAAAGTCGTGTGTGACCGCCACCACCCCCAAAAAAGGACCATACAGTTCGAAATCTCCTGTTGGCCACGCTCAGTACAGGATACTCACAGGTACGCTCAGTTGTCTGCTAAGTAATGTCAGATATTCTCACACCTTTTTGGGCACCCCCTACTTCTAACACGTTCACGTGCAATCAAATAACAATTCCTGGGATATTGGATATCCCCCCCCCCTCTTCGATGCTGCATGAAGATAGAAAACTTGGGTTTTTATGCGGCTTCAAGGTGAGTGAAGAAGCCCTGTCTGTGCTATGCACTTGATTCCTAATTAACGAGAGTGCCCGTCCACAGTAAATTGCCCGTTCGAGGCCCATAGGTTGGGTCTAACCCCCCCCCCTCCCCCCAGCTTTCTACAAAGGTGGTAGCATAATTTGTTTGCTGTGTGTAAGACACACTGAGGCAAAGACGTCTTAGAGAAGTTCCTTTTTATACGAAGTCCGCTGACGTGTCCGCATACGTGTCACACGAGTACGCACGTATGACGTGTACGCACTACTACGTACGGACTATCATGCCCACTACCGGACAAACACCCGGCACCCTTTCGGTGTCCCCCACCGATGACAATGCGGACGCTGTCATCGCTGATGCGATTGTGCTTAATGCCATCGGAAGGAGAATTTGGCATATTTGGGAAAAATGCTTTCACGACCCGAAAGCCTGGGCCAAAAAATAATTTGAAGTCCGCTGCCAACTCACTGTGTCTTCAATGGCCTTTGGCAGTTGGCGCTGCTTTTTTTGAGGAAACAAGAAATTTGGGTTTTGGAAAAGGCTCTTATGAAAGGGCAACTGCAAAGCTAACATTTGTGTTTCTCACCGCACGGATGACGGTGCTGACGCTAGTGATGTTGTGGGCCCAGCGACTGTTTCGGGAGGGGAGGGGAGGGTTGGACGGGCTGGGGAGGCTTTAGAAAAGCCTTTCTTCGGGAATTGGCGGCCTATGAAAACCTATAAAATTTTTGAAAGAAAGTCCGGCAAGAAAGAAAAGTTCAGACTGAATAAACAGCACAGCGTAAAATGACTTTTTCTTTCCTAGTCTTGCGCAGTCATCTTCCATGGTATATAATAGTACGTACCTTTCACCACTCCAGCCCAAAGGCTCAAGCCTCAGGGCCCGAGTTAGCCGCCATTTCATCTCGGCCTCCGGGCTCACGGGTGCAAAAAAAAACCCGAAGAGAGAACCTGGAGCTCGCATCAGCACTAGCACAGTCCGCCCTGACGCAAGGATCTAGTCCCTAGGCCCCCGGGCCCGTGCTCGATGTGTGTTGTGAAGGCACAACATACATAAGCAATTCATTACAAACAATTATGCGTCATAGATAGGGAGTGTGTGTGTTGCATGTGTGTGTAGGGGGAGCCCGGAGTCCATCGCTTTCCTTTATTACGAAGAAAGCGTCATTACACACACGACACCTTAGCATGTGTAAGCGGTGATTAATGAAGCACCCGCACCCGCGCACGTCCGGGTGCTCCGCTGTCGATACTGTGGCGTGCGACTACTGCACGCGGACGTACAGCAGGAGGTGCTTGGTACCTTCTGTACAACACGGTGGAAAAAAAGTGACAGGAGAACGAACGGAGCAAAGCACGATTGCCCACGCACCGGGCGGGTAGAAAAGAAACAACATGAAAATTGGGGAAGGATCTTGGATTTGGAGATCAAGTTCACTCGTGAAGGTGCCCTTGATGATCTCTTCCTGCGGTTCAAGCATATTAGAATTGTAAATGACGTTGCTCACGAAGGGACTGAAGAAGGACTTTTTTTTTTTAAAAAAAAAAAAAATCCATCTGCTGACACTGTAGTGGGTGGCTCCAAACTCACTTTACACCATGTTCGGATATCCTATTAGATGTGAAGTATCAAGTGTGACTTTCAACTCGCAGTACCCATTATGCGTCGATCCTGGCGTGAATATGGTCAGGTGTCTTCAGGCTAGTACCAGAAGTCCTCGCAGACCTGCAGTGTCAACTGTGCATACTTTTTTCTCAGCTCCTTGTCGATGTTAAACGTCAAGGGTGACACTTTATGCATAGAGCCTCAACGCAGAATGCATTATGCACAACGTCAGAGCTGCAAACACCTCATCCCGAGGTCCTGGCAGACGTGCGGTGGTGCCACATGATTTTGACTCTTTTCACCGTGTTCCTCGCGGCTGTAGAGTGGGTGGATTGCTTGGAGTCACCCCGTACATGTGGTACGCACATAAGTGCATGGCAGCGTCACCACATGACATTATTTTCAGTTTTCCTGCCAATAGCATCAAGCACGACACCTTGCAAGAATGATTTCCTTGGTCCTGAAGAATGACGGTTTTTTCGCAGTGCACAAGACGACTCGGTAGTCGTAGTTGTAACGCATAAAGGAGAGGAGGAGAAATGTGCCGTAAAATAAGAGATCATTGAGTTTGTACGTCCTGTCCTGCAGGCGATAACATTTATGGTCATGATCTGTGGTATGTACCGGAAAATTTGGCAAAAAGCTGGGGAAAGTGCAGCAGGGATTTAACAGGGATACCAACCTGGCATTTGTCCTGCCAGATTTTTCCCAAGCTGGCGAGGTTGGGTACCAAGTTTGCTACCTCCCGGCTGTAATTCTGGCTCATTCCGGCACGACTTGATGATTTCTCAACGTCACATTAGAATTATGCCAGCATTGACTACGCACATTTGCATTCATGTCACAGTTATTTCTCTTTTTTCACTTCTTATTCCTTTCATTTCTTGCATACGCACAAGCACAGACAATGTCACATCTCCCCTCCTCGCCCGTAGTGAGCAACCAACGTGACTTCCAGTCGACGCAAATGGTAACACAGCTTGCCATATTTGATCTACGAGGCAGCGGGAACATCTTGTGCCGCTCTCGATTAGTGGAGGAGCAGCTTCCACTTGGACTTGGCCACCACTCTTAGTAAGCTGAATACGGCCAAAGACATGCTGGTCAGGGCTTCTCATAGCTCACAGAGCTCTCTAGCCCTTTGAAGCAGCATATCGTACCGTTCAATTTATGCTAGATCGGAGCACTTACTGGGTGGCCAACGTCACCAGGTTCCAGTGAGTCCAAGCCTCTTCCTGCCAAAAAGGCAGCATTTCCCTGGCTGAGAAGTTCCTACTGGGTGGCGCAATTAGGTCCGTCGCATGTTGAGTTGGCTTTACTCAAAAAACACCTTTTTATGACGCACCCCAGCAGTACCGACTTTGCTCATGTACGCGTGCTAAAGCCACCCCTGTAAGTGCGGGAGGCTGTGAATTCCTCAGTGCTGACGGAGTGGGGATTAAACATTGCGTGGAATTCCCGCCAGACGTCCCACAGGTGTCTGGAGTGCGTCACTGAGGCTGCATGAAATCACTGCCAATCAGTCTAGTCATGATGAGGCTCCTGCCTGCGCCGTGAATGCGGGTCGAGTGACACCAGGACTGAGCATGTTGTCAACGTGCATTGCCTGCATTTAACAAAAGTCCTGGGTCTCCCGGTGCCAGAGGCGAATCTGGCACGCATCACTCACACTTGGCAGCTCTGCTCCCTGGCAGCCCTGTCCTAGTAGCAGTTGAAAGAGATCAAAGCGCGCACGTATGCACATTTGACAGCGACAATAAAGCTTCATCCTGCCCAATGACTGCACGTGTGACTGGTTGCGCCCGCTCAAGTCTCTACTTCTTCAATAAAGGCCAAGCCACAAAATTTGGTGTGTTTCCCTCTGCTCTCTGTCTCTGCGGACAAATTCTGCGACAAAGAAGTGGCGAACACGACGGAGAAAGGAGCCCTTTTGTCGATGGGGGCATAACAACAGATGGGGAAAAAGGAAGCCGCCCAAACCCAAACGCGCCATCCGCCAGGCGCAACGAGGCAAACTTTTAACTGGTGTTAAAAGCTTTTGCTGCCTCCTCCTCGTACTCAGAGAGGGAGGAGGAGACATCTGTCCTCCCAGCCATGCTTTTACTTCTCCAAACTTTTTTTTTCATTTTCTGGGTCTTAGGGTGAACAACGCTGGCGACCCCGAGTTTTTTGTAACCCTTTCTCTCTCTGGGCGAATTTTCTCCCTCTTGCTTGCATGCCTTTCCAGTACCATAAGGCTCAACCCTTTCTCTGCTTCAGTCAGATTTATGAGTCTGTTTTTGCCCCATCCCCTTTCCTTCCTTCCTGTCTTTCCTCCTCCTATCCAACGTAAGCCTGGATGCACCAGACAGGGGGACACAGTGGGGAGGGGGGGGGGCGGTGGAGTCCAAACTTATTCCGTCCAATTACCCCCGCCCCCTCATACCTGCGCGCACGTATGAGGGATACGAAGCAAGATTGACCGACGTCGTCATGAGGCCCCCCTCCTGCCAGCCGTTGTTGGCGTTTTGCATTGTGCCGTCGCTGCCTAAGGCAGGTAACAGCACCATGACACAATGTAACAAGAGAAGCTCACGACTCAAACATACAAGCACGCATGCACTCACACGTACAACGTTCACCGGATATGATGTCCCCTTGTCGCGGAAGGGACATTTTCAGCCTTTATGACTTCAGGCATGCGACGCCGCAAAGTTGGGACGGATTTTTTTCTTTCTGGGTAGCAGCTTTATTGCGACTTTTTTTTTAAAGACTTCTTTTCTGTTCCGGGGTTCGTTTCTTTCTCTTTTTTTGTCAACCAAAAAAAGACACTCCTCACTACCTTGTTCCGAGGCGCAGAGGACGAGGACGTAGAGGCCGAGGAAGAGCTGGCGCCGGACGAGAAGCAAGGAGGAATTCATGGTGACTTCCAGGTCAGCAGCGTCTATAGGTAAACCATGAAGCACTTCTTCTTCACTTCAGCCAGTGCAGAAAAAAAACCCACTGTTATGCTGCTGTATACAGCAGACGCTACACAATCGTGGCGGTTTTGTCCACGCTGATCCTACTTTATCAGGGGATCAGGGTTTTTTTTTGGCCCGCTTTGAATTCTTCCACTACTACAGACTCTCAGTAGTACTTCAGATTGGACACGCACAAAGTGGAGGTTTATTCCTCTTTTTTTTTTTTTTTTGAAAGGAAAATGCCGAGAGAATGATGACGACTTCTTTTTCCTCCAAGGAGAAAACGGGTTCTGCGTGACGGCAGTTCTTTTTTTTGTTTTTTCATATGCTACTACTGAGGGAATCGTTGAAGAGAGGACATCTCTTCTGCCTCCTCCAACGTAGTACTAGTAGCAGACACTACAATTTCCGTCATCCCAGCATATCTCTCTGCTGCGCGTAATGGCCCTCTGGGAGGAGGACGAGGCCAGGAGAGCGGAGGAGGACGAGATATACACGGTTCTGTCTGTCTCAACCCTTAATCGCACTCACTGAGTAGAGTTATCGAACACTGTTTTCTCTCTCTCTCTCTCTCTCTCTTGATGCCCACTGATGTGTCAAGATCTTGCACAACTTTCAGAAGCTGAAAAAGTATTTGAAAGTGTAAGCTCTTCTTTGGGGGGGGAAGGAAAGAATTGTGCTCTTTCTCTCTCTCTTTCTCGGCGTTACGACCACTACTGGAGCGTACGGCTAAAAAGGAAAGAGAGAGAGAGAGCGCGAGAGAGAGCGCAGAAATTCTTTCCTCTCTATTTCGTGACGTGAGGAAGAAGGACTTCTTACCAAAATAGGAGAGGACGGACAAATGCTGAAAGTGTTTGCAGATTCGCCAAAGTGCAAAAAAAACCCTCGCTCGGTGTCCAGCGGACGGAAACGCCCAATTATCACCGAGGATCAGGTGGTGGATAAAAAGTAGCTCTGTCTACTGCAACTCCAGAACAGCTGCAGTCGACGTGTGCACTTAGACACAGTCCTCAAGAATTAGGACTGTTTCAAAATCCCATTACTGCTGCGTGGCTGCTTCTTTTTTATCACAGTCGTCGGCCAGAGAATGCTGAAGAAGCTGTTGATTGTGTGAGCACAAATATCAACGCTGAGAGAAAGTTGTTCTGGCCGGCGGAGAATCATTCATTTTCATGAAAGAGGCTCCAGTTATGGTTGAAGAATTGAGCAAGGCTTGGTTCGACCGACACCCACAAAGTCGAAGCGACTGAATGAATACCGAGTGCATTCCTGAGTCAGCTCTTGATGATTTCCTTGTCTGCTGGTCTAACAGCTGGGAAAAGTCTCCCCCAAAAGGGACATTGGCGGACACAGGCGGGTCGTCTGCAACAGTCGGTGAGTGGACAGTGCACTGACCTCAGCGACGGCGTCCAGACCCAGTGAGTGACCGGCGGGCGCCACCCGGACAGATTCGGGTCCGCTGTCTTCGTCAAAAACACAAGCAGCTCTTCTTACTCCTCCACCACTTCTGGCAAGAGGGCTTTTTTTTCCTTCTTCCATCCCTTTCTTCAAGATACGAAGCCTCCACCGAGCCTATCAAAAATTGGAAAAGGATCTCTCCAAAGGCGGGAACGACTTCCCTTTAGCTCTCAATGCATGAATTGAAGGGAAAGGCAAAGAGGAAGAAGACGAAGACCACGAAGAAGAAGAGATGCTCCACTAGACAAGACTGAGTGAGACAAGCTGAAGTTTCACTTTTTCTACTTCTTTTGCTCGCATGACCCGCGTTAGGATGGCGAACAGTAGAAGAAGACATCATGGAAGAGTCAACAACTCGTTCTTAATTCTACTTCGCATTCTCTACCCTCGTCTGCAGGAGAATTGAAAGAGGAAACCCCATGCCAATATAGCTTCTCTCTCTGTAATTCTTTAGAGCATCACTTTCTGACATCGCGCAGCTCCCTCGTCTTTTGAGCATCCATCGATCCGACTACTCCATTTTTCCGGATGAGATCTGCGATTTTTTTTTCCTTCCTGAAAAACACATTGGTGAGCTGCATCACAGCTGAATCCGTTCATACTGAGCTAGACTTTTTTTTGAGCTGATGCTATTGTGAGCTCATTGGACGGACATTCAGTGTGGTGGAAGACTGGAGAGAGAGCGCGCAAAAATATGTTTGTTTTCACTTAAAGTACATGTTTCATACGAGACGCTGTTTTGGGGCGAAGTCACTCGTTCGTGCATTTTCTCGCGCATTGGGTCGTTTCCGAGCCATATCCTGGCCACAGGGCTAAGAACGAGCATTGAAAATATAACTGGAGTGACGAACACGATGAAGAGGAGTCGAGACACTTGGTGGGCGAGTTTTATGCTTTTCTCTGAAAGTGAAGCAAGAGGATCCTTTTCTCACAGCCATCGTACGTGACAGACGAATTTGACATTTTAAGCAGACTTTGACCGCTGCCCCGGTGACACGGAAAGGATACAGTTTTGTGCAGTGCGTGACTCCTTCTCACACAAAAGAGTGCGTAAATGCAGTCTTTTATGCTCATATGCGAAAGCAATGAGAAGCAAGAGGCCTTCTCAAGCATTCTTGTGTTGACATGAAAACCTGAAGCTGTGATAATGTTATCTCACTACTCTTTAAAGCATCCTAAACAATTTCTATTTACTTCGTGCCAGCCTATACTTTACTCAAGGTCCACCACAAGCGCCTAGAGAGGTGACCTACAAGACTGCACTTACAAATATATGGTTTAGGGACTTGTTCAAGCTTTCATAGCGGAGGTTCATCTTCTCTTCCGTGGCACTAACTGATCGCCTACAACACAAATCGCTGATGGAGATTCATGGGCTCCACTTTACGATATTGGCAACAAGTTTAAATGTATTCTTGACCAAGATTTCATGTCCATGAAAATAGATGGGCAATTTAGGTACTTGTGGCAAACCTCAGCTCATATGAACGAAGTTGTTTGGACACATTTGCGAAGGCAACTAATCTTTAAGACAATTTCTGAACACCTTTCACTTTACTCATGTCAGCTGATTGGTGACACGAGGCACACCACAAGCACTTGAAGACACCTCCTACTTTGACTTGGGAGAGATTGAGTGCATAGGGAACGTGAAATCTTGATCACGGAGAACATTAAAGCTTTTTGCCAACATTGCAAAGTTCACACAACTTGTGTAAGGCAATCAGTTTGGCAGACGAGAATAGGCTTCATCCCTTTTTCATGCCTTCAAACCAAGCATTTTTTAATAACGTAAGGGCCTTGCAGGACACCTCTCCCAGTGCTTTGAGTAAAAAAAATCTGCTGGCCTGGAGTAAGTAGAAGTTGTTTGGGATTCTTCAAAGAGTAGTCCCCTGACATTTTCACAGCTCCAGCCTTTTAACTGTCCACAAGTATGCTCATTTATGCTTGAACACCTCTCGTCTTATTCGTTTCCTATTCAAGCGTCAATGCCAAGTCTCTCTTGGACGGCGCAAAGCAGACTTGAAGAATGCACGGCAAACCTAATTTGTGAGTCCTCATCTGTTCAATCATACATATTATTATTACGTATATATAAAAAGAAGACGTGCAGGGTGGCAGTGCAGCACTAATTATTAGGTGAAAGCTCTCTGGGCTGACTGAGGGGAGAGGAACATGTTGGAGGCGCCGCCTCGGCAGTGCTGAATTTCCTCACCAGCGTCCCATTAATTAAGGCCGGGACCACAAGGAGAAAAAAGTTGCGTGAGCTGGAAAAAGCCGTCAAAAAGCCTCACACGCATTTGCTCGTGTTCTTCTTGCATTGTAGTACTAAGTAGCATTGCATTGTAGGGCTTTGTTTGGCAAAGGCAAGAAGAATCATATGTCTCAGATTGCTTTTTTGTCCAGTCCAATTGTGCCTCCTACGGATACCCGAGTATGTCTCAATAGGGTTATGCAGATACAGCCTGCAGTCGCAGTCGAGCGCTGTCAATAGAAAGCATCAAATTCAGCTCTTCTCCGCTGGAAGTAGACAAACCCAACCACATTTAGACAAGAAGGCCAATTTGTGAGGATGAAATTGTGGCAGAAGCTCAGCCAGAGACAGAAAGTGATTGGAATTGTCAGATGGGAGTCACTGGATATAGCAAAAGATCTCACGTACAGGGTGGCCAAGAAGTTCTGTGATATCTTCTGCTGGTCTCGTTGGACAGAGCCATTTCGCAAGGTATGGGTGTCACTCATTCCGCATTCACTGCACAAAAGCCTTTGCGCTTAAAGATTCCACCGAGAAGTTGAAGCGTTGGCTCCTGGGAGCGTAAGACAGTCGGTGATCAGTTCAGTCTTTGCTTGAATGTTGTAAAGTGCCGCTTACTACCATTGATCAAGACTTTCTAGTCAAGCTTTCAACTGGTTTAAAAATTTTTATGTTGCTTGAAATCCGGTACGTAAATTATGTATTACATAACGTTAATATGCCATGAGCAGCCATAACTACTAAACCAATTGAAACCAAACTTGGGGTGGTGTCAGGAGTACCCATGGAAGCATCATACAGGAGGGTGTCAAGTTTCCCCCTCTACCCTTCATAATGGGTGCACCCATAGCTAAACTCCCCCCTCCCCCAAAAAAGCTGAGGCAGTTCCGATTACAAAAAGGAAGCACAACCAAGTGATCCTTGGCATTTTTTAAATACAAACCTCTTGAAAAATGTAGCACTTGTGAGTGGGTCATCCAATTTCAAAAGTAAAACGACAACAAAAAGGCTGAGTGGGGTGCAAACCATGTGGAGCTCAGCATCAGCGCAGAGCGTGTGGACACGTCCATCTCGATCTGCACCACGTCGGAGGTTGACCGCATTTAATATTTAGCTTAGTCTTGTAATAACTTGAGCAGC
>JAAUXU010171210.1_pt1 | contig 27380 bp, 25 predicted proteins | sample 7278151 | NCBI WGS metagenome assembly JAAUXU01 (sample SAMN14350113, study PRJNA611818) | marine sediment metagenome | isolation source: surface marine sediment (1.8m) | place: French Polynesia: Moorea | collected 2018-08
CTAGGCCCTCCGGCGTCATGAGCAAGCATGCAAAAACCCCGTGTCCGGGTTGAGAGGTTGCTACGTTCCGTGAAGCAGCCAAAAGAGAGCGACGGGGTGACACTTTGACATGTACACAAAACTCATCGATGACAGTCGGGATGTGGACTGCCACATTGGCTCCTGCTGAGGCTGATCAGGTCCGCAAAGCTATGCTATATTTAGCTGTACCATATTTAAATTTCCCGCCAAAGCTTGAGCTTTGCCTCTCGACGCTAAAAAAGGCTGGTTAAAAAAGGTACTTTTTTGGAAAATGAAATTTCCTCCGCCTGAGTTTTTGCCCTGTAACTGAACATGTTTACTACGAACATTTTTGTCTTAAGAACCATTTACTATATGCTCGTGTAATTCCAAGTTTCATAAAATACTGTATGTAGAAGGTGAAGAGGACCCCTTTTTCAGCCATAACTTTTGACTTGATCGAGGTACAAAAGTGATTGACCCCCTCTACAGAAATCTGAGGAGCTCCTCCCAAACCAAACTTACATAGACTTTTCGTGTCTAGCTAGGACCACTTATTTGCTTTCAATAAAGTCAAACTTTTATGTAGTGAAGTCGGTCTCAGTACTACTTTGATCCCATATTGCGAGGTGGTGGGAGGACGGGAAACATGGGAAAATGGAAAGGTGATGTTCACATTGATGTGGTCCTTGGGATGACACAAAACACTTCTTTCAACGGGGCTGAACACGCACCCGTCCGTGTCCTACATCGCGCACCCCTTTTTCGCAGGCTGTCAAACGACTGCGCTGGATGACGCTGGCGTGAGCAGTCCGTACTATGTTAAGGGCGGCTCCGCACACAGTACCGTACGTACACTTACTGCACACGTCCGTGCATACATATCCACGCACGTAAGTCCTGTACATACAACGCACACGAAGAAGTATCAGGATATCGTACATAATTCAGCTAACGCGTCTTCTTGGCAGTAAGATAAACAAAAGAGAAAGTTTTGAAAGGTAGGGTACACACGAACAACTAGTACTGATTTGGGCAAATCCGATTACTTGTCTTTGAGCAGAGCCCTCCCAAATCCCCGTGGCTTTCTTCTTCAGGTGCGCCCCCTGCAAATCGTTGGACCCGGGGGACGACCCCATCCTGCTGGTAGCCTCCAAAAGACTCATCTCGAAAAGATAAGGAGAAGAAAAAGATTTGCCACAAGCTTCATAAGATGAAATTGCCGGCTTCAAAACAGTCAGTACATAACTTCTTCACTTCTCCCTCTTTATCTGACCAATTCTTGTACAAGCACCCGAGTAACGTGTGCAGATGGAAGGACGGTATCTTTCTAAGCAAATGTTGGCGCCCCCTCGGGTGATGGAAAGGGGGAACATTTGCAGTCATTCCCCAAGTAATTACTCACTCAGTGCGAGGCTGAAAATGTCCTTTGACGAGTTTGCCACGTGTCCTTGGTCTGCGCCTTGTGCTAGTTCCTCCTGGAGGCTACGCTTATTGTACGTAGTGTGTCTCTACCATCCCTGTTACATTACGTCTATATGACTCAGAGTGTTGATTAAGAGGGCTCGTTCTGAAGGAAAAAAAAAGGAAGGCAAGAATCTCTTGCTGCTTCTGATGAGGACGTACTTGTTCGAACTGATCAAGTACATGTTGTAAGTACATTCCAAAGTGCTGCCGCACCACTGTACTCGTCTGCCCGCTATGTTGTGTGGAGTGAGTGAGCGTTGTACCGCGATCAGTTATTCATGAATCCTGGTTGGAAGTGTTTGATGCTGATACAGAATGCATGATTATAGAACGAGAACTATTGGTCTCTGCCTATCTATAAACTATCGTAGACACAATATAGATCGTCCGTCAGTCTCCAAATCTTCCCTCAAGTATCTGACGTCGTGCAGGTATTCAAGTACATAGGCAGACTCTGGCGAGAAAACTGTTAGAGCAGAGATGACAGCTCAAGTACATATGCAACGTTGTGTGTGACGAAGACACGCGTGATTGCGCGACTCGCTCACAGACCCATATTGGGTTTCTTTCTCTTTCGCTCGTCACTGAGCCTCCGGTCGACGCCGGCGGGGAGTCTGAGCTCCACGCTGAAGGAGCTGAGCGAGCACACCAAGCAGAACCCGAGCAAGTTCACTCGCCTGAAGGTCGGGCAATCGATATGGAGCGCCTGGTTTTGACATTGGAGAAAAGCTTGTGGAGGGCGAACGTCTTACCTATTGCTGGTGCACCCCGACTTTGCCGCTCCCTCGCACCGACGGAACTGAAGAAGCAGCCGAAAATGAAAGCTCGATTGGACGAAAAAGGCCGCGCGCGCGTCCACGCGCGCGTAATCGAGTCATACCAAGGAGAGTTTCCTCCCCCCACTTCAGGAGATGGTTCGGTGAGAGCAGGAGGAGGATGGATCCATCTTCTCCACTCCGTCCGCGGCCGCTGGCACGGGCGTATGTGCGCTGGAAAGGCTGTGGTCCCCGTGGCAGTAGCGTGCGCGCACGTATGTAATCTTCAAGGGCCTGGTGTAGCACGCAAAGCCAAAATGCACTATCTGTAATAAGGCTTCGCTTTGTGAGAGACGTTGCTAGACAAGTGGATAGCCAACATGCGTGCCACAACAGCCGGCATGCGCTCCGACGAACTCCCACATGGTGGACTTACGGGGGAGAAAGCAGGGGTCGTCGGACTCGTACTTATCCACACGCGGTACTTGCGTTGTGCAACATGGACCCTCCATGCTGGTGGGTGTCCAGCATGCTGACGATGCACCCCGGGGCCGTCTCCACTGACTCCGGTACGGCGATGTTTTCGGGTTGCTGCGAAGCTGCGTCATTTTGTACTTCTGGGAAGACTGACGATGTCAGACTTCTCTACTTTCATTCTTCAATTATGTTCGCAGGTTGAACAAAAAAAAAGCTGGAGGAAAGAAAAAGAAGAGTTGCCTGGCAAATATTTTGCTACCATGATACGATGGAGAACAGTTATTACGCACAGAAGGTGGAGAATCCTTCTCTTTTCTCATATCTACGGTACACTGCACGTACTACGCGCGTCACTAATGTACATGCGAATATGGTCGAACCATTATACTCGTACGAAGAAGCATCATAGCTGACTACAAGCCATAAAGAAAATAGCTCCTCAGTGTAGAAGACTTCTCCAGTCAAGTGGGTTGTACGACAGGAACGTTGTTGGTCGTGATGATGCCAGAATCAATAATGGATCTATTGGCGGTCGCCATGTGCCAAATTTGCCCAGCCCTTGGACCTTCTGGCGAGGTAGCAGTGATGCCTCGACAGTCTTTTGACGTCCACAGCCGCAGAGAGAGACATTCTCACGCAGGTATTGTTCCCACACGCAGGAAATTCTTCATCCGTCGTCATCAGCCAAGCCTCGAGTCTCTCCCTCATGCTGTTCTCCTCCACTCACCTGAACCACGTCCGCCTGCACGTCCACGGTGCTGCAGGATGCACACGTGCACGCTCGCCCGCTCGCTCGCTCGCTCGCTCACTCACTCACTCACTCACTCACTCACCAAGATGAATGTATGAAGTAGCAACGTGAGACTCTCTCATCGCTGAAGAGACGCGCGCGCGTCGTGCGCTCTGGACGATAATTATATGCGTGCGGCTGTTAGTAAATCTCTAGGCTTCAGTATACGTACATACGTGCACGTCGGTCGACAGAGAAGCCACGGATGCAGCCGAGATGAAGGCGTCGGCGTCCAAGTACCTGCTGTTCGCCATCAACTTGGTGACGCTGGTGTTCGGGTTGGTGCTCTTCTTCCTGGGGGTGGTGCTGCAGACCACTTACGCCAATTACGACCACTTCCTGGAAACCGCCTTCCACAGCCTGTCGCTGTGGTGCGTCTGCATGGGAGTGGCCGTGTGCGTCATATCGTTCCTGGGTAAGTCCAAGAGGCCGCCGGCGATTCTTGAAACGGCCCAACGGGGGTGGGGGTGAGAAATGAGGACTCTCCCGCTGACGAAGGCTATTTCATGGTTGAGCTCTACTAGAGCCGTCAGGCGTGGCAAGAGGACAGCTAACAGACCGAATCAGCCATGATCAATCACGGCCACCGCGCGTTGACTGACGGACGCTGACTGACATGCGTACGTACGCACAAATCACTCTTAGGTGCGTCACTTTGAGGAGAAAGCAACAATCTAGAAAAATCCAGGAACACTTACTGCAACAGAGCCTGAACAAATCTTTCTGAGGTGACTCTGAGGAGGAATGAAAGTGAGCACTAAATTTATTATCGTCCTGACAGACTGGGATGCATATCTGCAGCATCAAAAGCACCTTTTGATGCTGCAGATATGCATGAGGGGCACACTTGAAGTCGTCGTCCCAGAAGACGTTTCAGACCCCACTGAGGCGTTCATGGCTGCGCACCCCAAGTCGTTAACGTTGGGGAGATTTGGCAGCTTGAGAAAAGGTCCGCAACGTGTACACGTTGGCGGCGGCAGCAAGGATTTTCCCTCTGTCCCAGGCCAGCTCCGTCAGCCTCGACTCACTCACTTCAGCCCTGCTGGCGTGTATGAATGAGACGTGGTGTTTGATGCATATGCACAGGAGGGGGCCTTGAAATCTCTGCCCCCTGAACATTCTTTGCCCCCTGTTGTCTTCTTTGTGCGCCCGAGGGAGCAATATTGCCCACTTTGAGAAACACTCTTCAAATGCCCCGACGAGAGTGATGGAACAGACTTGCGTGGATCACGTACGAGAAGGGACCCTTCTGCACTCCACTTTTGGCATTATCATTTTGCCTCCTCCTCAAGAGCAGAAGGTCCATAAAAACTGCCTGTGTTCAACAGTCACGCAAAGTGTGGTTGCGCTGAAGAATTTTCTAAAGGCTCAAATCCTAGTGCTGTTATTCGTTCAGACTTAAACAACAGCACAGCAGCTATTGGAGGGGATGGGTGGCAGAGACAGCACTCAAATACTCTGTAAGATACAGTCGAAATCACTTTCATCGCTACCCTGGGGACCCGTAGTAGTTCGGTGTATCAGCCCTGGCATTGAAACCGACTTCGACGCATTTGGGATTGGCCTACTGAAAGACTTGCGTCAGATCAGGAGCGTCGGAACACGCGAGGGCGACTGGAGCGGCTTCGACTGTTCTCTGCTACCGGGGATAAATTGATACGTACCGTTGAGCAGTGTGCGGCTGACAGCGATGCGTCGGGCTACCTTCTCTTTCGAGCTCGTGTCGGGTTGATCAAGTTCGAGCTCGGGTCGAGTCAGGCTGGCTGAAAATGGCTTGAAGCTTTCGAGCTCGGGCCTTGGCTCGAGGCATCTCTAGCGCCTGCACAGTACAGTGGCTAGTTTGACACGTCACTTTCACAGGGACAAGGGGTTCATTGCAGCAAACTTGTGAATGGAATGCAAGACCCTGTCCTTGTCTTCTTTTTGTCGGAAAAAACTGCCATGTGAGCTGTGACATCTGAGTTTTACAGAGCAATTCTCTGTGTCGGAAGTGCCAGGCTTTTTGGCATGTCTATGGCATTGTCTGGGCGAGATTTGTTCATTTCAAGAGCGTGGACTAAGTCGGTTGAGACGCTCAAAGAAAACACAAAACGTCAACTAGATCGTGATCTCTCCATCTATCTAATTCAGGGGTGACAAAACTTTTTCTGTCGAGGGGGTTGGAGGTCCTTCCCCCTTCCGAACAAGGTCTTTCTGCATGGTATGCGTGCATACCCCACGTGCGCATGCTGGCGGTACAGGGGCCCCACACTATGATGTAAGTGATGCTAATCAAATCACTCCGTAATGCGATAGGTCTGTACGGGTCCATCCGAGAGGATCACTGCAGCCTGCTCGCATTCACGCTGTGCCTAGGAGCTGCAATCCTCTTTGAGCTCTTCCTGAGCGTGTCTGCGTTCGCCCTCGTCCAGGAGAAGAGGCTGGGGTCCATCATCGAGGAGAGCATGACCAAGTCGCTCGACGTCTACAACCAGACCGGATACAAGGGAATCACCAGAGGTACGCGGCAAAAAAAAACCAATGCTGACTACAACTGAGATGATGACGGAAAGTTTCGCACTGCAAAGCCATCGCAGTCTCTTTGTTGGGCGCCTGCGCCACTGCTGCTCTGGTCTTGCCTGTGTGACAAGTGCCGGTCATATTTGGTTAGGCTAGGTTAGGTTAGGCTACTCTTAGTTGGGCTCCACAAAGCTAGGCTACTCTAGGTTAGACTGCACAAAGCCAGGCTACTATATAGGTTAGGCTGCACAAAGCTAGGCTACTCTAGGTTAGGCTGCACAAAGCCAGGCTACTATATAGGTTAGGCTGCACAAAGCTAGGCTACTCCAGGTTAGACTGCACAAAGCCAGGCTACTATATAGGTTAGGCTGCACAAAGCTAGGCTACTATATAGGTTAGGCTGCACAAAGGTAGGCTAGCTAGGTTGGTGCCACGTCGCCAGGACCATCCACTGGTGGCCACGAGCCTCACCTAAGCTAATCTGTGGTAGCCTCTGTTGGTGTCACACATTGCAGCAGCGCTGATGCACATGTAAGGGACGCCGGTCGCCGTGGAGTGCCGAAAGTTCGTCCGTGGAAGAGAAGAATGCATACAGTAATGACAAACGGTAGAGAAAGCGTGCACATTCTGGGTCTCAGGATGCACAGAACAGCACTTGCATGATGCATTTCAATGACTCCATTGATGTCAAACGTCGAAAGCGTTGCCATCAAGTGCCTTATGCAGTTGGCAGAGGATTGGGAGTTTGAACTCCAAGAGTAACTGGACTTAAGTGTAAGTGCTGGGCTTCATTAACTCCTGGGAGAAAGTCAAGCTTGCGGGGAAGATTGGAAAAGAAAGTTTGCAAATTTGCATAATTCCCTCTCTGTGCGTTATATAGCGTGGGACCTGCTTCAAATGGACTTCTCCTGCTGCGGCGTCTCCTTTCCCGGCGACTGGTCGACGTCGGCCTGGTCGCGCCATTCCACGCAGAGGCGCAATCACGTGCCACCGTCCTGCTGCGGCTTCGAGGTCGGGTCCATGACGTGCCACGTTGACGATCTGGCCGAAGTACAGCAAGGCTGCGTCGCGGCGTTGCAACAGAGCGCCCGCAACAATGCCGGGGCTCTCGGCGCCGTCGCCTGCGTCGTCGCCGCCGGACAGATCCTGCTTGTCGTCGCCGCCTGCAAACTCATGGCCGGCGTCAGGCGGAAAGATTCCTGCAAGCCATGTTACTGATGTGTACGCATATTCCATGAATAAATATGAGGTATGAAGTTCTCCCTCAGGAGCAACAACTTGAATTGACAATTGAAGATGCTGTACCAAAGTGGAGCAATCCTCATGTTGCTGCGGCGGCTGCCAATTCGATTTCAAAGGTCCTTTCCGTCCTTACGCTGACGGCACACACGTCCTGTACGGAGTGCACGTTGCACGGGCTCACGCCGAAAGTTGCCTGGGCAGTGCAACAGCGGTCACTGACGTAGCTGGCGTCTGAGGTGCTTAAGAGTTGCCGGGACATCTGAGCTTTGACCTGGTCTCAAGCCAGGCAGGAGATGCTGGAGAGGCTGTTGATAATGAGAGAGTTGCCGTACACATGAAGTCGTACGGGTGAACGAGGCCCAGATGTTGCACATGCAGTGCGCATCACCTCTGGCTGTGCTTCGGACGTGCAGGGAGGTACAGCACTGGAAGGACGAGGCCATGAGAGAGGCAAGCTTCCATCTCAGCAGGATCTGACCAGGGTGAAGACGGAGAAGTGGTGCAGTCTCCGTGGAGAAGAGGTCAAGTTGACTCGGGGAGTCCATGGGATCACTTAAGAGAGGAAGATTGGAAAAGAAAATTTGCAAATTTGCAACTTGTCCAGTCCATACAACAGGAGACAAGGTGAGCATTTCTTGAGGTTTTGTACGCGCCCACGGGGTGGTCGTGGCCTCGGCAACGATGCTTGGCGGGGTCCTTCGTAATGTGCAGGTGGTCCTGCGTCCTCTACTCTTTGCGCTCAGAAGCCTGGCACCCCTGACCTGAGGAGACGTTGGGGTCGGTACGAAAAACACAACAAGTCTGTGATCCAGCTTCATCCCGTCTGCGGTGTGAGCGCCTTCCGGCATCACACGGTTTTCCTCAATCCCCACTGAGGCACCTCAGTCGGTTCACTGGCCGTGATCATGTCGGACTCGCCGTCCAAGGAGAAGGTGGCCGCCTCGGACTCCGAGGAGAGCGGCCCTCCTTCGGAGGGGCGGTCTCAAGTTCACAAGAAAGCTTCTGTGGAAAGTAAAGTGGAGTCTAAACGGGACCCAGAAGAGTCTCTCGAGAAGGATACTTCCAGCGGCGAGGTCCCCGGAAAGTCGCCCGAGGCGGCCTCGAGAATGGAAGACTCTGAGAAATCCGCCAGAAGTCCCAAAAGGAAGAGGCGGAGCCAAAGCCGCAGTCGCAGTCGCAGTCGGAGTCAGAGTCATGACCGACGCCGGCGCCGGGGACGGAGTCACAGCCGCAGTCGCAGCCGCAGCCGCAGCCGCAGCCGCAGCCGCAACCGCAACCGCAACCGGAGAAGCCGGAGTCGCAACCGGAGAAGCCGGAGCCGCAACCGAAGAAGCCGCAGCCGCAACCGGAGAAGCCGCAGCCGCAACCGGAGAAGCCGCAGTCGGAGCAGGGGCCACGGCCGCGGCCGGTACAGGAGCAGGAGCAGGAGCCGCTCACCCGCAGAGGACAAAGACCGAAAGAGGACCAGTCGAAAGAGGCGAAGCTCTCAATCTCCTGAGGACAATGGCATAAAAAACGGAAGCAATGTGAAACCCAAGAAAGTAGACGAGAATAAGGAGTCGAAGCCGAAGAAGGCTGAGGAGACGCTGACAACGCGCACTGGTGGCGCGTATATCCCGCCAGCAAAGCTGAGGATGATGCAGGCCGCTATCACCGACAAATCCTCGAAGGAGTACCAGGTACCAAGCTACTTGCAGTACGTACATGAATTTGGATTCATCATACTAGTTTCTTACGTATCATTTCAGCGTCTGGCATGGGAAGCGTTGAAGAAGTCCATCAACGGTCTCATCAACAAGGTTAATACTCCTAACATCTCCATCATCGTCAGAGAGCTCTTCGCCGAAAACATCGTGCGCGGCAGAGGATTGCTGTGCCAAGCAATTATGCAGGTGATAACATAGCTGATAAATATTATTTCAAATACATCTTCTTAGAGCAGAGATGGCTTATTATTTACGGTTCTTCTGATAATTTTTCATTGGTTAAACAGGCCCAGACTGCGTCACCGACGTTCACCCACGTGTACGCTGCTCTGGCAGCCATCGTCAACACAAAGTTTCCCAACATTGGCGAACTCATGCTCAAGAGACTGATCCTCAACTTCAAAAGGGGCTTCAAGAGAAACGATAAGACTAGATGTATGGCCAGCACCAGGTTCATCGCACACCTTGTCAATCAACAGGTGAGTAAGCCGACAGGATGTCAATGCGGACGCATACATAATATAAGCTTTCTTCACCTATAGGTAGCCCATGAAGTCCTAGCGCTGGAGATTTTGACTCTGCTTCTAGAGAGCCCCACCGACGATTCCGTCGAGGTCGCCATCGCCTTTCTTAAGGAATGCGGGCAGAAGTTGGGTGAAGTCTCCCCAAGGGGAATCCACGCTATTTTTGAGCGCCTGAGGCACGTTTTGCACGAGAGCAAGCTCGACAAGCGAACACAGTACATGATTGAGGTGAGTTTAGGGCTCCAAGCAAGATTTCTTGCTGCCTTGCAGGTACCGGGCGCGCCAGAAGTAGCGTGCATGTTTTGGGGGTCATGATACTGCCAAATTGACATCTGCTGTCAGCTATCGGCTTATTCTGACAGCTGCCTGGTGAGTGACGGCATCCTAAAGTTTGGCAACATGAGCAGGCCACCTGTGCAAGGCCATGGACAAGGCCTTGTTCATTGGAGGGAGCTCAAATTTGATGCTAACTTACAAAAGGGAGGCATTTTATCTAACTGAAGTTTATCTGTTTTGGTGTTATGATTCCTCACTTTGCGGGCCAAAGTGGATGCGAGATCTGCATGCATCAAAGACAAAATCATCCGAGCCGAAGTTATGAGGGACATCAGCAGACTTCAGGGTGTATCTAGAGAGAAGATTTTCTGGCGAGGCATTGAGCTCTTCAAAAAGAAGTGGTTCGGAAGAGGGGGTTGGCCGATTGTTGGAGTATTTTAATTCACAGAGACTTGACCAAAATTCTGGATAGTTTGATTGATATGAAGATAACCATCTGCAAACAGTGTAAGCAATCAATGACGCAATCTAGACGGAAAGGGTGCCCGACTGTTGGAGGCTACGAGGTTGTTCAAACCTCGCAGCCTCCAACAATCGGGCCATCCAGGATTACGTATTCTGAACGAACGCAATCCCTACCCAAAGCTGAATGCATCTACACCTGAGCGAACTCTCGCTACTTGGACTGAGGACTCAAAGGAATGTGGAAAGCATTCAGGACGGGAATGATGACACTCGCTACTACGTCTGCGCATCTGCTGCCTATTACGCTCCACTGAAAGTGCTGCTGGCAACCCTTGAGAAGAAAGAGCAAAGAGGCCACTGGAGATCACTTGAAGAACTGTTTGAATGTGCCTCTGGCTTGTCAACAACATGACTGCAGAAGCACCATTGAGTGCAAGGTCCATGTATAAAAGAGGTCTCCAGTTGGTTCTCTGCAAGCGCGCACTGGGATTTGGCTTTCGACGTAGATGCCTTGAAGCTCCTGCTGCTGCAACGGCGCTCCAACGGCAAAAAACGAAAACGTGGCTGTCCTGCTAAAGCCCACAAAGCTTCAATTGTTCAAAAGTTCTTCAAAATTACATCAATCTCCTATCCTATCCTGGTATCTCCTATTCTAAACTTTTTCAGTGAATTGAGATATCCCCAAAATAGGTACCCACTTTAACGGGATGTGTGTGAAATAAGTGCTATCGTCAAGATTTTAGGCCCTTATGCTATTATTATTCAATAGTCAAACTTATGTTTAGTGACGCCAAGTCAAACTTCGACCTGCACACTGCAGCTAGAATAAAGCATCACGGTTTCTTGCGCACCGGAGTTTAATGATTGGACCCTTTGACAGGTGATGTTTCAAGTGCGCAAAGACGGCTTCAAAGATAACCCAGCCGTGGTGAATGAGTTGGACTTGGTAGAGGAGGAGGATCAGTTCACTCACATGTTGACGCTGGATGACGCCGTCAATGGGTAAGAAGGTCAGATCTTAATCCATACGTGCCCTGTTTTCACAATATCTGTTCTCTCAACTCTCCTCAGCGAGGACATTCTGAACGTTTTCAAGCACGATGCCGACTACGAAGCTAACGAACAAAAATACCAGGCAATCAAACAGGAGCTCCTGGAGGATAGCGATGACGAAGATGACAAAGATAAAGGCTCTGGAGACGATGATTCGTCCTCCGGAGATGAGTCTGATGATGAGGCGGAGCTGGACGAGGAAAAAGAGTTGGCGGCGCCAATCGTGGACAAAACTGAGACCAACCTGGTGGCGTTGAGAAGAGCAATCTACCTTACCATTCAGGTAACATGTCCTTGAACGCCAAGCCAATGCAAGTCTATACATCTTTTCTTCGTCTCCAGTCGTCTCTTGACTTTGAAGAGGCCGTACACAAACTCGTCAAGATGAACTTGCAGGAGGGACACGAACCTGAGCTCTGTCACATGGTTCTCGGTGAGAGGTCCTAGAATGTTCCTAAAGTGTCCGCAAAGTGACGCAACTGTTCTTGCAGATTGTTGCGCTCAGCAGAGGACGTACGAGAAGTTTTTCGGCCTGCTAGCCCAACGGTTCTGCCAGCTCAACAAGGCTTACATCGAACCTTTCCAGGTACTTGGTGCTGCGCCTGCACTTAGCCTTCAGTGATTCTTGAACCCATGCCTTGTCTCCTCCAGAACATATTTGAGTCGACGTACAAAACGGTCCATCGTCTGGAGATTGGCAAGCTACGCAACTGTGCCAAGATGTTTGCCCACCTCTTGTTCACTGACGCCATCAGCTGGGAAGTTTTGACTTGCATCCATCTCAACGAGAACGATACCACCAGCTCGTCGAGGATCTTTATCAAGATACTCATGCAGGTGGGTCTGAATTTAAGAAACGTTGTCCGAAATAATCATGCTCACTTTGTTCACTATGTAGGAGATCGCTGAATACATGGGCATGGTGAAACTGAACGAGAGGCTGCGAGATCCTACGCTACAGAGTGCCTTTGAGAACGTTATGCCGAGGGATGATCCACTGAACACCAGGTGAGAGAGCGGAAAAATGTACCGGTTGTATCGACCAGCTGCTGTGACTGTTGTGCAATCTTGTCTTTACAACAATTTTTCAGGTTTGCGATCAACTTTTTCACCTCCATTGGTCTCGGTGCACTAACTGAAGACCTTCGAGCTCATCTAAAGGCCAATCCCAAGCCCGTCGTCAAAGCCAAGCCCACCGCATTAAATGATGACAGTTCAAGCAGTTCTTCGTCGTCTTCAGACTCTTCATCGTCGTCATCGTCGGACTCGAGCTCCTCCGAGGAGGACAGGTACAAAATTCAACACACACTCATCATTTCGATTAGCTCCAAGCATCCGAAACAGACAATACTTCTCTCGTTCTAGTTCCGAGTCCTCTCCAGAGAAGAGCAGGAAGAAGAAGTTGAAGTCGTCTCGAAGGCAACCTCAAAATGGAAAGTCTGAACTCGCCAAGACGAGCTTCAGGAGGAGGTCAAGGTCCAGAGACAAGAAGGAGAAGGATGAGTTGTTGAGAAGAGACAGAAAGAGGCACCAAAGCTCAGATGCGGAGACTGACAAGACAAAAAGAAGGCGACGCGACAGAGAAAGGAGAAGGTCCAGATCTGGGTCTAGTGGTTCATCTAGGTCTAGGTCTAGATCTAGATCTAAGAGGCGGGAGAGGGAAAGCCGACGAAATCGGCATTCGGACCAAAAAGATAAAGAAGAAAATTCAAGGAAAGACAGAAGGAGACGTCGCAGTTCAGGAGAGAGCGATACCAGGGGCGAGGTGGATAGAAGAGAAAAAAAGAGACAAGATCACAGAACACACAGAGGCAGAGAAGCTGGACGAGAGAGGGAGGAATCGTCACGGAACAGGGACAGGAGATAGATGACGCATTTGTCCAACACCACCGTATCCATACAGCAAAACTTCAGACGCTTTTAACGGCCTCCCTTGCGGGCCCACCAGAAGTTCCGGCATCTGGAATCGGCCCAAGAGACAATCTTGAGTCCCAAGTCGAGGAAGGAGAAACCCAGGAAGAGCCCGAGCGATCCGCCAATTCCTGCCACAATCGTGTTGAAATCGTACAAAACCACCTGCTTGGTTATCGTAGTCTCAATCTCGCCGAAGTACATTTCCACCTTTAAGCTGTCTCTGTCTGAGGAGAAGATCCAAGTAGCTTAGCAGCTCAAGAAAAGTTAAAAGTCCTTAATGACTTGAAGCTATTTTACCTGACAGCAAGGAGGACCTCATATTTACCACGTAGAATGATCGCTCGCAAGGATCAGAGCATCGTCCTCGCACCATACTGATCATCTGGTGGATGGCGTGACTGGTGCGAACAACTTGCGTCATCGTCTGGCAAGGTGGGCTCTGGCTGGTGTAGTAGGCAACTGGTGGCCAGTAGCACAACTCTGAAGCCTTGACAGAAAGCAGAAGATAACACAGTTCTATCTCCATCTATACAGAATGTCTATACGTACATTGACAAGCCTTCTTACGGATTTTCTAATACAATCTTCGAGGTCGCTCATCTGTGTGTGGGGATGACAAGATGAATGAATGGGACTGTTGCTCTTAATCCACTTCCTGAGGGTCAACTTGTAGTGGATTCCGGGGTACAGATCAAGCTGCTCCATGTCCTGCAGCCAATAATCCAGGGCTAGGCCAATCTCCCCCCCCGAGGGGAACACCAACATGTGCAAGTGGTTCTTGCCGTCAGAGTTTGGCTGCGGCACCTTGAGCCTTAAGCCGTAGTGGTTTGCATTAGATGTCACCTTCACGGTCGTGCTGATCGTGGTGCAGCCTAGGGAGAGGGGGAAGGAAGTCATTTTATTAGCACCTTTAGCATGATAAACTATGAACTTGCCGAAGTAATACAACGATGGAACATCTGCCACTTCTGCACCGTCATTCCCCTCCATGGAGACGTTGTTCTTGTCGAGGTGAAGCTTGATCTCTCCATCTTCCATGTAAATGAGGGAGGCCAAAAGTTCTCTCCACTAACAAGCACAAAAGTGAACCTCTGGATAACTTCCCAGTGCGGCGACGGTCATTGCTCACCGTATACGACATGTTCTCGAACCAGCGGTCCAACTCCTCTCTGGAGTCAATCTCTGTCCCCAGCTCTTCCTCCTGCAAGAGTATGCTGCTGGCGTTCTTGGAGTGAAAGGGACATACGGCTACTTTCGGATAGGTCAACGCAGAGGCTCGATCGGAGTTGATCACGCTCGTGGTTTCTTTCGAAATAAAGCGCGCAAACTGCTCCTTAACCTACGTGGGTGACCAGGACTGCGGGTTAGTCTTGCAGGTGCGCCCGGAGGTTCGAACGACGTACCTGAGACACGGATGCAAATACCAGCAGACACACGAACAAGAACTTGACCACCGACGCGCAGTGGCCTGTCTTCGCCATGCTTCCTTCGTTGGAGTAAGTCGGAGCGTACTAGAAGTACTTAGGGCTTCGCCAAGTTCTGGACTGCGAATTATCAGTGACGATCATCACAAGAATGAAGTATCATTAACGGATCCCAACGTGGTCTTTTAATCCATTATTCCAATATTGTGTTACTAGCAGTTGATAGGAACCTGGATGATTTTATGTAGATATTCAGTCCGACAGTTCGTATTGATCAGGGCGCCGAGGAAGAGCTCGCTAAGTTTGACAATGACACGCATTGCACGGTTTACCCATGCATGGCACAATGGGTATTGTCGTTCCATACATGAGCACAAGTTCTTCAGGATGAATGCAGTTGTTCATCCTGTAGTTGCAAGGATCAAGGGAGAAGAGGTGTCCGTGCTCACTTTGCGTGAGCAGTTGATTAATGGTAATAGAATCCAAGTATGGATTCGGACGACTTCAAGGTGTGAGCCAGTCGTGCAGGACATACGTCGTATATTGAAAAGCCACTTTAATGTTAAGGTTTCATGCATGTTTAAGAATGTAACTGAAAGGAAGTCAACGTTAAGTCATTTCTCCGGAGCCATTGGCCCCGGGGTGGCCGGCATTCATCCCCGAAGAAGTAGGTAATATGTCCATGCCGCCGTCTTTGGGGACCATATCCTCGGGGTCCTCTGACAATTCCGGGAATGACCCTTCGACGTTATCATCGGCCAGAGATAAGATATCGAGGTTCTGCGTGCCGTTGGCCGTGGCCGCCTCCATCTCAAACTCTCGCACCAGATTGGTCAAGTTCATGCCGTGTAGGAAGCCAAGTTCGTCTTCGCCACTCTCTGCGCTAACGGTTCCCGCTGATGACCGCTCCACCACCTCGCCTTCTGTCTTGATCTCGTTTAGTATTTCTTCGACCTTTTGCTTCTCCTCGTCTACACTCATGGTGACCGCCGGAGGAGAAGCAGAAGTCGTCCTCACTTCGTTCAACTTCGAGTCTTCCTTTTCTAACTCTTCCTCTTCTTTCACTGCCAGGAAAGAGACCATTGGAGAGGAAGTGATCAGCTTCTTTCGCTCTTCCTCCCATATCATCATCTGCCTCTCCCCATACTCGATGAGGGCGTCCTCCTGGACGTCCGCGCTGGTGCGAACAGTCGAGGCGAAGCAACGCATCTTGTTTAACATGAAAGCGGGAGCGGTGAAGCCCATCAGTTCGTTCGGTTGTTGTCGAGGATGAGAGGAATAATCCGGAGATCGGGCCAGCTCCAGGATGTCACCCAAGACCATCAGATAGGCTTTGCCGCCCGTGGTGGACATCAGTTGATTCCTGGCCAGCCACTCTTTGTCTTCCTGATCGCCAGAGTATCTACAAGAACAAGATTGCGCTGTGCGAGCAGTTGGGACAAGGTAGGTACATGCATCGAGTCGAGGAGATACATGTGGTTAAGCGTGAATGATGAACTCCAGTGCAATGCTGGAATGATCATACTTACTTGAACAGTTCCGGATGCTTAATGTAAAGGCGGCCTCTCGTCTGACCGAATCCAAGAGCCTTGTTGGCCTTCGAGCCCAGTATAAACAAGCTGTCCTTCGTGAAGCGCTTCGGCTCCCACTTCGGGCCTTCCCTGCGGACGGGCTTGCCAGTCTTTGACACGAGTATCAGGTCCGTGTTCGGCCGCGCCGACCTCAACTCGGATTTCGTCCTTTTCGACACACTGCCGCCACAATACTTCTTCACGTCGTGCAGCTCCGGACCTTTCGCCCGATTACCGCCTCCATTTCTCTTTGACAAGAATGAGGCGACCTTCTTCTCCGACAAGTCCGCCGAACAGTGCTGTCGGACTTTGAAAGCTTCCTTGGCGTGGTCTAGAGCGCTGATGCACACGTCGTCGACGAGCCTCTCACTTAAGCAGAATGTGTCTAGATTGGAGAGTGCGTTGGCCGCTGCCGGCAAGAAGTAGTCGTCGGCGAATCGTTGCATGACCCGCCTTACCTCAGCGTTGATGGCCGGCTGGATGAGCGAGCGAAGCAGCTCCATGGCTTGCACGGGGTCGTTTAGCGTGGCAGAGCGGCAACGCGCCATCGCCACTCTCGACGTGGGCGTCATCAGGGACTGGTGGATGGCACTGCGACTCAGGGCCTCCAATGTCTTGCGTCGAGGGCAGCAATGAGGGGCCATCTTGTTAAATGTATTCATGCCTGATTAGAGGGAGCGCCGGCGGCCGGCTCAGTTAAGATGCTGATCTCGAGGACGCGCAGCCCGCGCTCAATGGGGTCTGTCAGAAGGAGGCCGCGCTTGGTCCACACCTGCTCATTCTGCTCGACCACAAATCGAGCGACTTTCTTCAGGCACTTCTCGTAGTGAGTCTCGGAGCAAAAGTATACGAGGTAGGCGGTAAGGCAGGCCATGCAGCCCTCGCAGAAGGTGGCGCAGTTGGCGCGCTCCGCCTCAGCATACATGCTATTCATCATGTTGACGGTGAACTCAAACTGCTGGCGCTCGATGCGCCCGTTCAACTCGGCTGGAAACGCAGTCTGGAAGTGCACGCCGCACCCCTCGGAATAGTCACGCTGCACGAATATCTTCTTGCAGTCGGCAAAGTTGACAGTGTTGGGGCGGTAGGCGCCGGCGCCGCCGACGCCCGACGCCATTCTCCAGCGACCCCCCTCTTACTAGAAGGGGGCGTTGAAGATAGAACGTGCCTGATCGATGGCTGGAAAGGACGACTTCGTCTAGAGGAGCTTTGACAGGGACCTTTTCTCACTCTGTGGATTATCTCTTCTCTCTCTTCGGTTCTTCGCTTGATTACTGTTACTGATGGTGCTGGCTGTCGGGCCGCTGGGCTGCTGGCTCACGTCCTGCTACGGCCGGCCGTCGCTGCTCGTCTGGTCCGGCAGAACCTCTTCTTCAGCCCGTTCGCCCTTGCTTCCTTCTGCTCTGCAAAACAGATCGTCTGGAGCTTCCACTTCGTGGAGGTCAAGGACCTGCGCTGGTCCCGACCCTGGTGCCCGAACTATAAACGAAGATGATAAGTCTATTGATATTACCACAGATTCCACTGACGACGACCATGACTGAGATGAAGCAGCCGTCGGCGCCCATGATGTGGACGAAATCCCATGCCACGGTCGCGGCGACGAACGCTTTGGCAACCTCGTCCTGGCAGCTTCGCCACGGGCAGAGCAGCGGCGAGGCAGGGTAGGCTTCAGCAAACACCGGCGTTATGTTGTGTTTCACGTCTTCGTGATTTTCAGGCCAGTCATTCTCCCGCTCGCTCTCAGCTGCCGCCGTCTTGTTTTCGGTGGATTTCCTCGCCTTCTTGCTCGTCTCCTGCGCCACCGGAGCCATCATGGCAGCCCGCTACGACCGCGCCATCACTGTCTTCTCACCCGATGGACATCTGTTCCAGGTAAGAGGAGAACGGTTAAGGTCCGTGGGACCAGTCTAAAAAATCTCGCTGACCTCACCAGGTGGAGTACGCTCAAGAAGCGGTCAAGAAGGGCTCCACGGCCGTAGGCGTCCGCGGTGCCGGAGTAGTGGTTCTCGGGGTGGAGAAGAAGGCAGTGGCCAAGCTGCAGGAGGAGCGCACAGTCCAGAAGATCTGTGTGCTCGACGATCATGTCATCATGGCGTTTGCCGGACTGACGGCCGATGCCCGCATCCTCATCAAAAAAGCTCGCGTCGAGTGCCAGTCGCATAAGCTTACCGTGGAGGACCCCGTCACCTTAGAATACATCACGCGGCACGTGGCAGGTATGTATAAGTTGGACGAGCGCTCGAGGATCAAAGGAGTCACAACGAGAACTCATAATTTCCAAGTTCTTGGGAGGCTTCCAAGGTCCATGCAAACGATACATGTCCGACAGCAATCGATCCTGTCTGGCACTACTTCTTCTGAACCATTTTGAAGTCGTTCCTCTCCCTCTTCGTAGGCACCCAGCAGAGGTACACGCAGTCCGCCGGGCGCCGTCCCTTTGGCGTCTCCTGCCTGCTGACGGGCTTCGACGACGACGGCACTCCTCATCTCTATCAGACTGATCCCGCAGGCACCTATTCCGAGTGGAAGGCCAACGCTATCGGGCGCAGCGCCAAGACCGTGCGAGAATTCTTGGAGAAGCACTACTCTGCCGAGGTGGCTGCAGATGACCAAAGGACCATCAAACTGGCCATTATGGCACTTCTCGAGGTGGTCCAGCAGGGCGGTCGTAACCTGGAGGTGGCGGTGCTCAATCCGGGCAAGAAGATGCGGATGCTCACCGTGGAAGAGATCGAGAAGTTTGTGGCGGAGATCGAAAAGGAGAAGGAAGCGGAGGCTGAGGCGGCCAAGCACAAGAAGGGCAGCGCTTCAAGCCAGCAGGAATGATGAGATGTATTTTTTCACGGCGTTCTTCATGCAAATGCAGTTATAAGTGACGCTACTGTAATACTTTTAACCTGATGCTATGAGAATCTGAGATGGACGCAGACCTTTGCACTCGTCGTAGCACGCATAGGTGGGTCACCTTGCGTTGTCCTCGAGAACCACGGCCATGGCTTGTTTCTTTGAACGTATGGAGCGTAAAGAATGGTAGTCGCGACGCACATGCCGGCAAGGGAAATTAAGTTTATTATGAGTCTGTCTTAACACACATGTGTACTGGGATTTGTATTAGTATTGGACGTGTGGACAGACACGTAGTAGACAGAGAGGTAAGTCAACCGGAGAGCAGTCGAGCCTCTTCTAAAAGGAACGTATAATATGCATCTGTGCTGATTGTTAGTTTTGTCTCGACTCACGCACTCCTCCCTAACGGACACACACATCTGAGGAAGTTGCTCACGAAGCCAGCTTGGTGACGGCCGGGTTGGGCATGGGCCTGCCCGGTTCCGGCGTGGCGTGCGCCGGATCGGACGCCAGGTGCATGGACTGTGAATGATCGTGCAGCGGTTGAATGATGGAGGTCTTCCTGGCCGGCACCAGCTCGGGCGTAGGAATAGTCTCGCCGGTGGGAGGCTGTGCCAGCACGGGCATGGCGAGGCGCCCCATGCCGCTGGGGCCTCCAGCCACGCCGACGCCGCGAGGCTTCTGTTTGGCCATCTGGTAGTCGCCGCTGTCGAAATACTTCTGTCCCTTGGCCAACCGCTTCTGCAGGAACGCGGAGTGACCGCCCCCGCCGGCTCCGCCGCCCGGGATGCCCCTCACGCCACCCATGGCGCCCTGGGGGTACTTGGCCCGCAGCTTCTGCTCCTCCTGGCGCTCGATCTGCGCCTTCTCCTGCTTGGACAGAGTCGGGGGAGGCATCGAGTCCGAGTCCTGCTGCTGCTGGGACGATGGCGAAGACATGACCAAGGTCTCGTCGTCCCTTTCCTTTCCAGTCGTTCCCCGAGCTGCTTAGTCAGTCCGACGCTTCTGCGACTTTGTTGACGTAGAAGAGAGCGAGAGTTGTGACGTCGTCACATGGCTAACAGGGTTCCTCTTGAAGATGAGAGAGGACAGAAAGCTTTGCCCAAATCTCACGTCACTTTTTTTATTGAAAGTTTAAGTTTGCTTAAGTGTTTGTGCAGGAGTTCGTCCCTCCTGAAAGTGGTGACTATGAGGAGACACTAGAAGTCCGTGATGAAATCCGTGATCATAGCGTGCGTGCCGCAAAGGACACGCAGTCTTTATGCTCAGAGTCTGAAAAGAGGAATTTGACCAGGATGAAAGTGTGCGCTTAGCAGAGGAGATCAGACTTTCTTAGGATCAGAAGTTGTCACCGCAACTACGAGTACAAGGTCACGTTTTGTCGTCTGAGTACACAAATTCAGTACATAAGATGGAGCCGATTGTCCAACCGTCGATTTCAGTACCTACCCAGCTGGGCTGTTTCAAGACGATCAGGCGGAGCGATCGACCTGTCTTCCTTTCTTCTACTTCTTCTTGTTCTTCTTCTTCTCTGGGGTCTGGCTCAGCTCGGCACTGCAATCTGTAGCCAATCTCGCTCCACTGGTGTGCTCTGAAGAGTAAGGACACAGAGTTCCTTCTCTCGCTGCCGTCCTTCTCCCCCGGGTCCGTGTACTCAGCCTGCCGCCTACGCCCAAAAAAGGGGTTGCCAAGGAAAAGGCCGCGAAGAATTGAGTCCATCTCCGTCCTCGAGGCCGATGTAGTACATAAATTGCGTAATACAACGACTCTCAACAGAGAATCAACATTTCACTTTGAGACAAATACGTTGTTTCCCACTTGAAATTCCAGACAAAAATATTAAAGGAGTTCGACTAAAACTTGTGCTAATGTGGTGGATTAAACGGTAAAGTGATTAACAGTGAAAAAACAGTTCAGCGCATCTGTATGACGTCAGATGATGGCGACAGACACGAAACCGCCGTCTCCTGGAGCAGCGGCGACAACTTTTGCTCGGACGAGTAGGTCTTCGTTGCCATTATGCCACCAGTCGCGTGTGGAGGCTTTGGCTGATCACCAAGTCTCTTCAGGGCTTGACGCAGTCCTGCCTGTTGCTCCTATACCATTACATCATTTGGACTGACGTTGCACATGCTCGAGAGCCTCATCCACGACCACCCCGCCGGGTAGTAGTGGATCATCTTTTTTGCAGTCCTTTTCACTTTGCTAGCTCAAAACGTGCAAAGGTACGACCCCACCACGTCGTGAATCGAACTTCCCGCCCACCACCCGACGTCAGACTTAGTTGCTGCCGCCTGGCGAGCAGGAAGAGGCTGGCCTTGGCGCTACCATCGTTCACGTTGATCTTCCGGAATCGACGGTTGGTGGCAACTTTGCCCGTCGTCTCCTTCTCGCCGGCCAGGCCCTCCTCCATCGTGACCAAGGTGAATTGCTGACCTCCTCCAAAAATTTGGGGAATTTTTGAAGTATTGTCGGTGGCAATTGTCGCTGAGATCACGTCGTGGCGGCATTTGCTGCTTGGCGCTGCAGTCATCGGCCTTTCCGACTGCTGGGTCGACCATCGGCAACCTGGCTGAGAACCACTGATCGAGTGACGTTTATTTTCCGGACTTGGACGTCGGACGAAAAGGCTCTTGACTGCGGCTATGACTTGAGTGCGCCAGCGCGACGATGACGTCTGTCCTTGCTGTGGTGCAGCGCCGCTTCGAGGGCGTCGACGACTGTCGCGCGCTCGCCGCAGCTGAGGGCGGGCTTGTGCAGGGCTGGACCAAGTCGCGGAGGCTGTTTGTCGTGGCCTCCGTGGGCAAGAAGAGCGCCGTCATCCTCTTCAACCAGGAAGATCCGTTCCCGGAAGGCGGCCTGCCCATCGACAGGGACTTCAAGTAAGTGGATCCGAATCACTTGCCGTGGTCCTATGTCTTGATGTCGCCTCTTTGCCACTCAGGTGCGACATCGATGCCGGAGAGATTCTTTCTCTGACAATATCCTCAGCCAAGACTACCTTCATGCTGGAGATGTCACCAGGAAACGAGTCGCAGGCTTTTGTGGGAGAGATCTTCAGGCAGATGGAGGGCAAGTCCAAAGAAGAGTCCACCGACGCTAGCTGGTTGCAGGAGATTCTTTCCGTGATAGGTAAACAACTCTTTTGTCAATCGTCGGAAACGCCAAGTTATAACTTATGACACTTATACAGTCTTGTTTCAAGCCAATGTTGGGGGTTCGAGTTTCCAGAGGAAAAGCTCCAATTCCAAAGTTGGCAAATTTTGGGTCAAATTTCGATTTTTTGCTGTGCCTTTAATAATTGTCGGTAAATCCACAAATGACAAAGTGCAATTGCCGGCGCTATCGGCGCACAAAGGCTGGGAAAATTGCTAAAGAACATGAGTTTTTGGAAAAACACTTTATCTGTCTTAGTAGCACACTGTAAAACGAATCAAAGTAGCACTTAAGGACTTATATCCAGTGGTCTTTGTATCCACTGATCTCCACGTCATCCAGCGATCCTCACCTTCAATGGTCCTTTTATCCAGTGATCCTCACCTCCAGTGATCTTTGTATCCACTGATCACCACGTCATCCAGTGATTCCCACCTCCAATGATCCTTGCATTCATTGATCCTCACCTCCAGCGATCCTAACTCCAGTGATCCTAACCTCCAGTGATCCTAACCTCCAGTGATCCTAACCTCCAGTGATCCTAACCTCCAGTGATCCTAACTCCAGTGATCCGAACCTCCAGTGATCCGAACCTCCAGTGATCCGAACCTCCAGTGATCCGAACCTCCAGTGATCCGAACCTCCATGATCCTCACGCACAGTGATCCTCACACACAGTGATCATTTCCTCCCGTCATCCTCATCATGAACTTTAAATCTGATTTACGGTGATTCGTGGAACTCATCTGACGCATGTCGAGGCGTTTGAGCCTATGCCTAAAGCCAAGAATACCGTCTCACTGACTCACATGCAGATTTTCACATTGTGTGCACATTTTTGGCAGAATTATGTTCTTGAGTTACTGGCTGACTCAGCACATTATGTTATGCAACGGGAAAACTCGAACTCGAAACTCGACCTCTTGCAGAACCCGAGTTTTTGCAAAGACTAATAATCAATGCACACCTCTAGGAAGGAGTCCGAATGCGAGCGAAAAAGATCTCACCTCCCAGGGCGACGATGCAGCGTCTCGAGGAAGTCAGTTGCTGGAGGATCTCACAATCAGCGACGAAGACAAGAGTATGGAATTCTCGCTGAACCGTCAGGATATAGCGATGGGCGTGACTACGCCCATCGAGGCCAGGGAGTCCGTTGTCAAGCTCCAGATGACCCAGCGAGAGGACCAGTTCACGCGGCTTGAAACGTTCAGGCTCTTCATTGGAACATGGAACGTCAATGGCCAGTCTCCACCCCAGCCGGCCGCAGGTCGCAGTCCGCTGGCCCAGTGGCTGGCCGACGATGAAGACCCGCCAGATCTCTATGCCGTCGGGTTCCAGGAGCTCGACTTGAGCAAAGAAGCATTCGTCTTCAATGAGTCTCCAAAGGAGGAAGAGTGGCAAGAGGCTGTGTGGACCTCGCTCCATCCCGGCGCTACGTACAAGAAGGTGAAGCTCGTTCGCCTCGTGGGCATGATGCTCATCGTCTTCGTTCGCAATGATCACGCCGCCGACATCAAAAATGTATATGCCGAGACCGTCGGGACAGGAATCATGGGAAAGCTAGGGAACAAGGGCGGTGTTGGTGTGCGTCTGGAATTCCACAACACAAGCGTGTGCTTTGTCAACTCTCACCTTGCTGCTCACGTGTCTGAGTTTGAGCGGCGCAATCAGGACTACCACGACATCTGCTCCAGGATGTCGTTCCAGCAGTTCGTCCCTCCGAAAGCCATCAAAGATCACGACGTCATCTATTGGCTGGGCGACCTCAACTACCGCATTACTGATCTGGACACGGACGCAGTCAAAGACATGCTCAAGGCGAACAACCTAACTGAGCTACTTTCTTTCGACCAATTCAGACAGCAAAAGCTCTCTAAGAAGATTTTCCAGGGCTTTAAGGAGGGAGAGATCAACTTTTTGCCCACCTACAAGTTTGACCCAGGCACAAATGATTGGGACTCCAGTGAGAAATGCCGATCGCCAGCTTGGACTGACCGGATACTTTGGAAGGGTGATCACGTGGAGTTATCAGATTATCGCAGTCACATGAACCTCATGGTGAGCGACCATAAACCGGTGTCTGCCATCTTTCGCTCGGGTATGAAGGTGGTCGACCCGGTCAAGTACCGTAAAGTGTACGAGGATGTCATGAAGCGCCTGGACCGAATCGAGAACGACTTCCTGCCTCAAGCCATGGTCGACACCACTGAGGTGACCTTTGGCGAGGTGCGCTACTACGAACCGGCCAGGCATACGCTCACGGTGGCCAACACAGGTCAGGTACCCGTGCAGTTCCAGTTCATCAAGAAACTGAACGACAAAAGCATTTGCAAGCCGTGGCTGACAGTTGAACCTAGCATGGGATCCATCATGCCCGGCGAGAAGAGCGACATTGCGCTCGAGATCTACGTGGATAAGACGACTGCAGGAGCGCTGACGTGTGGCCACGACCAGATGTACGACATTCTCGTGTTGCATTTAGTCGGCGGCAAGGACATCTTCATCACTGTGTCGGGCGAGTACAAACGAAGTTGCTTCGGGGCTTCCATCGACGCCCTCTGCAAGATGACGGTGCCTATTGCCGAAGTACCGGTGGGGACCCTCATGGAGTACGAGGGCGTCTCCAAGCCCACGTCCTCCTCGACAGAGAGTGAACCTTACCCTGTGCCCAAAGAGCTGTGGTTTCTCTGTGACATGATCACTTCTCTTGGACTACACATGGAAAATCTCTTCCTCCAGCCTGGCATGCGCTCGGAGATCCTGGCCCTCCGCGACTGGTTGGACACCGGTCTTCCAGCGCAGTCACCTTCTGTGTCAATTCATTCCGCGGCCGAGGCGCTGCTTATGTTCCTGGAATCTCTGCGTGAGCCGATCGTGCCACATGCGATGTACGCCGCCTGTCTGGAGAGTGCACCCAACTACTTGCAGTGCCAACAGGTGGTGGCGCAGCTTCCTCCTCACCACAAACAAGTCTTCGCATACATGACGGCGTTCCTGCAAGAGGTGGTGCGCCACGCCGTGAAACAGGGCATTGACCCCAAGGTGTTGGCTCGTGTGTTCTCCGGGATCTTCCTCAGAGATCCCCCCGGCTCCAGCCTGGGATCCGGTCTGAGAATGCGCCCTAACCAGGAGTTGTTAGAAAATAAGAAGGCTCGCTTCATCTACCATTTCATCGTTCAAGAGCCACAGGATTGAGGGGCGCACTCGTCGATTTCTAGTCAGCTATCGTGTTACGTCCCTAGCATTTCTAATCTCTAGTATTGGTTGTGCTCATGGTGCACTATTCCCTAATGCAACAGCGGAACGTTATTATGCATAAGAGTGATAGTCTCAGTTTCACTATCGTGTTCGGAGGTACCTGACGTATCTCGTCAATAACATAAAGCGCTGCTAACTTGAACGTGAGTGCTGTAGCAAATGACCGACGATGAGTTATTTCCTTCTAACTCCCAGACCCACAGCTTTCATGCGTAGCACGCCATGAAGAATAACGTCTCGTCCAGCTTTTCCACAGGTCCTGGAGATGATCCCCGTTTGGACGAGTTCACTCCGTCTGTCATGTTGTTCCATGATACCTCGTTTCTTCGTCTGTGGACTTCGATTGGGCTCATGCTTCCGCTTCGCGTCATGACACCGCCTTGGACATAGCACGTGGCCCCCGTCCTTGGTCCTGCAGTCGCTCGACACCGGGCTCTATTTGTGTGCCGAGCTTGAGACGACGTTCTGCTGCCTGCGCTCCAAATGCAGTTGGACCCATGCTTTGCTCTGGCCACTGCTTAGGCTTTCAACACAATTCCTCAGGAACTTTAGCATGCTAGTAACTTAAGTATTTTAAATTTGAATTCGAAAAATTCGTGAAAGTGCGTGCGTCCAAAAGCTTCGAACCTGGCAAGTCGAGAGAATTGGGAAGAACAAGAACATCGTACAGGAAGATCGACAATCGTCAAATTATGCGCCAAGGAAACGTCTGTCCCATCACAAAAAGAACAAGAACATCGTCCTGGTAGATGAAAGAATTCAGAACTTCATTCTACCTGATGTACGTCTTCACCATGGACCCGGGTGGGAAGCTTGTGTACTGCAACGAAATCTGGCCATTCATTCCTGGTCTACTTCTTGACAAACGATGAAGCTGTGTCTTTCTACAATGACAAAGGCGCTAGCAAGTTCAAAGTCTAAGGGTACCTTTGTATCAAGACTACCTTCCTGAACATCGTGACCAACAATTGGGGCTCTGCCACATACACGACCGACAAAATTCGCAGGACAGTCCTGAAGTTGAAGCCCCAGTACAATTTTGACAAGGTGTCCATTACAATCCCAAGCATGACAAGGAACTTCAGCTTATTTTCTGACATCCGCAACTGTGCATGTGGCATATCCAAGCTTGCAATGAGGAGAGAGGTACCAGCACCAATCAAAGAATTGGCAATCCCATATCATCATGTTGGGTTGACATTGTGCCGTGTGGACGGTGGCCTGGATCTAGCCGAGGTTCAAGCGGACTTCCTCAATGCCAGAGTTGAGGTCAGGGACTGCGTCTGGGTCATCAACGAGAGTCCAATAAAGGAATTCGTCATTGACAATCATCAAATTATGCGCCGATCAAGATGTTGTTCTGACTGTCCAAAATCATTGGAAAAGGAATCTCTTACGGATTGCCCTCCTTCAACTGTGACCACATAGCCAACTGCCTCTGCACATGTGAATGGACGATGAAGGTCTGGGAGTTACCAGAAAGCAAGATCATCCCCCAGTTCCCCATTGGAGGTATCAACAAACACGACCTCTTGGAAATCAAATCCCACCCACATTGCACTCATGAAAACATCAAATCGGAAGCTCAGTGATTAACCAGTGTGCAACAAGATTTTCAGTTGTGACAAAAAAAATTCTGAAAAAGATCAATTTTCCAACCAGAATAAATTTTTTTATGTGAGAAAGTTCTAACAATACACTTTAAAACCTATTGATCCTGTTGTGAAGCCAAAATTTGGACAAAGGATGGGGTGGAAACGTGTGTATTTTCTCGACTGTGCAGAACTGTTTCTTGGCATCATCAGCATGTCAACCGCGACGGCGACTCAGACGCAATTGTACAAGGTCGCAAGGTCCAAAAAACACCTGTAGCGTCCAAACGCTCCAAGAGTACAACAGTCCACTGGAACCAGCTCTCCACCACCTCAATCGTGATGACCGCCCCATCAACCA
>JAAUXU010135268.1_pt1 | contig 27372 bp, 28 predicted proteins | sample 7278151 | NCBI WGS metagenome assembly JAAUXU01 (sample SAMN14350113, study PRJNA611818) | marine sediment metagenome | isolation source: surface marine sediment (1.8m) | place: French Polynesia: Moorea | collected 2018-08
ATGGTTGAGCTCAGCTCAGTGCAATGGTTGAGCTCAGCTCAGTGCAATGGTTGAGCTCAGCTCAGTGCAATGGTTGAGCTCAGCTCAGTGCAATGGTTGAGCTCAACTCAGCGCAATGTTGGCATCTTTGGCTGAGCTCACTGCACTTGAGCTCAACTCAGCTGTAGCTGCTTCAATCATTTATCTATCTGAGATACGATGGGAAATGCAAAAAATTGTGGTGAGGCCTGGAAAATGCCGAAGTGTCACCGGACTTGAAATCTCAGGCTTGGACTTGAAATCTGCCAAAGCACCATAAATCCTTCCCTTGATGCTATCTTGACTAATGCCAAGCCAATGAGTTCTTATCTCCTCACATTGCCTTGCCCAAACAAGCCTGAGCAGTCGCATTGGATTCGTCAGCGCGAAGAAACTTATCCTAAACGTCTGGTAAGGTTAGAAGAGACACATTAAACAAGGGAGAACCATTATTTTTGCTTTCAGAGTGTCCAACTGCGCGTCCACGTGAGAAGAAGGTTCTGAGAGTCACCGTGCTTGGACTTGAAGTTAAGGGTCCAGTTTGGTTACATCTCTGAGATCGGCGCAATCATCATCGTGGGCCAAGAGTTCATCAAGAGTCAACGCTATGAAATTGTTGTGACGACGAGAATGATGAACGGATATCAGACCAAAGTTTGCACGAAAGCTGATTAGTTGATGACACAACTGTCCAACTCTTTCTCGAGCAATTAAGCTGTTCACAACGTCAATGTTCCATCACTTATAGCGCCAAACCGTCTGGTGCATATTTTTGGCCGTCCAGAAAGTGCTGGCGACGATGTTCTGGTTAAAGTTAGACTTGGGGTTATTAAATACCAATTGATCCCTCATTAATTTTCTAATGGAGTGTCAAATCTGAGCTCTCCACGATGAACGAGGCCTTGTCTTTGGTCGTACAGGTGGGCCGTGACCAATCTTCACAATGCTGTCAGTCATCAGGCAGCTGTTAAAATGTGATTTTGGACGAGTGCGCAGAGAGCAGGTGTCAAACCTGCGTATATGTCTTTGAGGTAAAAAACAAGCATAACGGTATTGATTTTAGTGAGAAAAATTGTCCCGGAAGCCTCATCCCACTGCACAATATTCCAAAATGTGGATGACAACTTTTTACCAGAACTCAGATATCTTGCTTTCACTCTGTTTATACTTGCGCCACAAGGCCAAACTATCGAGCAAGTTAAAGCTTAGACGAGATTCAATGTTGAGTCATCATATGTTTTGATCCCCTCATATTTGCGTGATTGCGGACTAATATAGTGAAGTTAGCATCAAGGACACTTAGTCCAGGAACGTTTGGTGGGAGGTCAGTTTAACATACTTGTGAAGCTGGCTTTTAGCTGCTCACAGAAATAGAAATAAGCTTAAATGATGCTGGTCGGCGTCAAAGTGCAGTGAAACATTGTTGCATGAATCACAAGTTGTTTTATTCTAGTAACCTTGTGACTCATACAGCCGAAAACATTGTCATAGAAGATAAAAAACTTGTAACGTAAAAAAAACTGTAAAATATTGATTCGAATTTACGTAACAGCTGGAGGGAAAAAAGTCTCTCCTATATGAAGTCGTTGGTTCATGCGAACTTGATCTCACTGTGCTTTTATACAGTATTTAAGAGTGCGATTAAAGAAAATGAAAGGGGAGGGAGGGTCAATTTTGGTGAAACAGGCTGTATTTATCGCTGACCCCTAATTGCCCCAAGGCCAGATGGATCATCTGCTGCAACGAAACAGACCAGATATAACAAATAACATTGCTCACACAAACTGAGCTCAGGATTGCCATTTATAACCCACCACTTAAAGATAATATGACCAGGTCCAATCGGTGTTAGAAACTGTTCTCCTTCACTGGCGAAGGAATGTTCAGTCGTAACTTTCATAACTGTTTAGGTCGCCATTCACATCACCATTGAAAGCGTCCAGGCATTGGAACTGCACCACAGTGGAGGCAAAAGTCTGACCTGGTTCAACGTGGTCAAGAACACAACGAGGAAGGCAGTGGAGACTCTGGAAAATGGAGGATCTCGGTGAAGTCAAACACGTTTTGGCCTTTGCTAGATTCGGCGCAGAGGTAGTTGGGATAGGTCATCTTGAAGCTGCCTTACTCGTTCCAGAGCGCGTTTTACTGAACATAAAATATGGTGTTTATACATGTTTACACGTTCACACTGAGTGGGAAGGAAGAAAATCAATTTTCCGCATGTCTGCATTCTTGCTGAACGTCCAATGTTGTCCAGAGTTGGAGGAACGAGGATGCTGGAGGAGGCCGCGAATGCGTCCCCAGGCAACTTGAAGGAGGCGGACACGCTGTTGGCTGCCAGTAACTCTGTCTGACTCACCAATTCTGTTATTGCTACGTGTGGAGATCGGTCTTATCGGTTCTTCCATTACCTGTTCACTCCGTCAAATTGCGATATTTATCGGGAGATGAGGTTTCCTTGACATTTTCCCCGACAGCAAAAGCAAATATCGCATTTCATGTTCCAAGTGGGAGCTGCGTAACTTCCCATCAGAAAAGTTTACAGGAATGAAGAACTGGGCCTTCCTTTGTGTGTGGAAAAGTTTAGTTGTGGTTTTGGTCGCTCTGCCAAAGCTGAGAGACCAAGTTTGGTCTCTGAGGTCCTTAACTGGGTCACAATGAAGAGATGCTGTCAGCATTCAGCACATCAAGCTCACTTCGAGCTTGATCAGTGCGGATGTCAAAAGTTCTGTTTTCTGTTGATGCTGTGCTCTATTAATGCATTTAGGTGTGCGTAGTTTATATGTGGATGCGCACCAAGTTTTTTTTTTTAAATTTCTTTTTGCTGTCAATTTGTGAAGGGTCAACCTGTGGAGAAAATACATTTTTAGGTGCTTTAGGAGATGCTGTTGTGCTCCAGAGACATTCAATACATCAACCATTGCTCTTTTCAAGCTTGATCAGTGCGGATGTCAAAAGGTCTGTTTTCTGTTGACAGGATATCTGCTCTTGGTGGCAGAAAACAGACACCGTGTGATTTAGTCGGTGTCAGTTAGTTTTGCCAGTCAAAAACAACCCCTGATCACTAAAAACCCAGATCCACATCTGAAGGCTGCATCACCTACATAAAAGGTTTGTGAACTATGTTGGAACAAGAGAGAGAGAGAGAGTTGAATTTTTCTGGCAAAGCCCATGTCTTTCGTAATCCAGACACTCCTCAGAGGAGACCTTTGTGTGCCTGTCCATGCCAACAGGGCTTGAAAAAACCTGGTGTTGAACATGCATGACTGCAGCAGGTCCACTCACGGGACTCAGAGGAAGTTTCACCAGCATTGAGGACACTCTTCCAGTTGTCCTCCGTTTATGTGCCAGGTCACCCGAAGCTGAATGAAAATTTGATGCAAGGAAATCATTGGGGAATTTGTTTTAACTCGTTCTTGACCCGTAGCTGCTGAGGGCATTGAAGTTGCCGTCATGTTATGGAAAAATCACTTTTGTAAGTAAATCCCCCCTGCATGTCCACTACTACGAACAGGGGGAACTCTAATCATTTAGCCACCAATAATCGATTGAAGTATGAGTCGTTGTTCATTGCTTATATCTCAAGGTCGCATGCACGCATAAGTACATGCTGCATGTGCGCCTAGCTCGGTTCAGGCGTGCAAGTGACTCTCACCATTTGCTTCTCTCTTTTCTTTTATGCTCGCAGTTCTGTCTGGAACGCTCAGGAGAGCATTGATTGGATTGTGGACATCCCTGATCTCTTTGTATCGTGGTTCCAGCTTGGTAGTGTCCGCCCCTTCTCGGTGGTTTAGGGTTAAGTTGTCATAGGTTAGGTCAGGCTGGATTAAGTTGGCATAGACTAGGTTAGGCAGGTCCCTACTACCCAAAAAGGTGTCCTACGCGAACCCTAAACCACTGAAATGAGTAGAACACCGTGCTGCGCTGGTCCTTGGTACTAAAATATAAGCAACATCTCATGCTTACGTATGCACCGACCAAGCGCATCGCACTGGACAAGAAGTCCAAGGTGGAGAAGAGAGAAGGGCTTGAAGATGACGGCGCCGTGGAAGGTTCTCGTGGTCATGCTGACAAACGTGGCGGGGATGACGGACAAGGAGCAGTCGTCGAGACCGTTCCGGGTGCCGCATTTCTCCAGACGATGCCGAGGGAGATTTGAGAGGACAATCATTCGCACTCCAGCAGGTGAAGAAGACAGTGAAACGAGCTGGACTTGAGCATTGTGCTCATGGACGTCGCATATAATTTCCTTCGCACACGTTTTGGTCAAAACTTCATAAAGCGTTAGATAAATACCGATGTAAGAGTCATTTTTTTACTGTTCCGCACTTAATTGTCATCGGATGGAACACAGTGGTTTTGTGAAAGAAATTTGCGTGTTTGACAAAACGAAGCAGTTACTCCCAATGATCTTTCATTTCATCACTCGCCTATTTCTGTGGGGAGCTGAACACTTTTATTTCACAGCTTTTTTTAATTTGAGGCTCCCTCATGGCAGAAATAGACAATCCTTGGTTTTCGGTACAAAATGGCAACCCTTTTGAGCAGCCCCCGCCCCAAATTTGCTCCGGACTTTCTCCTGTGAAGAGTCTTGACCAAACCAAGCTTGGTCTTGGTCAAGCGGTTTGGCCGCGGAAGCGTCACAAACGCACTCCATTGATTAGATTTATAAGATCTGCACAAAGAATGGAGTCAAACGAAAAAGTATTGCCAGGTCCTCATGAAGAATCAAATAGCACATTTGGCACTTTCCGTGGCAAATGTCACAATGACAGGTTACACAGGTAACCCTTTCGTAATGAGCTCATCAGTTGTTTACTGTACTGCACAAAGCTCCTCCACTGCAGATTACAGCAAGAACCTTCATCCACCTGGCGATCCCAACGAAGTTGACGTGGCATTCCACATCGAGGATCTGACAGGGGTATGTGCTAGACAGTCAAAGCCTTATACTGGCGGAGGTCAACGTGTTGGCTCAGGTGAACCAGGAGTATCTGACGATGAAGGTAGACGTTTACCTGGCTTGGAACGACTCCAGGCTGAACTTCGGTAGACTGCCAGGGCAACGCAGCCGGGCCAGAAGCTGGATACCCCTAGGCAGGTAGAGTCATTCTGCAAGATCAGCATAACGTGAAATGTCTTTGTCACAGGTCCTGAGGTGAAGGACCTGATCTGGGTGCCCAGTCTGACCTCGGTGGGCCTGCTCGAATTCCGCTCCATGGGCACGATCCGGAGTCACGAGCGGTTGGCGCTCACTCACATGCCCGAGAGGAGGCTGTTCTACCAGACGCTGACGCTCGTCACCTTCAGCTGCTCTATGGACTTTAGCGACTTCCCCTTCGACAAGAACGTCTGCTACTTTCAGGTTAGTTTCAAGGACTTGTTTTTGTCCATCGTCCTGGCCAAAGTTCCCCGGGAACAACAGAGCCCCAGCCAAGCCGGTACTACAGTAAATATGTCATAACTTATTGTAAACCGTACAAGTCGCTTATAATAGCTGCCACAGGAATTCTATTTTTTAAGCTGCATGCTCCTGTGACCCAACTATATATGCTTATTTAGCAAAGCACCGAAAAGACTAGGTGAGTTTTTCTTAATCTAAAATATCATATGTCCAAATGTAAAGTAATCCTGACGTTAAAGTTGTTGCAAGGCTTTCCTGGAATCTATTCCGATCAAGTGGAATGAAGAGGCAGTGAGTGTTTGGGTCCCCAGCAGGAGAATAAGAGAGCTATTCTGTTACAGATACATATAATATAGAGTGCATGGAGACTAAGATGACGAAGACAAGGAAAAAGAAATCACTAGTTCCAAAGCCATTCCACTAAATATTTGGCACTTGGCGTAATCCACAGAATGACCGCGACTTTAGTTCCTTGTAGGTGCTTCTGAGCTGAGGGGAGCATCAGGAAATGAGCTCATGTAAACCTATCTGAAATCGATGAGTGGTTGTGCTCTTCAGACATCGGTGTAGCAGTAGCAAAAATCAAGAGTGAAAGGACAACGTGAAGCAGAAGAAATGTGGCTGTTTCTCTCTCTAGAACACTGCTGGACCGAAATCTGTAGATGACGCATTTCATATACTAAGCAGTGATGGCTGCAGAGCAGCAAGTTGGAACCTCAGAAGCATCTGCAATTCAGGGTTGGCAACAGATTCTTCTGTGGCTGTAGGCACATTGACCCATGGTGCTGGAGGCCCTGAGATCAGTGTTTATGTGTGATGATCGGTTAACCAGACATGTTGAGTATCTTCAGCTGCCTTGACATGAAGATGCAGAAGAACCAGTGACTCTGAGGTATTCAAGTATGTATCTTTCCACAAAGGGAAAACAAGATGCCCTTTGTTACTACCTTCTGTCTGGTTGAGAAAGTCAATTGTGCCATTGCATGAAACACTGTAATGGGAAAGGAGTTATCACAGATATTGGTCCAATGCTGAAAAAGAAGCTTAGTTAGTTAACCAAATTACCCAATTGATGCCATTTAAGCAAATTGAGTAATTTGGTTAGATGACATACTGATGGCTAAGGGAAAGCCTTTTCTTTTCTTTTTTCTATTGACTAAGCCAAATTACTCAATTTTACCGTTCATTGGACCAATATCTGTATCTTTCTTTATTCGTTCAGTGACGACACGACAATTGACTGAACGGACACATACGTACATGTGGGGTCGACAGAGTATATGTTGGACCCACTGTATCAATGACTGACCTTTTTTTTACCCTGAGGATGCTAAGGATGCTAAGGATGCCTGAGGATGCTCAGGGTGATCACAAACGCTGAATGCTGAAACCTTCATCTGGCTGTAGGGTTGTGCAGTGGGAGTCTAAGGACTGCTAGGATAGCACAACTGAACATATTCTTCTCCAGTTCCAGCACAGTCTTTTTCTTCGCCCAGTGAGCAATGTGCAGTGCAACCACTGCACTCCTGCCAAGGACTGGACTGCACTGTTCAAACGGAACAACAAGTGAACTCCAGTAGAAGCGTTAGACGAAAACTTTTGACCTTCTCATTTCCCCATTCGTATGTCTTCCCTTTGGTTAGGTAAAATGCCTTTAAAGTAATCCATAGACTCTTGACTGAACGCACTTTTGACCTCAAAAGCTGTTCGGGCGCAAGAAAAAGGCTGTTATTCAGTCATAGTTACTGACGATTCACACAAAAGAGTTACAAAGTCCTGCAGGTCAAGGCCTTTAAGATGCGTTGAGCATGCATGAGCATTGTTCTAGTCCAACGCTTGTTTCTATCAGGTGAGCCTCAACTCCCCCGTGACAGTGGCAACCTGGAGGCACCTTGACCTGACTTGGGATCGCGCCACCAGCATCCTCGAGTTCGACTTCAGCTTCGCAGACTTGCCCGAAGAAGCCAAGATCCAGGAGGTTAGGCACGTAGAGGCTGGCAGGATCAGATCTAGTTTGGTGAGTCCAAGCATGCTCAAGATCGAGACAGGCAGAACGAGCGAACTTGGCTTGGACATGCACATGTCGTTGCAGCAATCCATGGCCGGCTTCCAGATCTTTCTCTCGCGCAAGATCAACACATACGTGCTGAACTACTACGTCCCCTCTGGCCTCTGCGTCATAGTCTCGTGGATGAGCTTTTTCATCCCTCCGGACTCGGTGCCAGCAAGGTCTTTAAGAACACTTTTCCAGACATGGACGCGGTCATCATGTGTTAACCCGTCTAGGATCACTCTCATCATCACCACGTTCCTGGCGCTCGTCAACATCGCCAACTCGGCCTTCTCAAACTCGCCACAAGCAGACTCCATCAACCCGATACAGGTAGGTTCGTGGCTTCAATCAATGTCGACACGCTTCAACAGCCATAAATCGGTTTTTTTCATCTCACATAAATGCACATTATGTTATTTTCGTCCTACTACTAGTAATTCTCGGTTTTCTGTCTGTCAACATCAGATTCCACGGCTCTGCACCATTGATGCTGTGCTCTAATAATGCATTTAGGCACGCGTAGTTCATATGTGGATGCGCACCAAGTTTTTCTTTTTATTTCTTTTTGCTGTCAATTTGTGAAGGGTCAACCTGTGGAGAAAATACACTATGTATGTAATTTGTGAACTATGTTGAAACAAGAGAGAGAGAGTTGAATTTTTCTGGCAAAGCCCATGTCTTTCGTAATCCAGACACTCCTCAGAGGAGACCTTTGTGTGCCTGTCCATGCCAACAGGGCTGGAAAAAACCTGGTGTTGAACATGCATGACTGCAGCAGGTCCACTCACGGGACTCAGAGGAAGTTTCACCAGCATTGAGGACACTCTTCCAGTTGTCCTCCTCACCGTTTATGTGCCAGGTCACCCAAAGCTAAGATGACAGGGAGAGAAAGTTAGGAACTGTCACCTTTCCGCAAGTTTAATGCAGGGAAATCATTAAAGAGGGATGATTCTTGTTACTCGTTCTTGACCCGCAGCTGCAGTGGACAGTAAAGTTGCCCAGATGTTGCAGGAGAAAAACATGACATGCGTGTTTCAGCGCTTCTAGCAAATGTTTGTGTTAATATTTTGACAGATATGGATCCTCCTTTGCATGAGCTTCGTCTTCTCGACGGTCATCGAGTACACGGTGATCTTGCTCTACCAGAGGTACACCATTCGGAAGACCCTCGTCACCAGGTATGAGTGCATGTCCGTCTGTCTGTCCTCTTGATCCGACTTGGTGCACGCGTAGTTTGACAGGGGGAACATCAGGCTTTGTGATGAACTCACACGCTTCCAGTGACAACTCCTCCTCACTACAGAGCGATGGCAGTGGCGACATTTCCTCACTTTCCTGTCCTCACACCAATTTTTCGCATCTCTCATTGCAACTCAGATAGATAAGTGATAGAAGCTGTTACAGCTAAGTTGAGCTCAAGTGCAGTGAGCTCAGCCAAAGATGCCAACATTGCACTGAGCCTCAAACATAGGATTAGGTCAGGTTTGGGCAGGCTTGGAACTGACTATGATCTGATCGACTCAAGTCATGCTACAAACAGGTATTATATGGAGTGAGAAATTAAGAGGTGACTGAACTGTTTTGTCTACTCAGCTCAGCTTATCTTGACTCAGCTTGACGCTTGACATCGCTACTCCAGCAGGGCTGGGGAGGTAAAGTGTGAATTCGCACACCCCTAGATCTTATGAGCAGTGAGGAAATGTGGCGGTGAGGACTGGTCACATAGGGAAAGGATACCGAGAGTGGAAGAAGCGTCATTTTGTTGAAGCTTCTGCGACAGGTGGGTCCATGCTGTAAGGAGGGGCAAAAGAACCCCTCTGTAGTTCTACAGTAGGCCAAACCAGTGACGACTGGCACAACATTAGAGAACGAAAGATAGTATAGAGGGAAGGCCCTCAGCCGGGCCTGCCTGTTGGTCAGGGCAACGGTGCGCAAAGTGTGCCAAAACTGCATCAAGATGTTTGGCTGGTTCAAAATCATGAGGGGGGATTTTGGTGAACTCCAGGCTACATTTTTCATGATAAGCAGTACTCAGTCATTGGGACAAAATTGGTAAACAAACCACCAGTGCAAGGTTCCCTTTTTGCCTAATGTGTGGGTATTAATGAGCATCACTTGATTGGGAAGGATTCATTATATGTACATATTGGCAACTCTGTCCTTTCGGCCAAATCTGCCGGGTTCGTTTCTCGGGCAGGGTCTTCCCTCTACCCTTCTTTCGTTCTCTAATGGCACAACCTCTGCATGTTATCTTTTTCTGCCCCCTTCTTCGAGCTGAGCAGCTTCATCAACAATGCTTTAAAAGACGTTTAATCTGATTTCACCCCTGTTTCTGCTTTTGTCCCCTCGTTTCAGGGGCGTTCCTTGCTTTGAAGGCGTCGTAGCCGCCGTCACTTGCTGCCCAAATATTTGGCTTGGGCAGTCGAATGAGTCCTGCCGCAGCTGCCTGGCTGTTCCACTCCAGATATCCTTTTCGTATGGGTGGTCGTCACCCTCCCCACCCAACTTGCGTACAACTAGACGTGTTCGGCATGCCAGCACCGTAAGAGAACCACCATGACACCGATCGCTTTGATGTCTCAGCTTCGGTCTCACTGTCACTGTTGCGAATCGCGAGTAGCGAATTTGGAATTTTGGTTCAAGCAAACTGAGTTTCAGTTTCAGGTCGCGCCAGTGCCAATGGCTCCAGTGCCAGTTGTTTTGCACAAGACGACGACCAAATGGTACCAAACTTGAAGGATGAGAGTAAAAACGTTGTTTTTATCGTTTTTCTCAGCAGCTGACGTGAAACAGACTCCCTGTACTGAGGACAAGCATCCTTTCCGCACTGCACGCGCACATCTATTACAAATGTTTTTTTTTTAGTGTGAATGTCACTTCTTTGGCTCGGGTTCGTCATGAGGGGTTAATTCCCTCTCCTCCTCCCGCCGTGAAGAATGGGCAGAGTCCAGAACACGAAACGCACTTGTTTAGTAAGAGTTATCTGGTAAAAGTTCCCATTTCTGACCTGCCAAGGAACTCCACTATTGGCAGGGATGATCAAATCCCCCCTCCTCCCACCTTGCACGGTTGTCTCATCTGAACTTGCTCCGTGGGCCCCTAAGAGGAGGAGGCCCACAGGGGCGTGGGCCCCAAGGAGGAGGCCCTCCTCGGGGAGGGAGCAGATGGATCACGGCGGTGGCGCATGGATGTAGAGGAAAACCTTTGTGTACACTTCTTAAACTGGCGACTTACACAATAAAAACAGGAAGAAGATTCACGATCAGGGCATCTGTCTGCGGCCAATGAAAAATGACATGGTGGGAATCACCGAAAACTCCATGATGATCTTGTTGACCCGGATCGACTTCGCCTGCTTCGGTCTCTCAACTTCTCTGTTTGTACTCTTTAATATACTCTACTGGTCGTTGGCTTAGAATCTAACGCTGCACTGTGAAACGATAGTTATAATACGCAATATAACCAACTTTAGGGCTACTGCGAGCTTATTAGCAAGAAAAGAAACCCACAAAGTGTACAGCGGACGTCACTGAAGTGCTCTAAACCACAGTGTGTCAAAACTATATGTGAGTTGGGCCCGCCAGTCCACGTGTGTGCTTAGGTAGGAAGTAGGATTCATCCCATGCAATTGTAAATAGCCATCAAATCGAACAACCAGGATATTGAAGTCATTTGATTGGATGATGACTTCAATCATTTCTTAACGATCTGGTTTGATTGAAAATACTTTTTAAAGCGTGACTCGATTTCTTCTCTTGGAAGAAAGAAGCAAGAAAGAGTCTGAAGGAAGAGAATTTTTGAAAAAAATGACTGCTCCAGCCCGAAAGCCAAATGGAGTAGTTGGTTTCGATCATGATGTCATCATTATAAATAACTTCCTCCACCCAAATCAAGACAATTTTACTGTTTAGGTGGATCCCAAACTCTCCTAAACCTCCCAATGCCTGAACATAGTCTGGACATTAGCACTGGACCTATAGGATTTACCTCTTTCACCTGAGCTTGCTGTTCAAAACTGCTTGCCAACATCTCCTGCAATAAATATCCTGGCCCAATTGGCTTTTTTCGTCAGGGTCGATATTTCTCAAAAAATATTCGTACATTTCTACCTTTGTCATCACTGTGACTGTGCGTGCGCAATGGACAATCAGATGAGCAGCGCAGCAAAGGCTTTGCACGAGGCCTCTTAGTTGCGTTCAATACTGTCAGTTTTGTTCAACGTCACAATGCTCACAGCAGCTTGCACAAATGTTTTTGAAGATGAGTGAGAATCCATGTCAAGCTACTTTATACAAATCTCAGTCTTTTGACAAGTAAACCCACATAATGCAAAAACAGACTATTTTAAAAAGTTTTTCTTCTCAACAGTTCTAGATTCAGTGGACAGTGGCGCCATCTCACATTCCACTTTTGCAACGAGCAGTTTTCTGTCCTAATGCAGAAGATGCTTGTACATGTGCCCAATGCGTGATGCTGTCAGGTATGCAGCAGGTCCAATACAGTATGATTTATTGGAGACAGTTGACCAAGGCTGGTGGCAGCGAAGCTCGGCTAGAAATGGCGAACAGTGCCACATTTGCGCATCCTTTCCTTGGATGGAAAGGAAACTTTTCTTCGTATCATCTTATCTAGAGCATTTTTGTGCGAAAGTTACTTTGTGGTGGTGACAGGAAGTGAAACACAAGAACAAGTCGACAATGGAGGACTCGCTATTTCAGTGAAATGGAGAAGGAGGTTGCAAGATAAGAATCGGTTGCATTCTCACCAGTTGTCACTTTAACAGGACACTGTTTATAACAAATGACTTAAACAGTAGTGAATCTCTGCTTCTCGCTCTTTTTCAAACGCACTCATGGGGTGGGTAAAAAAAGCCTTTCAGCTGACTCCTTTTAACAGTGTTAACTACACTTTCCAAGCTAAAAAGTTGCTTCACACGGTATTTCTCTCGTTCGGGCCTCCGTTGTTCCTGTTCCGTTCGTAAATGTTCCTTTGCTCGTTCTGCAGGCTACGATGGACGTGGCCAATGTCGACGGCAACTTTCTCCATACGCACTTCGTCTATTAGTGTATCTGACAGGCGCGCAGGTCAGTGGCAACCCTAACTGAACATTCATCAGCTGTTTATAAACAGAATCCGCTTCGCCTGGTCCACAGAGGCCTTCTCATCCGCTCTTCCTGATGGTGTCGTGACGGGATCCGAGTCTGAACATACGAGCCCGAGCCTAACAGGACACTCGAAGTACACGGGCTCGCTTGGCCGCACCTCGAGCCCATTACTAGTGGTGACAGAGCTGAGAAGTGAGCACTTGAAAACACGTTGCGCTTCTGGCCCTCGTCGTTCAGGGTTGCGGTGCGGACGATATGTAGAGGATTGGAGTGAGTTCAGTCGTGGAGGAGACACACCGGGTCCAAGCTGAAGGCGAGACAGATCCTCCTTCACCTTCGCGCCACATTATGCAGTAAAGGTATGAAAAAGTCAACTTTGCGGCGGGATTGATGGTGCGAAAAAGGACATTGAGGACGCCAAGCTGTACTTTGTAGCCATTTTGGTGTCTTATCCGACCTGTGTTGGCGCCGTTCTCGTCCAGACCAAAGCGACTGTGGAGCATCCGTCAGTCATCACGGGCTGTGATCCAATTTTTGCACATGCAGAGCAATCATTCGCAGTCATTATGCGTCGACGAAAGTCAGTGACATCGCCATTGACTTGGTGTCAACTTGACTCCTCTCGTCTTGTCTGGGCGAGTTGGACGAACGTGGTTGACTTTGCTGATCAGATGAGCGAAATCTGGTTCTGGAGGACAGGTTTTTCCTCATCACGCAGGCAAAGGGGGAAGGGCGTCGTCGTCGGCGTCGGCGTCGTTGTTGTTGTAGTCTAAACTGAGCCAGTTGTCGTGATTGACGCAACGGGCAAGAGCGTCTCCTGCTAGGGCATCCGAACGAATCAGTGGCAGAAAAAGCAACTCTCTTTCTCTCTCTCTCTCTGTCTTGACTCGCTCGAACTGTGCAGGGTGGGCACGAGATAGAGCTGCTGCCAGTCTGCCCTGGTGTTCCAGTACGAAGTGATCAAGAGCCCGGTGTGGAGCAAGGTTGGAGTGTACGAATCCATACTGTCAGATCTGGCCTTCAATTCAAGTCAATGCGAACCGTTTAGATGCACCCTGTATGAATAGAGCAGCCCCTCATTGCTGCCTTTGAGAAGGGACAAGTGTTTCTGCTGTAGTGTTGAAGGCCTCTCTTTTATAGTCAAAGTCGCTACTCTAGAGTCAAGCCACTCTAGAGTCTTTCTCCCGAGTGTTGCGGAAGACTCCTTCCTGTGCTGTGGCTTCACTGCAAAAATTATAGCGGCTCAATGTGTCGAACGCTTCATCCGATCTGTTTGGCTCAGTTGAGACGAGATAAGTGATTAACAGCACTCAGTTATAACAACAACAGTTCAAAAAGTAGAACAGTTTGGGGTTGCGAGTTTAATGCACATACGCGCTCATTTCTCTCACAAGAAGAAAGAGAGAGAGAGAGAAAGACGTAAATAAACACAGCCTCTTATCACTTGAGGTCAGTCTACGCACAGCAATCAAGTGAATCGTTTCCAGCAAGATAAACTCAACACTCTGCTCATCAAAATGGCCTCAGGAGGATTTGAAGGTAATAAACCTCGACTTGATGAAAGGAGAGAGGAGAACACTGGTGATGAAGAGGATCTGGACTTGGACGAGCTGCTGGAAGACGCCCTGAAAGACTTTGAGAAGAACAAGAAGAAGAATCAACAGCGGAGGAACAGCGGAAATCAGGATGAAGACGACTGGAGCAAGGACTTCTTGGCCGGTGATATAGCGATCACGTCAAGCCTTTGTAAAAGTACTTCTTCCGCATTGCTAGCTGGAGCAGTGTGAGATGTTGGCGACGAGGCCTGACGTGATCGGTGACATCCTTGACGTTTTAGTGCCGTCGAGGAGTATCAAGACTCCGCCCAATTCATTAGCAGACGCGAGCTTCTTGGAAGAGGCGATGCAGCAGAGGTTCAAGGAATCCAGTCGAGCCGGTCCTCCGTTGACAGAGGTCTGGAAATCATGGGGTCCAATCGGTACAGAAGCACTTTCAGTAGTCAGGAAAGACGTCGAGCAAGTCAAACTTTCTTTTTCTGGAAAAGCAAAGACCTGAGCAAAATTTGCACGCGATGTTGATGATGTTGCTGCCTCTACTGGACCCCACGATCTCCATCCGCTACCAAAGGAGCGTCAACCTCACGCTCCGTCTCCCCTGTTCTTGCCGCCAACGCCGTCCAACTCTGAGGTGGACTTGGAACAACTGCTGTCAGAACAGCTGAACATAGATCAAGGTTAGAAGGCCCTACGGCTATTTAGTCTCGTCACTTCTGTATACACATTTGTCTCCGATGAAGGCGGCGGGGCAGACGGTCCCGATCCCTTGCTGCCAATGATGGAGAAGATGATGCAGTCCTTGCTCTCCAAGGAGTTGTTGTATCCAGCCATCAAGGACATGGCAGAAAAGTTCCCCGACTGGCTAGCACAAAACAGGCAAAAGCTGGAGAAGGAAGATTTCGACAGGTCAGTACAAAAAGAAAAGGAGGAGGAGGAGGACACTCAAGAGCTGCCGCTCACGGCTTAAATGTTATTAGGTACAACAAACAGTTCGACCTCACGCAGAAGATCTGCGCCGAGTTCGAGCGCAGCCTCGAGGACACCGAGGAGGATCGTCATCGTCAGTTCGAAGAAGTCATGAGTCTGATGCAGGCAATGCAGAGTCTGGGGAACCCTCCCAAAGACATCTCTGGCGAGGTTCCACCCGGCCTGATGCCCGATATGGACCAGTGCAAAGTCTCCTGAACAAGAAGTAGTCAGGGAGCGTTGCAAGAATTTCGCCACTGAACATGTCATTGAATGACTTGGATGTTTGTGGAGAGCATATGTCTCTACAGTAAATAAATGTGAAGAAAAGTGGGCTGTTCGTTATTTCGTGTCATAGAAGCTTATGTTATGCATGTGTGTTCTATATACGACTTGGAAAAGAGAGAGCGTGTTTTGGTGTGTATCTTTGTTACCCCAAAGCGGCTCAAGGACAGGGCCTAGAAGGCTCACACTTGGTGTGACACTTCCGTGGGCCACTGGTACGAACACAGACTAGGTGGCGTTGGACCGCTAGTGCTAGCTCATACCACTGCCAGTACAGTCGTGTTGTGTCTGTACCGATCGGTAGAAACATTATTTTAATTTGATTGTGCAAATTAGCCTTAAAGGAATTTTCCTTCTCTGACACCTTCTTCAAGCTTCTCATGTTTCAATGCTTCATCATCAGTTGCCAGTTCACTGGCCAGTTCTCCGAATCAACTCAGTTCACTAAGACCTGCTTCTACAAAGTGTCCTGCTACGTAGAAATTAGCATGGACTCTCTATGCCTCATCCCCCATGTCCAGTGAACAAAAAATGTGCTAACTGTAGTCTGACTCCGGCCACAACGGGGTCAAGTCCGGCTGTTCTGGCTCACGAAAAGTGCGTCCGGTATCGCCGGGCATTTCAGCTACCACCTTTACATCATAGTATCGCTATATGTCATTTATGAAATGATAGTTGTCTATGGAAAAAGTAACTATGAGGTTGATACGCATTTAGGACGCACTATTTTTGGCTTCGTTCTCAGACTCTGAGTGAGACCCACTATGAAGAGACATGACCACCGCAACAGTGACAGCCGCTACGGCAAGAGGTACCGAAGGGATGACAGCCATTTGCCTCGATGGTAAGAAATTTTACTCGTCACGTTGACGGCTTCGCTCACTGCTGCGCCTTGACAGGTATCCCCGCCGCCTGTCCTCGGATCCGCCAAGGCAGCTCAGCAACTTCGGCTCGTGGAAGGTGGGACCGCGTTATAACGTCGATTTCACTTCGAACGACTTCATCCAGTCGCCGCTGTTCTCCACGTTCGAATCCGGAGGACCAGTGGGCGGACCTTGGGCTCGGCCGCTGGATGCGCGGCCACCTCGTGGGATGCAAAGTGAGAAGACTGACAGCGTGCGTCCTCCATCCCAGCCTGGGCAGTCCCGCAGGCCGGAAGCTGACCGTCGGCCTCGGCCTCGGCCTCGGCCTCGGCCTCGAGATCAAGACAAGCGATCAGACGAGAGGTCGAACACGCATCGACCGACCAACAGTGAACAACAACGTCCAGCCGCGATCGAGAGGAAAACACACCGTGATTGCTCGACTGCTACGGCCTCCACAGGGATCGCTCCAAAGGATCATGATGAGGCCGAAGTCTCATCAGAGGGAAAAGACGATATCAAGATCGTCATGGAGTACCAGTCAGGTCATTGAACTGTTGCAAGCGGTGTAGCATGAAATGGAAATTGACCAGCAGAGCCAAGAAGTTGATCGACGCCAAGACTCCTTAATTTTAGAACATTTCACATGGTCAACGTCACAACTTTAGTGACCTCCTTGAAACCTGACCCAATCATGGTCAGCGGAGTCTGCTTTGAAGTTGTAAAAAAGAGAGACCAACCTAAACATGCACACATGTCAGCTATGTCGACTGCCCCAAACTGCGGCAACTTATGGATTCGTTGGTCAAGTTCTACTTTGTTTTGTCAGGATTGGCCCATTTCAGATTTTTCAAATAGTCAACTTCTGAGGTTTCGAAATTAATCTTGCTGTCCTCTCTTCAGAGCACCAAGTCTATCCAGACTTCCACGTCGAGGATGACTTGGGACCTTGTGGAAATCGCGTGCTCTGCTTTTCCCGTTGGCCTGAACGTTTTGTAGACCTCTCAACGGAGCGACTCGACGGCTCTTCCGGGAGGAGCTTGGAAAACGACATCTGGCAACATTACATCTACCGCAGGCAGTCCAAGGCTCTCTTCCAGAAGGTACGCCAAGTTGCCTTGTTACAGCACCCCTTGCAATGTGTCTCAAGTGCACTTGGTGTGATCCCCGCTGCGTTGTTTTCTTGCTCCAGAAGGTGGCGATCTGGGTGGGTTTGAACGCGGAACTGCGCCGAAGGTTGGACTGCCGGACCCTCGTCTTCGGTTCCACACTGAGCGGGTTCGGGTCAAACAGCAGTGACATGGATCTTTGCGTGTTCAGCGACTACCTGTCCCAAGGCCCCTGTCGCGGCAACGTCGAGTTTCTGACCACGGTCAAAAAACTTCTGAGGTAGGTTCAAACATGTGCGTTCCCTAAGTAGCCAGGACACATAGCACGCAATGGGTCGGTCAAGAAGAGAACTTGTTACACCCAGCAACCCGAGAGATATTGTGCATGACTTATCAGACGTCCTGGCTCGGTACATTTGTGATGGACACGTAAGTGCATTAAAGTTGTACTATTGGGATTATTTCACGACATTTTCAGGGATCGGTGTACTTTAGTATGCTTCATATTTTGTGTAGATCCAACTGCCAGAGCTTCATCTCCAGAGACATCGTCCTCATCCCCGCGAAAGTGCCCGTCCTGAAGCTCAGTAACAGGAGTGGAGACCTGCAGATCGACGTTACCTGTAACTCTCGCCATGGGTCTCTGAACTCTCACCTGCTCTTCTGCTACAGCCAGCTGGATAGCCGGGTTCGTCCCCTGGTGCTGGCCGTAAAAGCGTGGGCGGCCAACCAGGGCATAAACGATGCGAGTCGCTGCACGATGTCCTCCTATACGCTTACTCTGATGGTGCTCAACTTCCTTCAATGTGGTGTCACTCCGCCGCTCCTCCCCAGCCTCCACCTCATGTACCCAAGGGTGTTCACCCCAGACTCCGACATCTTCAGGTTGCCGTACTTAAACAGGTTGCCGGAATACGTCAGCAGAAACAAACAGGGCCTGGGTATGATTACAGTCGACTTCCCCGCCACGAAGTGTTTTTTTTTTGTGTGTACACGGACAAGTCTGTCATGCTAGGTGAGCTCCTCATCGAGTTCTTCCGTCATTACACCCATCGGGTGGACTTCAGCAACGACGTCATGTCTGTTCGACAAGGTCGAATTTTGGCCAATCGAGAATGCGAGCACTTCGCCACGGACAACGGGTTGCAGAGGGGCCAGTGGGCTGCCTACATCTGCGTGGAGGAGCCGTTCGACAGGACAAACGCTGCTAGGTGAGGTGCAACCCAGACAATCCCCAGTTTCATAGGAATCTTGCACTCCTCATGTTACTCTCAGGGCTGTGGTAAAACGGGACAAATTCGACGTGATATTGCGCAGCCTCAAGCAGGCTGATGAAACACTAACAAAGGAAAATGCTTCCTTGACGGATCTTGTTGGGTGGTGAAGGACAGGAAATATGCTCAGCTTTGTTAATGTCTCTGGATAAACTTATGTTGATATTCGTACGAAATACATCATGTTCGATTTCATTGATCTCTATATACAGTATACAGCGAGAAGTACCAGTACTCACTCAAGCAAGGACTCGTCTGTCCCTCTCTCTTTCTGTGCTCTCGTGAGCTCGGTCTTAAACTTTGTGATCGTCTCTTTGGCTAGCTGGAGCCTGCTCTTCAGGTCCGCGATCTCGCCCTGGACCTTGACTCTTCCCGATCGCATCTGCTCCAGGGTCTTGCGCTTGCGCTCGTCAAAGTCGGTCTCGTGCTTGTGAGCGTCCAGGGTCAGGGGTCGCGTTGTCGTCAAGAGTGTGTGAATGTACTGAGGAGGAAGAAGAAGCACTTGAACAATACTCACCAGCACTAATACCGGCACGGGCACAGTCAAAGGAACTCACTTGCGTGGGCTCTTGAAAGATGATCTCGTCGTAGTTTTCCGATACGACCGTCTTCCTGCCCTGCACGATGGCCGTGGTTGTGTTTGAGTCCGTGCCAACAGTGTGAAAGAGTTTGAGCACGTGGTAGAACGTGATGGGACGCTCGGCGCCGTCATTGAAGTGGATCTTGATCTGGATCTCGAACTCTCCCCACCCGGTCTCGCTGACTTCGTAGGGTGGCTTGGACACCACCCGTGTAGGGTTGGCATAGCTCTCGTGCAGCCTGAATTGCACCTTCTTCACGTAACTCGACATATCCTCGTTATTGTACGGCTTCACGTACACTGTCCATTCGTGTGTGTGGCCGTCGGATTCGCGCTTCTTGCCGAAGTTTTTACTGATGCTACCGTACACGATGGGCTTGATCACGGTGACGCCCTTGACCCGCTGGCCGCCTCCCGACGGGCCCGTGGGCACCGGATCGGAGGCGAAGTCGCCCATGCGTAAAGATGCGGACCCGGAGTCCGGGACCACCGCCGGTTCTCCCTCGGTTCCAAAACTGGTTTTCAGTTTAGGCGGGTTCACTCAAGTTGTACTGCTGTATCGACGGCAGCGACCGCGACGGCGACCGCGACAACAACAGCAGAGCAGCTGCCTACATGATGCAGCTGTCGTTTTCTCTTCTTCCTAGATCGCAGATGTCTGCGGTCCCGCTCAACAATGGACGGTCCTTGAAGGGTCTTTCCAGTGGTCCTCGCACGGGATGGGAAAATTGTCCATTTCGGCACTCGTCATATGGGAAATGGAGTCCGACAAAACTCCGTGAAGGCCAAAGCAGTGCCCAAGTTTCGGTCCAGCCGGTCGCTATCTGGGCCTCAAGCGCTTGATTCCTCCGCTCCCCTTTCGAAGTCCGAACGAGACCGGACGCGGACGGAACGGAACGATGGAACGACCGACGGAGCGACCGACAGAACGACATCTTTCGAAGTGGTGGAAGTGACGAAGGCTTAGAAGTCGGAGCGAATCTGGACGTTCTTTTTGGCCCACCCGAGAGAGGCCCGGCGGCATCACTGGGCCTAGAAGGCCTCAGATCACAAGGTGACAACTTTCGAGGACGTCATACAAAGCACTTGGAAGAGGAGAAGGCCTACCGCTACTAGGGATGAGAAATGACGCGAACCTATTCGAGTCGTGCGAACCTGTGAGATTTTTCAACCTCGAAGAGTCTCAAGACTGTGGTCCTGAGGTAATCTCTTCGGAGGCCCCCTCCATATAGGGAGCTACCTGACATTGGGCGCTCCGCTAGACCTCAACTACAGGTGGTTTAAAGCAATGATTCAATACCTAGAGCTCAGGCGTGACGAGACTACCTTTAGGTTGAAAAAGTGCTAGGCGGTGAAACACCAGTAGTACTTTATTGCCTCTGTCCACGTCTTTTCAAATGTGCCAACTTTTTCTTTTCAATTTCACGCTACCACCTAGATCGAGTTAGATTAGTTTTGCTCGCTTGATCGGTAGCGACGGCGCTCGCGCACGTGAAATAACGGGTCGCCCTCCTAGCAGACTACCGAACATCTTGCCGAACATCTCCTCGTCCGTGAACCCTTCCCGTGTGCTCATTCCCGGCGAGCTCGGTCTCGATCCGAGCCGAGGCCATCGCTCATTGACTTGCGGAGAAAGGAATGAACTGAACTGAGCTGACGTTCCCTTCGCCGCCCTGGCTCGCATCGCACCTGCGCTGCACGAACGCTTCACGCGGCCAAAGTACGGATCCTCTCCAAAAGGTTGCAGGGGGGTTGCACCAAGTGACTGGACCCGGAGACCCCGCGAAAACCCAACGCCACGTCCGTCACTCGCTGGTAGGCTAAGAGGTTGCGAGTCCAGACGAGTCAGACAAGATGTCGTCCGAGAAGAACGGCGGCGACGACCACGGAGGCCACGACACCTCCGAAAAGCATCTCCTCACCTCGCCCGTCGACCGTTTTCTGTCTGATCGGTTGAAGGACTGCCTGAGGTCGGCGTCCCTGGCGGACATTCACTTTGTTACCGATGACGGGACCGTGAAGGCCCATCAGGTACGTGAGTTAGTTTCGTCCAGCTCAAGGCTGAGAAAATGGGTTTTATGGTACCGTTTTCGTTTCAGTGCATCCTCTCCTGTAGTCCGGTTCTCCGGCAGCTGTTCCAGAGCGTGGAGCAGAAGTTGATGACCCAGGTCACCGTCCTGCTCGCCGGGTTCCACCGAAAGAGCGTCTTGGCTCTCCTCAAGTTTCTTTACACTGGCCAAATTGGTTAGTATGCGTAACCCCGGGACGACCGAGTTTTACAGTTGACAAGACTGTCTTCTTTTGGCTCCAGACCTGATCAAGAAGACGACGATCTGTCTGGAGTTCCAACAGCTGGCCAAGCACCTCGCGATCGACCCACCGGTGAACAAGTTCCGCAAATGTAAGTGCTGTAACGTACCCAGGGTTAGGCTAAATCATAAGGTGGAAATGAAACGAACTCCGAGAGGGTTAGATCGAGAGTGATTATTGTCTTTTGGACACTGTAATATGAGCTGAGCAGAGGTGAGGAGAGTGTGCGCATAGAAGGAATGTAGGACAGGAGAAGGAGTTGCAAGGTAGCCTGTAGACACCGTATGTGCTGTAGATACATGAATGTACTTTAGATACATTACAGTGCACGCCTTGTTTAATGAACCACCCAATGCAACTGTGGTCCATCTCTTAGCAGCTTCAACTCATGAAAACTTTGTCTGCGACCGGTGTGGAAAGAAGTTCGGTTTGAAGGCGAATCTGAAGTTCCACAAGAAGAAGTTCCACGAGGGCAAAGAAAGGTCATCGAAAGAGCAGAAGGGTGAAAAGCGAAAACACAGTGAAGAGGTACCTGTGGAGGTCGTCAAAGACAAGAAAGACAGCTCTAAGTCGATAAAGAAAGAACCCGACGATGCGGACATAAAACCCGTCTTGGAGGAACCCGGACCACGACCGGTCGACGCCGAGGACGTCGAAAAAAGAGAGCTTGACAATAGCCTTACCAATGATCAGGAACCGACGAAAGAGCCGGAAGGACCACCCGAGGTTGATGGCAGCAAAGACTGTACATCTTCTTTCCGTCACCAGACTCAAATCTTGCAGGTCGCCGCGAAGGACCTGATAAGTGCCCAAAGCGAGGAGGAGAACTGTGGCAACAGGGTCCAGAAAGATGATGACTTCTCTGACTCTTTAGAGGAAAAGGACTTGGGGGTTGCTGTAGTGGCCGATCCCGAAGGATTCCAGATGCCGGCAGACTTCGACATTCCAGAGGAGGTTCGTACTGTTACAACACAAATCTTGGGATCGGTGTCGTGTAGTTGGACGCGCACACTATGTTTTCGCATGTGTCTGCAGGTGGTCAAGACGCAGGCGGAGCAGTCAGGCCGCGCCGCTTACGCCGTGATCAACAGCCCCCGGGCGAATGACTCGAGTTCCTCGAACCAGCACTCGAGGAGAGTCTCGGTCGACTTCGACCCTGCCTTCGGAACCCAACCGGTTGTTGTACTTGAGGGCTTGGTGAAGCCTTTGGATGAGAACTCAGACAGTGTCCAAGAGAATCAGGTAAAATCGTAAGTTGATCACGCCAAGTTTCAGAGGTTTAGTGCATCTCGCTGATTGTGCAGGTCGACAGCACCAGCGGGCGTGGTAACAGCCATGGCCGCGACGACTTGTCCGACTCTGCGGTGTCTGAAAGCTCGGGTGACGATGACGCCACCAAGAAGAAAGAACACAAGAAAACGCCTGCTAAACATCAAAGAAACTCAGAGAAGTCGCCCGTCAAGACGCCGGCAAAGAAGGACGAGAACCAACTGATGGAGTCCCTCTTCGGCAGAGAGGAGAGTGACCAGGACAAGAAGGAAACGAAGAAAAGTAGTAAAGAAGAGCCAGATGTGGCCTCAAAGCTCCAGGAAGAGCTTGAAGCAAAGCGGAAGCGCACGCTTCAAGCTCTGAAGAGTTCCTACTCTGGAGATGACGAGGGCTCCAAGCGGCGGAAGATGCGCAAGCTGCAGATGCGTCATCGAGAGAGGAGAAGAAAACGCCAAAAGCATCGTGAAGATGAACCTGAGCACGTGTGCACGTCTGCCTGTCCCGGAAACCACGCCATGTCCGACGAGGACAACTGGCTTGACGTGGACACGGACAATGAGGATAAGCAGTGGGCACCTTCTGCCCATGATGTGGACGATGATGATGACGTCACAGCCACTGACGATGAAGGAGAAGATTATGCTACTTCTTCGGAAGAAACTTCGGATGAGCACGAGAAAGAAAAAACAAAGCAGAGGTCTCGTCAGGACCGTCACATGGAGCGCATGGAGAAAGCCCAGTTGGGGTGGATTGAGCGAGGCAATGGAAGAAAGATCAAGGTCTCCGTCCAGAACGAGGGCTTGGACCCAATCGTTGAGTTGAGGCTGTACAGGTTTGTAAGCTGTAAAAATGTCACAGTACAGGAGTCACATGATGTAACTGAAAATTCCCCCGTTATCCAGGATGAACCTTCTGAAGACGACCGACAGTGAGTCGGACTCTGACGATGAATCGACAAGGTCCAAACGCGAGAGCGACAGCGGCAACAAGACTAACTCGCGGAAAAGGATTCGAATCGCCTTCGACGACGACCAAGACGACTCCACCTCCAGCAATGACGAAGACGCCAGTGGGGTTGAGAGGAAGACGAGTAGCAAGAAGCTGAAGTATTCGTCCCCTGTGTCGCGATCCCTCTCGCTAACGTCTTCACCTACCAAGAGTTCCCACTCGGCGCCAACAAAGAAGTCTTCGCCTTCGCCCTCGACTCCAAAGGATCCCTCCTCCAGCAGGAGTTTAAAGCGTAGTTTCAGCGAGCACCGCCCGAGAGCTTCGTCCATGTGGTCCAAGCACGAGGACAAGTTTCGAGAGCTCAAGCACCAGAAGGAGCTGAAACAGGCTAGGTGAGTCCTGCTTTTAAAAAAAACAAAAAACAAAAACAGAAGCACACTGCAATTGGAGTTGGTGGCTGAGGCTCAGAGAACTTTGTGCATGCGTACCAGTACCAGGCCCAACTCACTGCAGTAAGCGGGCAATCCCATCTGCTTGACTTTGCATCCTATTGAGCAGGTAGGACTTGCTGTCTTCTCTCTTTCCCCACATTGGTGATGTCACGTCTTTCAGAGACCTTTCTTTTGTCTGCTCTCCTCAGGCTCAAACGGTGCACAAGTTAGAGCCTTTGTCTCTCACATGAGAGAGTGATTTTCAAGCATCTGGTTTGGAGCTTGAACTGGACCAATGCACGAGTGTCTTCAGACTGAACCATCTCCTGTCCTAAAATTAAAATTTCCCGGCACTTTTAAGGAGAGAAGAGGGTGCTCGAAAGAACCTTTCCGACCTGTTCGAGCCCGGATTCAAGCATCACTACGGTACTTCCACTGAGAAGGACTGCGCCAAGCTCGACCCCAGGTCCAGCGAAATCATGAAAATGAGCTTCAAGAAGAAGTCGACGACGGAGGCGACGCCACAAAGTCGAAAGGCACAAGATCGAAAAGGCGACGAAGTCGGCGGAAAGATCAAGAGAATCTTGTCTGATTCTTCAGATTGAAGAGAGAATTTTCCTCCTTACTTTCTTATTTTATGCTTCCAAGCACCTTCCCCCTCGTTAGAAAGAGTCTCATAGTCGGTATTTTGTTCGAAATTCTGTCCCATTGGCGTAGAACAAGGTGTGTACGTAAGTGACGTGTTACATGTGGATGTGAAAGCTCGTCTGCTGTCCTGCATACGTAACGGGGGGTGCATTTATTACGTGCAAAATTTTATAAATGAAAAAAAAAAATGTGCAAATTTGCGCGCACCTTGACCGGTAGGCTAGAAAGAAGTGATATACGCATGCTATTGGCTGGTGCTTAAGCGAATGTGAACCTATTTGTCAGTTGCAACAGGAATCCTATTGATCAGAGACATATTCAAAATTATATGGATGTTTTACATGTGTATTATTCTGTATGAGGGTGTGTGTAAAAGGGGCAAACTTACTGTATTGTCATTGTTTCATTTCCCCTTAGTTTTTCAAAAATAAATTATGCACACATTTTGATTTCGGACACGAAAGCTCCCCGGCAGGAATCGACTGCCTCCTTTTCACATCGTCGCCGTCGTCGTGATGAGCACGTCTGGAATTTTAAGTGAAATTTCATATCTATAATTTCGTTGCCGTCGAAAAAATTGCACTTTACGCAGACGTTGTCGGCGTTTAGCTTTTTTTTTCCATCTAAAACTCCGAGGTCTCCTGATAAAAGTCAGTGACCTTTGGGAGAGAGGTGACCGTCCACTTTACGTGCGGCCGACGTTCCACGTAAGTGATCACAAGTGGGGGGGTTGGCGTCGCTATCCCCCCACCTAAAAAAAACCTGTCTCCCCTCCCCGTCCCCGTCTTCAGGTCTGCCGGAACACACAGGTTTGACCCGCACCGGGTTGTAAATCAAGCGGACCCGGAAGACTCCGATCCAAGCATCTCAAAAGAGAATTCCAGACGTATAAAGCAATTTCTATTTCTTCCACCACCAAAGTGAAGGAGATGCAAGCCTGACTTTACGACTCTGGTTGCTCAGCTGATACCTTGACCTTCATCCAGTCCTACAGCTTCTTCTTCTTCTTCTCCTTGCCCAATGACGTCGAGCCCGCGATGAAGATTGAAAGAGTGTCTTCAGACGGTCGTTTTTACCGCTGCTCGGGGAATGTTGTCTCATCGACGGAGGAGGAGGAGGAGGAGGTTCACTTTGCAGGAAAGTCGGACTCGCTGCAGATCTGCACGGGTCCGTGCGGATTTGCAAGCTCGTGGACTCCCTCCTGGGAAGGGCAATTTTTGAGGAATCTTTCGACCCCTTTTCCCTCCTCCTCAAAGTCGTCCAGACAGTGGTTTCGTTAGGAAGCAACGACTCTGGTGCGCTACTTCAGGACGTCGAAGAACTGGAAATGTGACCCCAGCCTGACGGTCAAGGTCTTGACAACAGCCAAATCCAAACTTTTTCTTCTTCCTCCCCGTCGTCGCATGTGAAAAAAAAATCGCAATAAACAGTCCGGCTAATGACCGCCGATTAGGCCTAATGACTTTGCAATTAGGCCTCCCTCTCTGAAGCCGCCAATTCAGCTCAACTGCACACCCCGAACCCCACCCCAAAGAAGTTTTGTTCCATTCCAAGGTTTCTCTCAAGGGAAACAATTCGTCGTCGTCATGCGTTGATGGACCTGAACTGGGCCGATTAATAAAGGCAGGGCCTGGATATTTTCGCGTGCGCCAAAAAAAAGAGCACAGTGAAAATTTGTCCTTGCTATTTCTTGGTGCTGTTTGAGAGAAGGAGGAAAAAATTGGCTCGATTGGTCGTCGGTGACACTTTTACACGCACAAAGAAAGAGAAAATGCATTGTTGTGCATGGTACAATATGGTGGAAGCAAAGCTGTGTGTGTGTGTGTGTGTGTGTTTTGTCTTTTCCAACCGTCATGATGTGTTCATTTCATCCGTGCGTGCGCGCAGTTCAGTCACGCATCGCACACTCCATTTCGCACTTGGAAAGAGGCGAATTTTTATGCACTTCACGGTGCGTTTGTTTGTGCCAAAAACGTGCGCATTTTTTGGACAGGCCCAGTCTGGCCAGGGTCAGCGGGCGAAGATGCTTCCTCACACACCCGACCTCCGGTCACGCATGAGATGCATGCTTGTATCACTATCAAAGCACACTCGTCAGTGCTCTGCAGACAAACACAGTAATGTTGGGGCAATTCCTGGATGTGATGGAGGCCAACTCCATGGGGATCCGTCGTTCCAGTCAAATGTGCTGCTTCCAGATCTGTCCAAGAGTTCAGTTCCTTCACAAATCTATGACGAACTGAGTGAGATTCCAAAATTTTGAACTTGGGGTGGGTGGATCACCCCTTTTGTGCCTCTCCCCCCTTCCACGGGATACTCGTTGTCGATCGGGATGCTGACGTTTTCCTTGCTGTTTCCGGTATTTTTTTTCTTTTTCCAACAACTTGCGCTTTTTCCGGAAAAAATTGAAAAATTCGATTTTAATGGCACCAAAGACATGTGTGGACGTCTGACTACGTCTGTTACTCAATGATCCGTCCAGCGCGAATTACGCCCAGGTGACGGGCACAGGTTTGCCACTTGCATTACGACGATCTGGAGGTTCCGGTTGTC
>JAAUXU010112546.1_pt1 | contig 27365 bp, 32 predicted proteins | sample 7278151 | NCBI WGS metagenome assembly JAAUXU01 (sample SAMN14350113, study PRJNA611818) | marine sediment metagenome | isolation source: surface marine sediment (1.8m) | place: French Polynesia: Moorea | collected 2018-08
CAGGCAACTTCATGAGGCCGGCGCCACTTTTTAATGCTATGAGGCAACATTTTATTTATATACCCAGCCTTGGGGATGCCATTGGCAACTCATGATGAGTGACATGAGTTGATTTTAGAATTTCAACTAAATAGGGACCCCCCTAACGTACGTGTGCATCAAGGCTACGCGACAGTAGTATATGAAGGGGGCCTTGGGAGCATTTCATCCTGGAAATGGTTCAATTTCAAATTTGAATTTCAACCCTTCCCAGGTTAAAATTCAATTATTGATAACTAGCAGAGGTGCCCGGCATTGCTCGGGCCCCCCACCCGCCCACCACAGACTCGATCGACCATAGCTCAACACGCGCTTCGCGCTCAACACGAAGCTGATCTCGCCCTCGAAGCTGGTCTTGCCTTGACTCGAACTCGCCCTCGACTCGAAGTTGCACTCGCCCTCGAAGCTGATGTCGCACCCGGATCAGTGAGGTGTTTTACTAGTATAACACCTCACTGACCCGGATCGGATCCATTCTGCTTTTTTTAGAAAAAGCCCGCCAGGCTGACTCACCCCCACCCCCACCCCATTCGGCCCGTTTGCTTTATATAAGCGACGCCTCGAAAACGCGGGAAAGTGCAGCACGCAGGATCAAAAAAGAATTGCGATGGACGCCATCTTGACCACCATCTTGGTGCGCGGAGAGGACTCCGTCACGTCGAAGGACATCTGCGCCACTGCGAGCGCTATCGCACGGAAGCGCCTGACGCATCTGGAGGCCAGGAGGCTAGTGGACGCACACTTCCCCGACGTGAGGGCCGTCAGGGAACCCGGGGGCGGGGGCGCCAAGTTCCCCCACTTCCGTTTTGAAGGGCTCACATTCATCTCACCCGCGGAATTGGCGGCGAGGGCCGAGGTAATCCTCTTTGCGGTAACTCTCGAGGAGTTCGATGCCCTGACGGCTCACGTCGCATGGGCCCGGGAAGCAGCCTGGGACGTCACCACCCTGCCCCCCACGGATGTGGAACAGGCAGTAGTTCTCTGCGTCAAGATCAGACGACGTCGGATGGAATCCGCTTACGCCGCTGCGATATTCGCTCTGACAATCGCCAAAGACTGCAAGTCTTTGGCAAAAATTACGTTCGTCGGCGCCCCCTTCGGCACGGGGACCATTTGCCTCCTGGCGCCCGACCCCCAGGATGTTGTCGTCTTCGACCAGTTCGAGGTCGGCGCCGAGGGGATCCTCACATCAAAGGTTGGGCTCCCAAACAGGAGGCTCCTGTTTTGGTCATACGGACTAGAAAGGGAGACCCAACCATTCCGCCTCCGGAGGGTCCCCTTGGTGACCGGCCGAGGGAGGATCGTCGGCTACGACGAGCTACCGACACCTCAGGCCATGTACGAGTGGGAGGCCCATGGCCTGTTGGAGGCTCGGGAGGCTATGGACAAGGCAACCACAGACTTCACCGTGATCGGCCTGGTGACCGACAGCCTCGGGAATCCAGGCGTCCGCAATCAGCCGAGGGAGGCCGCGAAGGAAACTTTTAAAGCTTTGCTAAAGAAACTCTTCGATGAAGACGCCCTCTTTTTCGCTCCTTAATGTTCCACTCGAAATTTGAGTAATACAACAATGTACATATGTCACTACGTGTACGGGTAAGCTGTATGAGTGACCAGTAGATGGACTGCACAATGATCGCATGAGGACCCGAGCGAGTACTGACCGAATGTACTGAGTAATCGTGTACGTTCCTCGTGGCTTTTCTTGTGACGCCGTCGATCGAGACTGCGCTTGCTACCCTTTTTAAAAAGCAGATATTTAGGAATTCCTAAAAGTTGAATTCGATGCTGAGGATGGTTGAAATCAAAATTTCAAAATGAACCACAATAAGGTTGAAATGCTCCCAAAGCCCCCTTCAAATCCTACTCGCGACTGCGGTAGCTTCACCAGCGCCTCACACTCCTGCACAGTTATTTCATGTTGGTTTCACGTATCGAGATCTGTAAGTCTCATACATATTCTGTTCGGACAGATGTTGTGTGTGTTCTGCCTGATCTGCTTTGAAACAACGCTGCTCTGCTGGCATTGCGAGGGAATTATTCGAGTGCGGACACGGTGGACACGTCCAGTATCCACAGCAACGGTGCTGCAGTCACTGCCGAGTCCAACACCGTCGTCCCCCAGAACCAGCTAAAGAATTCAGTGAACACTTGCTTACCTTGGTTGCCAGGAGGACCCACAATTACATGGATGAAACTGTGTCTTTCTTGAAGCAAGAATGTTTTCCTTTTACTGGTTTCTTGACTTTCTCGCAGAGCCAGCATATCTCACGAAACGTAGCCAGGGGGACAGCGCCGAGGAGGAGGAGGCGGAGGGGTGGGACGTGGGGGAAAGGCGGAAAGTCAGTCAGACAGCACAACCATGCCATGTAGTGGATCTAGTACAGGCTATGTACACAACCGTGAAAGAGAGAGAGGGGAGTGAGGGGATGTGAGGTCCTTTAACGGGTAGCAGCGGCGGTGAGAAAGCTGCACCACCCGTACAGATACTACTGCGTTCACTCTTGGCACATACATACATACGCCGCGGTACATATATACCTATGTGCACTTGTACGCCACAAGGTTTATCGTCGGTCTCCGCCGGGCTGGGCTCCTCCACGTGCATGACGGAGTTGTCTTCGTGCTCCACAGCGTCCCTGCTCCATGAATGCTGTCGTCTGTCCACGGGCGTGCCGTGGAGAGTCATGGTTTTTTTTCCTTTTTTTGAGCTGTTGCAGCATGTAAACAAAGATGCACACGTACATCATTTGTTGCACAATGCAACGAATGAAGAGTCAGACCGGCGAGATGTCTTGGCGCAACCATTGTCCAAGTTTGTGGGCGAGCTACAACCATCCCCGAGACCGAGGTGCGTATTCATGGAGTATTTTCAAGACCCCGTCGTCGTCGTCGTCGTCGCCATCATCGTCGTCGGTCAGTTGCTTGAGCATGGCCAGGTGATTCCAAGGACAAATGGCTGGAGGAGGAGGAGGAGAGCAGATGGCAAGAATAGCAGCACCACTGTTTTTCAAGGGAGGGGGAGCATCTTTAGGAAACCATATGGTGTGTAAATGCCCAGAGCCGTTGCGCTTCGCTACTACTTCCCATCATCAGAGAAGAAATGAGCCCGCGAATTTCCTCAATTGCTTTGTTGCTTAGAAGAGAAAGAAGAATGCTGCTGCCATCATGAAACATTAGTTTTATTATATTGAGGGAGGTTTTTCGAGGCGGGGATGGGAGAGTCTTCCATTCACATGACGACGATGATGCCTCGACGCAGGCAGAAAAGACCCTTCCAACGTTTACCTACGCAGACGTCAGCATCTTGATGGTGGCCAGCAGGGAAAATGAGCCTGCTCATGACGCAACGAGACTTTGTCCTTGCCGCCACTCACGGGAAGTGGTCAGGGAAGTGGGGAATGTCCGGGGAGACTCCTTAGGATTGACTCAAACGAGGGCCAAGTCGGCGGACAAGTGGATTGTTGAGGTTGACGTTAAGTAGAGGCCTCCAGCTCTGCTGCTGGAGCAATGGGAGGGGAATTCCACGGTTCTGTTCGGCACCAGCAAGAACACGATCGATGAGTGCTGCAACAAGACGAGGTCCCTTCTGGATGCTTCACAGAGTGGCCGAGCCAGAACATCAACTGCGCGCTGCGACACCAGAGAGATTGGGATCACTTCCGTAGAGTTACTTTCCACCCATCACGTGCAGGAGTCACAGGACGACGACTGTGCTCATTACATTGGCATTGCTACGTCCACTTACCCGGTGCTAAGAACGTAATCTGTTGTCATTCTAGCTGACCGCTCGAACGCCTAAGGCATCCCCACGTCTACCTGCTGGACTAAAGCAGTGGGTTCTTTTTTGCTCGTACGGTTTCCTTCACGTTTGGTCACTTTAGACGAACCATCTTGTAGCGCTGCCCTGGCTAAAAGAGCAACTGCCTGGTCTCAGAGAGGTCGGACGAAGCACTGACAAATGAGGCGTTACTTCTATAGTCACTATCAGGACAAGGCTGTGACCACGCACTGATGGTCAGCACCTGTTTTACGCATTGTATTTGTGTAGATCGGTAGGAAGCAACGTCGTCCCTCTCGTCCAAGCACTGGCACTTCACCCGTTGTCGAAGCACATCCTCCGAGACATTTCCTTCACATCTTGGTCAAGCACTCCTCCACCTTGTGCTGCAACTGCAGGATGTACTCCGCCGCCGATTTTAAGATCCTGGTAGCCTGTAGTACGAGCAGAAGTCGGTTACGTGAGAGTGCAACTACGACATGTTTAGCACTTGGTTGGTCGGCGTCACCTGTTGGTACTGCCTGCTTTCTTCCTGCAGTAGCTTTAGGGTGTTGCTCGGCGGCAACAGCATCTGGAGTCTGAGTAGCTGCTCGGCAAAGTCCGGTGACTGGAGGTCATCGTCCGACAAGGTCGTCCTCACCGTCCTGGCCGTCCTCCGCGGCCGCTTATTGCCCAGTCCGTGACGGTGCAGGCGAGGGTAGCCGTTGGGGCTGCGGTTCTCCACGTCGTCACATCTTTTGGTCTGCAAGCACAAGTGTCGTCGTGACCGTGACAGGGACGGTGCAGAAGCTTACCATGATTTTCTTGGAGTGCAACTCTTTATTCTTCGTTCCCCTCTTAATGGATGCACCTGCCTAAAGCGAGAAGATCGCAGAAGAAGCAACCCCGAAGCAGCTTTTCAAAAACTTCAGGCTCAGATGGCACACAAGCACGCACACAAGTGAGCAGACGACGTCTCTAAACAACAATTTGTGTTCACAACTTGCACCACCACCTGGTAACGATGATGATGGGAGTAACACGAGTGCAGAGAGAGTAAGAGAGAGAGAGAGAGAGAGAGAGAGAACCGCGCGCGCACACACCCATACACACACGCGCACACACCCATACACACACGCGCACACCCATACACACACGCGCACACACCCATACACACACGCGCACACCCATACACACACACATCAGCGTGGGATAAAAAAGACAGAAAGTGCGAGTACACGTACGCGCTCTACTCATGTCCAACATAAGCAGGACGCACGATCGGGATAACCTATTAAAGTATGTAGGCCGCAAACCAAATGCTCTGGCGTCGTGGCGAACAACAGTTCACAGGACCGGCTCGTTTGTGATCAAGCTGATGCAGGTGTACCACATGCAGTACATGTGTGTGAACCCGTACGTGTACAATGCTGTCCTCTTCACACTTGACGGGACAAGGCGATAACACGTGTATGCAGCAGGACTCTTAAAGGAAATGACTTTTGTTAGACAGTTGCACTCCATTGCAGATGTTGACTCATACTCAACTGTATTGGCTGAACAGATTTAAGCCCCCTCCCTCCCTCCCTCCCTCCCTCCCTCTGGAGTGGAGCATATGTTGTCCGGCTCCACCGACTCAAGAAGCCACCCTCAGATGCATATTTGGGAGGTGGGGGACGAGGGAGGGGGAGGAGGTCATCGGCGGCGTGATCTCGATACGAGCCCGGCTATTTGGAGACCAATTTCCTCGAGGTGACGTCGGTGGGCGCCAAAATTTTCCTATGAATCAGGGAATTAGTGGTTCCTTCCTCTCCTCATGTGTCACCTGGCCTGCGAAAGAAAGAAGGGGGAGAAGGACGGAAGGAAGCGAGTCCGGGAGCGGACGAACCCGAAGGGATCCTCCTTTTTTTTCCAACGGAAAGAATTTCCGCTCTCCATCGACCCCGCCAAGGACAGGACGGAGAGCGAAAGGTGTGGAATGAAGGAGAAGAAGAATGTTTCTGCCCCGCCGATTGGCCAGCTGACTGCGGTGGCAACATCGGGACTCGGGGTCAAGCAGAGTGCTTAGGCTGCCCGACCCTTGAGGCCGGGCGTGGACGGACGTGTCGGGGATCTCCTCCTGCCACATCATCTCCACCCCTACCCCCCCTGGGACCCTGGGAGCGAGCAGCCATAGTGTTGCTGGTGCCAAAAGAAAAGTGCTCGATGACAAGACCGTGATCACTTCTGACAGGAAAGATCGTTGCCTTCGCGCACTTTGTCGGTAAGTGCATTTTCAAAGGCAAGTTAGCAGCTGTCTATAGTACGTGGGGGGCTCCCGCCACCACGGCCACCAGATCCCTCCTCTCCTCCTCCTCCTCCTCCTCCGCTGCCGCGGCCGCCGCCGCCTCCACCTGGACACATAACTGGAAAACGTAAGTCACACACACACACACACACACAAGCTCGTTCGCTGGCTTTGTGACATCAAATTAGAGGCAGTGGCCAGATGTTAACCAGGTGCTTGCCGTCTGCTTCCCAGAAGCACACAGGAAGGAAGAAGGAAGGACCACCTATTATGTTGCCAGCCGTCCAGCGATCTGATGAGGCCATTCATTGCCTGAAAACAGCCGGTTAAGGTCATGAGAAAGCATGTCATATGGCAGGGCCGAGCGGAATGGCTTTTGCATGTGTCTCATGCTGTCCTGATGAGATGTGTGGCATTTTTTCCATGTGTAGACGCTGTTTCTTCGATACTTTGCACCGTGCTGACTTCCTCGAAGATAGCAGTAGTTTTAACTGTGTGCGCAAGAACCATTCATAGGAACTCCTCATCCATGTACGAGCTCAGTCCCTGCCAAAGTTACTCCTCAGAGAGGCAGACAGCATGGAAAAAAGAGAACACAAACCATTCTCCTCCTGCTTTGCGGGGTTAGCCAAGCGGACGAATGAGCTTCAGCTACCATGCAAAGTAACACCTGCAAAATGCCCCACCCGACAGGCGGAGAACAGACAGACGGATGGACCGACTGACAGACAGACAGATGAGTTGAAACAGAGATGGAAACTGTTAGAAACAGTGTGGATCGAAAATCGCTGTCCACGTACGTAGACACCCTCTTCTTTACTGTCCGTACTGTACCATATAGATGAGGTTCACGTCCTCTTCAGCACGCAGAAAGAAGTCAATTAGAGACGTCGGTGCCAGGGAGGCACATCGAGAGCAGCTCTCGAACGATGTGACAATGAATCGAAGCCAACCTCCTGTGACATCTCTCCACCTGCTACACCTCCGAACGACGGACTACAGGAGGGGGGGGGGAGGGAGGGAAACAGACCGAAGCAACCAACAAACGGATTCTCACTTCCTCTGAGTGTACGGGGTGGAGAAGAGGAAAGAGCCCCCCACCATCAGCCTCCTCTATGGAAATCTGGCCGTCTTGACGATGATGATCAGGCAGAATTTGGCACACTCACTTTTGGAGAAAGGATCCTGTTATCATCACCACCAGCGCCGTGAATAATGTGGCTGAAGACGCAGACGCTCGTAGACAGATTGTTTGACGCGTGTGCATGAGCTTTTTTGGGGCGTGGGTTGAATTTCTGGCACTGGTGACTAAGCATGAAAAAAAAAAAAAGGTACGTCAAGCTGGGGTGTTGAAGTCCCTGTACAGTAGAGTGCAGAGCGTTAGCAGCACACACACAAAAAAAGGATTGAACAGCTTTGCAGTCGTCATATTGCCGATCAAAACTTCGCCGTTGTCCTCTGCGCGAAGAATGAAAACATGTGTGACATGACTAGGGGCAATTTACACGCGCGCCGCGCCAGAAGCTGGCATTGGTCACATGCGTTTATAGATTATTAGCACTACCTACTGAGAGACGACGCGCGTATGTACACAAGTGTGACGCGCGTGTGTGGTTGTCTCAAATGCCAGAGGCAGCAGAGTGATCTCCAAGGGCTCAATAGGGAGGAAACTCTTCTGTTGGCAGAGAGACAAAAGTCTCTACTGCTTCCCACCTCGCCTACTCTTCTATGACTGTTGCGTCGATATCTGATTTAAGTAACTTCCTCTCTCACACAATGCGGTCTCAGCAGCTTTACACATACATGTTTTCGTGCATCCGTCGACACACACATGGCTTGTTAAAGGCTTGTCTATGCTGAAGGTGCGTGCGGAACAGCGAAAATGTGAAACTGAAAAGAAACAAAGCAGAATCTTTTCGCCGATCATCAGCCAGTGAAAGCTGACGTTCGTACTCACTCTACATACGTGGAGTCTCCTTCTTCTTCTTCTTGTCGTACTGGAAAAGTGCCATAATCTTGTTCTCCTGACGGCGCGAGTCAATTTGGCGCCTGTTACAAGCAAATGAGCGGGTAGCATCATCTGCGGCGGCCACGGTGGCATATGTTTCCCTGACAATAACAGCTTTTTTTTGCCTTTCCTTCACAGTTCTGGGACGGATTCCACGCTCGCGCCGTATGATTGATGCAGTGGCGTTATTGACCGAGGGAATCCCGATGGACGCGGACAAGGTGTGCGCGGCACACGCTGTCACTGCTCTGTTGCCGGAGATGACTGACGCCGAGAGAGAGACTGCGGCCATCTGTCACAACGGACGCAAGAAGCATCAAGTGTGTTGCGGTTTTTACCCTTTCTTCCCATCTTCATGCAACTTGTTCAGTCAGAAAAGTCCTCGGCGGCGGGCCAAAAGTTGCCTGATGACGATGGAGGTGGAGAATTCACATGTGTAGCTGAGACAAGTTCTTTGTCTGCTTGAGCGCCAAATGACGAATTTCACCCGGGAGGACTTGGCAGGGGGAAAAGAGCGTTACCAATTTACCTATCGACAATTGACGTTGACAGATATTTCGCAATGTATGTGTGTGTGGGGGGGGGGAAGAACATCAGGTTGCTGTGATGAGAGCTTCTCTTCTTCTTCTCCTTCTCATTGGCCCAGCTCTCCTCGTTCCCCCAGGCTAAGATGACGACGATGAAGTTGCCTAGGTATCATGTGGCCCACAGATGAAGGGAGTTAGTGTCATCTGCCTTCGTAGAGACGGTCCAGCAAACTTGTGATGGCGCCGAACAATGGTGACCACCAGGCAGAAGGCGGAGAGCCAACACCGCGTGCATCTGATGCCTCTTGAGAAAAGCAAGGCTGTCCCGTACATAAACTCCGCCAGGTTGTTTCAGTTACGACAGTGGCGCCCACAGCACGGACGTAGGTAACACAGTTGGCTTGGTCTCTTCGTTCTTGCCCATGAGCATGGCGAATCCGTGACTTTGGCCCCCGCGCGCATGTCTAATTATCGGCACAAGTACTCCGACTCCTCGTCCGTGTGCTCCAGCCAGCAGCCGTCTGTCGCCGTCGTGGCTCCTGCGATCCATTTCATGACTTCCACGCCCTCTGATCACTACTTTTGCTGTTCTTTCTCCCTTTTTCCCGTCCACAGGCCAAGCGCGATGTTGCAATCAGTTCATTCAACAGTCGTCGACGCCCATGGTTGACTATGTGCATCATCCACCTACCCTTAATTCTGATCCGTTCGAATCGCGCTCCACTGGCCAACCGAGCAGCCACCTGCTCTTCTTTCTCGCTTTCATCTAATCAGCAAAGCAAAGATCTGTGTGTGCGATGAGGAAGCAACAGAGGCTGCTGCTCGTGGTCGTGCGCACCGAGCAGAAGCCCCACACGTTCGTACGTTGCAGTGCGGACACCGACCTCGGCGCACAAGATGTGTGTGGACTCGACGGGGTTTGTGAGTCACATTTTCTACTCAACTGACTTATCCTAGTCAGGCGTCTTTCTTTCTTTCTTTCTTTCTTTCTTTCTTCTTTCTTTCTTTCTCTCCGTGCTTGAGAGATTCCGAAGCAAGAAAAAAGACAGGTGCGGCTTTTCCGAAGAGGTAACACGTAAGTGTAAAACAGTTTCAGACGCCGCAGGTACAAAAACTTCAAGACAACCTCCTGTCAGTCATTGCCTGCTTAACCTTCGTCGTGAAACAAAGCGACATTTGGTGGCTTCTGGACTTCTCTTTGCAACAGTTTTTGTTGTTGTTGCGTATGTTCAACCCTTCCCTCCCTCCCTCCCTCCTTATGCACATGCTCATTCATTATACATGACGCAGGGGTTTGACGCATGCGAGCTGACGCAGGTGAGGAAGCTGCGCAGGCGCAGCAGGTGAGGGCGGTTCGTTGGACCTACGAGAAATCCAGCTGCCTGATCATGTTCGTGGACCTATTTCTCTTTTTTTTTTTTTTGGCGGCTGTGGGGTCGTCTTCTCTGCTCTGTAGGTCCCGTCCTGACCCTAGACGTGAGGTCCGTGTGCATGGAAAAGTACGAGAGAGTAGAATAACCAGAGGCTCTTCTCCAGGTGACGCGTCCTAATCGCACCCCTTGATTTTTTTTCTTTTACAACCTTCCCAACCTCCCTCATCCTACGTTATAGAGAAATACGAGGAATCTGACGATTTTGACTTTCACCATTCAAACATGCTTTATGATCGGCCAATGGATGGAGCAGACGTTATGCCTGTTGAATATGTCCTTGCAAGCACCTGCTGCAGTTGAATTCTTTTTTTTTTTCATACGGCCATCCATACATTCGGGAGAAATGATACTGCATGGTGCAGCCAGCGTGACATTATAATTACGTACTGCAGGAGCGCCACTGCCGATGACTTGGACTACGTACGAAGTGCAGTGTATGTAACACATTGATGGCAAGGCTGCAGAGAATCGAGTTTGGTGAACGGACAGCTCTTTTTGTTCTCAGTTAAACACTCTTTATTACACTTCAACGTATGAACTGTTTGAACATACTGTGAATCTTGGAGAAGACGTGCAAGGTCCACATTCAGAGTTTGGCGGGAAGTCAAAGCACTGTCATCAACTTCTACTTTTCTTATACTGGGATCTTTTTCTGCGTGCGTGGATGCGTGCACATATGCGGTTTATCACAGCTCAACTGTTAATATACGGACGAACGTTACATACATATGTTCTTCTACCCTGAATATACAGACACGAGAGACAGATTTGGAAGGAAGGTGACGGCGACGACGACAACCTTTGTACATGGATCACAAGTAACGTAGACACACATACGTGCTGGAGCTGGAGATGTGGTGCAAAGAGAGCAGCGGGTGCACATTGTTGTAGGACGTAGGTATGCATACGTGCAGTGTATTGGATTGAAGGGGAGGCTGTACTTCATAGTCTTTTTTTTTACGTCGTAGCTCTTCTCACTTGTCCTCCACTATTGAGGGCTCTTGAGACGAGGGTGACGACGGCGACGACGGCCGCCAAGACGGCCGCAACAACGGCTTGTCTTCCTTCAAGTCTTCTTCTCCTTCGTCGTCTTCCATCATGTCGTCGTCGTCGCTGCAAGTTAGGTGAATTACTTTGCTGTTGGCCTGGAGATCTCTCTCTGTCATCTCCTGGAGAGCAGCCTCCCTCTCGTGCTTGGGGCCTGCGAGGCGATCGATGAGCTGGTCCTGCAGGTCGTCGATGTACTTGATCGCCTCCAGGATGATGTCTAGTCTGGAGACGTTTTCCTTACGTCTCAGCGACGGAAGGATGGTCTTCAGTCTGCGGAACTCTGCCCGCGTGTTGTTGTTGTGCTGGTGCTTCACTCGGCCGTACTTGGCATGCTGCTTCACGGGAGAAGGTGGACTTCTTCTCACTTCGGAGCCCATCCTGATCACCATGGTTGCCACAATGGTCTGACAGCAGCAAACAAACTTAAGGCCACGCCTGTACTCGTATACGTCCTGACAGCGACTGCTCAACTGAGCGGAGGAGTCGGCAGGAGTGACGTCACACGCGCTCTTTCTCACACACTGCTGCTTCCATTCAGAGTTGGGCTGGCGGTGGCGGTGGCGGCGGCGGCGGCGACATCGTAACTAACTCGACAACGCCTGCTCCTCGATGGTCGTGGTGGCGTCGTCGTCGTTGTCGTCGTCCTCGGCGGACGGCGGCGGCGGCGGCGGCGGCGGCGTCAACGTCGGTGAGGAGCAACAGGCCATTGATTTAAAGGCTTGGACGATTGCCGAAGTAGATGGATGAACGGACGGACAGACGGACAGACAGACGGACGGACGGATCGTCACACCGGCATAACGCCAACAGATGTCTTTTCCTCCCGCTGCCCACCGCCATTAACAATGCGCATTATTATGCCCTGTGAGCACGATGCGAGATGACTGCTTCTCCAACAATTGGTCCATCTCGTGATCTTTCCTTGGCCCCAGGAAAGTCCTGATACTTTGGAGGCGCGCGCGCTCACTGAGTGATACTTTCGAAGCATCGCTATTAATCAGGTCCGGAGGAGCCGCTGGCAGCTGCATTGACTGTCGATGGCCTTTTTCGCATGGTGAATTCCATCCGTGTGCTCCTTTGGAGGAAGATGGAGCAGCTGCGCCGCCGGGACCAGCTGCTCTCACGACATTTTCACATACGTCCCCTTCCCTACGTGCACGAGAACATGAACATGCGTGTGGCAGTCAGGGGCAGCATGCATGTGTTGCCAGCTGCCGGTGCTACCTCTGTCTCCCTGTCCGGGGTCACCTGGCACCGTTGTTTGCATATCTGTTGGTGGTGGGGTGTCAAAGGAAAAAGCTGCGAGTGGAGGGGGAAAAAAAGTGGGATCAGCACTGAGACATCTGCTTGGAAGTGCCAGCAGATGTCTGCGTTGCAGCCAGAATTCTCTCAGCGGTGCATGCGAGAGCCTAATTGCAAGAAGTCTGTCCGCAGACTGAGCAAAATTACTGACTCCACCACTGTTGTGAGCATTAATTGGTCGGAAAAAGTCTGCCAGATCCTTTGAGGAGCTGACAAATGAAGTAAGTTTCATCCTGCTCCGGTGGCCCGGAGAGACCGGAGAAAAAAGGGGATCCAGCCCACTAGAACGATCCGTCATTTGTACGTACGCCAGTGCATGAAGTCATAATGAGTCTCCGCGTACTCCAGGTCTGTCCATACATCGTCATGGTTTGTATGAGGTGGAGATTGTTCCGAGCCACTGCTCACCTTTTCCATTCAAACGAGTGAGCGAGGATACTTTTTCGGAGTTGGCTCCCACCTGTCCCTCCACGCTTCCTTCCTTTTTCCGTAACCGAGCAAGCAACAGGATTCACGCAGAATGAATATTGTACCAAGCAGCCACTTGGACGACTCCAAGCTGACTTTAAAAGTGAGACGCAAGTTCAATCTCAGACCGGGTCAGCAAGTCGACGTCTGGGAGCTCGGGGGCGTCACGAACACATTTGGGCTCCTCCTCAATGTGTGGAGACGACCTTCGAGGCTGTAAACTGTACGCAGCACGTGCTGACTCAATGAAGAGCGAGGCAACTGGAGGCAGTTGAGGGGGAAAACTCGGTTATATCCAAGTTCGACTGTACTGCAGTCCTAAAGAAGAGTCGCAGAAGTTCGTACACTTGGCTCGCGCCACTCACAAATAGTTAAAGACTTGCCAGCAGAGGAGGACTCCGGACTTTTAAACGCGCTGGCAACCTAATCTGACTCTCATCAAGGCTATTAGAGCTTGATTTACTTAACAATTACGCGTATGGCCACATGTTGATGCACAGCATCTGCCTGCCTCCTCATCCATCTGCTGCCGTCAAATAGACGAAAGAGCACTAACCACCGGCACACACAAGGTGCGCCAGGCTGCAGTCGACGTTTGACACTGCTGTCTGCCTGCCCACCAACTTGTACTGCTGCGTGTGGGACACGTTCATTGGTGAACGGCTGCAGCCAGGCAGCATTGTTTGGGCACTCATTCTACCCACCCTGTTGGATGCCATAAGGCAGACATCGCCACATGCTGCCACTGCAGTCGTTCTATCAGAATCATTGTATTTGCACAATAACCCAAGAGGTGCTAAAATCGTACGTACATATGGGACCACCACCTCATGCCATTCACGTATTTGAGAGAAAAGGGAGCCTGGATCAGATGTTGACGGCACGAAGGAATTTTCTGAGGGAAAAAAAGGAGAAAGAAATCTGACACATGTTGGACGTAATCTACCCTAACTGTTGAGAAGCCCTGTGGCATCCAAGCTGAGGCACCTCTGCTCTCTTGGTTGTCGCTACTCATCATAGGTTGTGTTATTAAACTATGGGTTCAACTTTGGGGCTGTTGACCTTTCTTCAACATGACATTTGGGCCAGGCTTTTGGCAACAAGACTTCATCAACGAATCCAGGCAAATGCTTGACCTCTACAGGGTCTGTAATTCTTACACACTATATCCTCAGTGCAAAAGCACTTGTATATTTGGTCCTGCAGCCTCATGACATTGCTTCTTTGCTACAGCCGAACAGACAACCGGCTTTGTCTCTCTCGTAGCAGGCCTAAGTACTTGGTGTTGGGCATGTGCGCCACGCTCGTTCTCCACGGTGGCTGCGTGCCCACGATGGACGCGCCCACAATCGATTCATTGGATCTTAACACGCAGGCCAGATCCACTCCATCATTATGCTCTCCTGAGCTGGGATTTTCTCCTTTAGGACTGGGAAAGGACGGAAAAGAACAAGAAAGAGAACCATAAAACGTGCGAGCCAAAAAGAACAGATGTCCGACGACCAGACCCGCGACAGCGGACACGACGCAGGAGAGGGACGAGGACGTGGCCCAGAAAAGGGTCCGGCCGAGATCGGCAGCCGGGTACTTTTGCTCCGCACGCACTGTGTTGTCAAGCTCTGTCTGCACCTCCGTATGGACGGGCCGCAGCTTGAGCAGCAGAGGAGCCCGTTTCGATCAAACCAAACGAGGTCTCCAGGGACTCTTTAGAGAGCTGCGCGCTCTTCGGCGTCTCGGCCCATTTCCCCCTCCTCTCCCTTGTCTGGGATATGAGATCTTTTGAAAGGTGAACGTGCGGTCGTCGTCCTCTCCCGACGCTTTCCAGATGATGTTGATGACGGCCCGGCCGGTGCTCGAGCTTTCTCTCTTGCCAGCGCCAGCTGAGTGGAGTGTTTAGAAAGCATAGTTTGGTTTGGTTTGCTGTTGCTGCAACCAACAACACTAAACTGTCGACAGTTAGAAGAACGTGCATTTAAAAACAATTGTGAAACCACAGACAGAACAGAGCAAACTGTGGTAAAAACCCCACAGAGTGAGTAGCTGAAGACCAGGGCGTTTTGAGAGGGTCTCGACGGAGCCACCGGTGGCATCACGGTCGTTCTGGACACGAGCAGGCAGTAAACAAAACTTCTCCATTTCAAACAGTTCGACTTCTTCCCGCGCTCCAACGTCGCCGCCGCCTCCTTCGCCAGTTGCGTCGACAGGGCTCGTTTTCTACCTGTGTCCTCCTTCCCAGCCTGTTACGCGCTTCTCTCCTCCAACTCCTGCATGCTACACATTGAAGTTCTACCTGGGAGGAGAGGAGGAGATGGGTCAGCCAACACCCACTCCCACCGACCCAACGACGCCGATCAGCGGCAACAGCAACCGCGGCGGCGGAAAGACGAAAGCATCAAGATCCTGTAGGTACCAAAATAGTGGGTTAACGGAGATAATTCATCAAAAGAGCTTCATGAGGAGGCGGTGAGAAGGTGACTGAACATGTTGCCTCGCCGACACTCGTTCCTGGCGGGCGTCGTGTGGCTCGCGGCGCTCTCGGTGATCGCGGTGTGGGGGCAAAGTGACCCCAACCCGTTCAGAAATCCCCCGGAACCGGATCCTCCTCCTCCGGAAGAGCCCTTCCCGGGCAATACAAATCCGTTCGGTGGGAGTATAAATCCCTTCAGAACGCCTCCCAGCAATGAGCCCTCTACGCTCCCTACCGAGGTCCCCTTTCCTCCGAGGCCAACCACGACGACGGAAGATCCATTCAGGACGCCGCCGGTCACCTTCAGGAGGACGAATGACGATGACGACGACCGTTTCTCCAATAATGACCGCCCTAGTACCCGGGTTGGCCGCCCCAGGACTCCGACCCGACTGGACGTGGACGAATATGGAAATCCTTTGAGAGAAATTAACTACATATCAAAGGACCCCACGGGGGTTGATTTCGGCGAGAACGTGGACGCCTCTGAAATCAGGTGTCCCAGATACTGGGAGCGCTTCAGGAGCAGCTGCTACAAGTTCACCAGGAGCCCCATCAAAAATAGGGGCGACGCCGAGTCCATCTGCCGGGCCTTCAGGCACCAGGATGAGGTGCTATTGCTGAGTTCCTTGCTGATCGACACTTCACTGAACCCTTCTTTTTCCTTCAGGACAATGCTGATCTTGCCAGCGTGGATACTGTCGAAGAGCATCGCTTCCTGGTCGACGTATTGAACACCATCGATCCAGAGCACCGTCGTTGGTATATCTCTACCACCCAGGAGGGCGAGAACTCCTGGGTGAACAGCGACAAGACTCATATGCTCAACCTGCAAGAATACTTCCTCAACGAAACGGAGTTTGGCTTTAGGAATCTCCGAAAGGAATACCTGGTCTACGCCTACTCGCTCAGAGACCGCAGATGGGGATTCCTGCCGGTCGACGGGATCATCGAGTTCCGTTTCATCTGTGAGATGCCCATCGAGGTAAAACACTTCCTGCCGGCTACACACCGTGACTACTGTACTCACATGCATGTCTGCTTTGCAGGAGGTCTCCTACCTGATGACGGACGAGCGTACGCACGAGTACGGGCAGCCCATCGGCGACCCTCGCTTCTACTTCTCCGGTCCCTTTTTCATCCATCAGCCCAACCAGACCGTGTTCAATGTGGGAAGACGCAAAGTGATCAACGACGTTTCTCTGAGGTGCATCGCCACAGGATGGCCAACCCCGTCCTACAGGTGGTTCAAAGAAGGGTACAAGGACGACACACTCATCGCCGAGGAAGTTGACCCGCTCAAAGATCCCAGGGTCACCATAAGCGGTGGACAACTCATCATAAATCATCCCAATCAGGTCAGAAGGCAGTGCATGAATTGTGCCGCACGAGTTTACTGCAAGGCGCTGGTGCTGTATGTAGCTGGATTATGGAATTTGTCCAGGTGACGGACCGCGGGAAGTACTTCTGCTTGGCCTCGAACAAGTTCGGCTCAATTCGGTCTCGTTCTGTGTCCATCGCGTTTGGCTTCATCGGGGAATTCACGCTCCGACGAAGCAAAGAGGTAAAGTGACAATTGCCGGATTCTGCCCAGAGAGTGATTGTTTCACTGGACTCACGCAGGTGGGCAACGAGAACTGGGGCAAGGCCATCTCCTGTGACCCACCGCAGTTCTTCCCAGACGTGAAGTTCTACTGGGCGCGCGACTACTTTCCCAACTTCGTGGAAGAGGATCGACGAGTCATGGTTTCCTACGACGGCTACCTCTACTTCTCAGCCCTGGAGAAGATCGATCAGGGCAATTACTCGTGCAGTGTGCAGAGCGCGGTCTCAAATAATGGGCGCAATGGTCCTTTTTTCCATCTTAAGGTGGGTACCAAGGTGTTTCATAGCTGTGCAGCACTTCAAGATGTGGATCACAGTGAACCCATGTGGAGCTGTCTCGATCAACTCCCTTGCACACGAATTTTGCAGGTGTCTCCCCACCCCAACTACCAGCAGCTGAGGTTTCCCCAAAACTTCCCGAAGGCGTTCCCGGAGGCGCCGGTGGCCGGAGAGGACGTGCGGCTGGAGTGTATCGCCTTCGGTTATCCGGTGCCCCACTACAATTGGACCAGAAAGAATGCTCCCATTCCAAGAGGCGCCATCGTCACCAATTACAACCGCGTGCTCATTCTGCCCTCCGTGAAAGTGGAGGACCAAGGCGAGTACGTGTGCAGGGCACACAATGACAAAGTCTCCATCACCGGTTCAGTCACCCTCAGCATTCAGTCAAGGTAGGAAAGCTACGATATTTTCTCATTCTTAGTCATGATTCATTTCAATGGGTCATCTTCATGTGCACAGGCCAGTTTTCACCGTCGCCATAGGCGACATGCATGTGGACGAGAAGGACGACCTCACTTGGGAGTGCGAAGCATTTGGAATCCCGGAAGTCCTGTACGAGTGGCTCAAGGACGGAAAAGTTTTACCAACGGAGGACAAGGACCGTGCGCCCGAGGATAGGGGTAGATACGAGATCAAGGACAACGTACTCATTATAAGAGGGGTAAGTCCAGTTAGAGAAGGCTCTATGCCAGGTGTACTGTTTTGAGGATACACTTTAAATGGTCCTTTATGCAGGTCCGACAAAATCGTGATGAAGGCATGTATCAATGCCATGCGTACAACGAGCTCGACTCCCGCTACTCGTCGGGCCAACTCCGCGTCCTCGCATTTGCCCCCACATTTGACAAGAGGCCGGTGGAGGAGAAGACGTACGCGGCAGAGACGGGAGACGTCATCCTCAGGTGCAAACCGGAAGGAGCTCCGCAACCCAAGTTCACGTGGCGAAAGGGTGAGGCGATGTGCACGCAGCACAATTGCATGTGTGGCAGTAAAGAGGACTCATGCGGTAGGCAGATTCATCATGCATTCGTTGTGTTTCAGATGGAAACGTAATTGCGTCTGGTGGCAAGTACACCGTCTATGACAACGGCAACCTCTTCATGCGATCGGTGAACATAGCGGACACTGGGACCTACACTTGCGAGGCAGAAAACGAGTACGGAAAGGCCGAGAGTTCCGGCAAGATGATAGTGAAACGAGGCCCATCCTTCGCCACGGGGATCAAGCCCAATCCCAGGATCATCAAGACGCTCGGCGAAACCGTGGAGCTGAGATGCCTGGCGGAAGCAGACAAGATGTTGGACGTGGCATACAGTTGGACGCTCAACGACTTGCAAATCAGGTAATGACTGCATGTGATGAAGGAGCTGCTGCTGCAGGTCGAATCTTTTCACCTCTCACTTAATTGCCGTAGGTTCTACGAGGATGACGAAGCGGAGCGAATCTTGACACTGAAGAACGCGCCAGGCAACCGCGTGAACAGCGCCACCTTCTTCCAGTCTCTCAGCGAGCACGAACGCCTGTTGCAATCCAGCTCGTGGTTCCAGGTAAGTGACATTACCAATGTCACGAGTGCTGTGATCCTCATTTGCTAGGACAAGACAGTCGTGAACTCTTGCTTCAGGCGGCTATGACTGATGCTCTCTTTTTTAACATTTCACCAGGGCAGCTACTTCGAGTACACTAAAGGCACAGGAGACTTCAACAAGTTCCGCCGTGGCCGACGGGAAGGATACATGAAGATCCTAAACATAAGCTACGCCGAGGCCGGTCGCTACGAATGTATGGTTGATACGGCCGTGGGTCGGATCTTCGCCACTAGCGAGATCATCGTCCATGGACCGCCTGGACCACCGGGTGGCGTTTCTGCAGTCGCCTTGACCTCTAACTCTGGCACCGTCATTTGGACAGACGGCTCCTTCTACGGGCGTCGGATCATCAACTACCGCCTGGAGGGGCGTACCGATCACAACCCCACATGGGTGGTGCTGGCAGACAAAGTGGAAGCGGAAGAGATCAAGCACTTGGGCGGGCGCGCAAACATCCACGGCCGCCGGCAGGTGGTTTTAATAAATCGGCTGTCGCCGTTCGCTTCGTACCAGTTCAGGGTGGCCGCGTACAACGACCTTGGCCTGGGAGAGTACTCGGAGCCTTCTCCGAGGTACAACACCTTGCCCGACAAACCCACCGTGGCGCCTACCAACGTGAGAGGTGGAGGAGGACGCACAGGAGATCTTACCATCGTATGGGATCGTCTCTCCAGACAGGACCAGGTACATCATACATTTGAGCTTTCATCGTTGAATTGTTTCATGCGTGACGTTCAAATGGTATGATTTTCTTTTTCTTGTCCAGAATGCACCTGGCATCTACTATCGTGTCTACTATCGACGCGTGGGCGTGGACGAGGAGCGGGACTTTCAGCAGAAGACGTTGCGTCACCTGGTACTTGGAGACAACCTGTAGATTTAGCATAGTTCTATTCCCATTCACCAATTGTGTCCGAATTCTTCTGCAGGGCAACGTTGGTCTCTATGTTGTCATGATCGGCCGCAAGTATTACTACACCACCTACGAAGTCAGTGTTCAAGTGTTCAACGACGTCTGCCAGGAGCCAGCGTGTGAAGGGCCCAAATCTGACCCTGTCACCATCTACTCGGCCGAGGACATGCCGCAGGTCGCGCCCACGCAGGTGAGATGATCCATTTTATACTTCTCAACCGCGTTACAACGAGTGCATAGTATTTTTTTTCCTTTTCACTGTGGTGTGTATCTAACTAATACGTAGTTCACTTCTCATGTCAGTCAGTCACGTGGATAGTAAATGAAGAACTTGATCTTGCTCTAGGTTGGCGCTCGTCCCTTCAACTCGACTGCCATCAACGTCACTTGGATCCAGATCCCCGATGTTCGTGAAAAAATCCGTGGCAAACTCATCGGCTACAGGATCAAGTACTGGCGTCAGGATCTGGAAGAGATCGTTGACTCGCAGTACCTCCTGAGCAGATCAACAGAGCCTAATGCTGTCATCATTGGTCTGCTGCCAAACACCTACTACTGGGTGCGCGTCATGGCGTACAACTCTGCGGGGCCCGGGCCAGGTAATAAGGCCGACAGCTTTAACGCGTGAGCACTTTGAATATGAGTTTCATCCTTTTTGCAGAATCTGAACGATTCTTGGAGCGCACGTTCAAGCTGAGGCCACAGAAGCCGCCCACGGCAGTCCAGGTGTACGGGATCGACCCGAGCACTGTTCGAGTCACCTGGCGCTACGTTGCGCCCACTGTCAAGGAGGAACCGCTCACGGGATACAAGGTGAAGTCCCTGAGAGCGATGAACGCACTCATGTAGCTGAACGCTTCTGTTTCATCATCTCCTCCTCCTGCTCCTGTTGTCTAGGTGCGCGTTTGGGAATCGGATCGCGACATCAGTGAGGCCAACGACACCACTGTCTACATCGGCAAAGCCCTGGAGGCGACGATCTCCGACCTGACGCCCGGAAAGACCTACTTCCTGCGTGTGTTGGCCTTTTCGCAGGGCGGCGAAGGGAAAATGTCTTCGCCAGCGTGGCAGTTCCAGATGGGCGATCCAGAGACTCTCAACGCGGCGTCAGTTTACAGCATGTTGCCACGGTTACCTGTGGCGCTACTGCAGGTTGTGATATATTGTGCAAGCAGATTGCTTACTTAACGGTTTTTTGTACTCATACACATGGCATTATTATACGTAGATATGAATGAAGCATCTGTGGTCGGCCTAAACGCTGCCAATGTCTCGCTAAGCATTGTCCTCCAGCACTTGCACGTGCATGATGCGCATATTTGATCTGGATGACCTCAGCCAATCAAAGCTTAGAACAGAACAGATGAGGTTGTCAGTTTGTTTACAGGTGGTTAGAGACGTAGCCACATGTTGGGCAGACAGTTATCGTGCTCGACAAGGCGCCTCTTGATGGCGCACGCAAAGAACTTCACCTTCATCCACTCGGCCTCTAAGGAGTGGTTGGGACACACGCCTCCAGAGGCACGGCTACCGTGGTCCGGTCCTGCAAGGAGCCCTTATTCAGACGTGCTCTTGCTTGACTTCACTCAAGACAATGAGTGGGAAGAGCGTTTTCTCCGTGCCGATGGAGTTTCGACGTCGCAGGCATCTGTTGTCGACGTAGACTTTGTTCTACTGCTGTTCAGCAGTGCAAACCGGTCCTCCGTCGGCGGTTCGGGTCTCCTCTCCATTGTCAGACCCAGCGTCTCACTCCACACTCTTCGCTCTGGAGCAGCGAGCGCCCAGGATGCCCTCCCCATGTCGAGGTACTTGCTTCCGGATTCGTGTCTCACGTGCTCGGCGCTCTTCCCGCAGTGCGGCTTCTTCTCGGCGCCTCCGTGCCTCCTCTTCAAGCATTTTCTGCACCTGTAAGACTCTCTGGAAGATGGCAGTTCGCCCTTGGAAGCCAGGGGAGGTGTCAGAGGTAACTCCAACAATTACTGACATGGAAGCCCTCCCCTTGTTGCTGTGATCGCTCTCGGTCACGCTGTTACCCCTGCCTCCTCCTCCACGGCCTCTGCCCCTCTCACTGTTCTCTCCACCAGGAGTTGTCGTTGCTGGTACCATGACAAATGCTGTGAATGCCCTCGAGTTCAGGCAACTTTGCACCTGTTACGGTCCCCCTCTGGTGGTGACTCGCGGCCTTCATGCACGATCCCGCCCAAAGAGCAAGGCAAGTCTCTGCCCGCGGCTTCCTCGCTGTTGTTCCCGCTTTCCATGATGAGGTGAAGGCCCACGACCGAAATGAACTCACGTGGAAACCTGACTACGACTTCGCACACATTTTGACATTTTTGGCCAATGTCACATTTCCCCAAGTTTTTTTCTTTTTTCACAGATATTAATATATCCATCCAGAATAGGGATGTAGGCGAATATGAGTCGAATTCGAGTCGTCATGAGATTTTTCTTTTTTTTTTTTTGAACTCGAATTACACCTCCAGTTTCGCAATTGACAGACTACGAATATGTAGCCACAGTGGCATGGGGATGGAGTCGGGCTGAGCCCGAGCCCCAAGCTTGATGATCACTACCAGTGTTGCCGGCTGGCGTATTAGGCTGACTTGGCCACGTAGGTACTGTTTTATACAGTCACTGTGATATGGGAATGCCTGCGTTTTTAGTGTGGTCCTACCAAAGTTGGACTGGTTTGATACGAATTTTCCGCCTCGTCGTCGACGCCACGAGAAAATGTCGTTGACAAGTTTCGCGCAGCTGAGTCCGCGCTTCCACTTGTGAGTAAATAAGATTTTTGTACGATGCCTCCTCGACTGGCCACGGCCGACCCAACGCAACTTGTACTTGCGAGACGCCAGTGACGCCACATCACCATCAGTCAATATTTTGCGAGGCCGCGAAAATTAGAGGGTCATTTCTCATGTTCTTCTCCCTCTGAGGGAGAACAGAGCAGCTCTCATATTTGGACTCGGGCGAAATAAGTTGATGAGCATCATTTGTGCGCTCCCGTCACATGTCTATTGTTACAATGTGAAATTACACTCTGAACTTTGGTAGCAAAATCTCTCTCGTCTGTTCACTCGAAGTGCATAAAAGTCCGGTTGAAGCGGACACCTACGTACAACTCCCCCCTCCCCACCCCCCTCCACTCGTCGTCGTCGGCCAGATACACCAGCCAGGCATAGACCTTGTCCAGACCTTAGCTCTGTTGTCTATCCCAGACTCTCTTTCTTTCTGAGAGAACGGGACGAAAACATAATACATGAGGTTCTGCCGTGCTTTTGATGTTGTAACTAAGGCAAGTACGGATCTAGCGAGTCAAGCGAGAGCGCAGGGGGAGGGAAGCGGGGTGATGATCCCTAAATCAGTTTCTCGGTGACGTGAGACATTTGTTAGGTGCGGCATCTTGTCAACTTGCATGCTTTTCTTTCTACTTGTATCAAGACAGCCTTACATGAAGAGTCCAAGCGTTGCCTGGTGTGTCTATTGCTGCATGTGTGCTGTGCAGTCTGTGCAGTACGTGCGGTACAGGATGGTTCAGAGAAAATCGCCAACTTATTCGACTCGATCCGGATCGACATCACTAGCACGTGGAGATAGACTTTGGCCATAAAATGAGATGCAGCAGTTGAATCGGCCGTTGTAGTCCAGTGATGACATGAGCCACCAGGCCCAGGAGGTGTCCAAGAGGAGAGCCCAGGGACGACTAGAAGGGGAGTGCCAGCGTCCGGGTTCATCTGAACGACCCTGTAGATGACGGATGTTACGTATTTGTCCATCAGCAGTCCAGTCTTCAATTACGTTATGATGGCGTCTACGCTAGTAGAAGCATGAGCACAAGCAAAGTACAATCCCCCAGAGTCAAGTACAGTCCACTTGTGGTGCCCTTTCTTTTACACAAGTTGCAACTGCTTTCCTTGTGCCTCGCCATTTATGCTGCATAGTTTGCTGCATCTGCAGTGCATCGAAGCGGCCTTTGACATAAGCTGGGCCACCTCCAGATGTGCATCCACAAATCATCATGGGTGGCCTCAGCTTGAACACCACGGAGACACTAGCGAGACTGTTCTTCATCTCCGGGGGGTTGGATACGTTCGTGCTTCATCTTCTTCCGTGCGACAGCTTCTGCGTCAACATTTTGCAGAGGTCTCCAGGAGCACACGACGGGATCCGCCAGCTCCGTCTGTCCTATTTGCTCAAGAGCTTTGTCCGGAGCATTTCAGTGTCACCCATGCATGCTTGGATGACTCCTACTTCACAGGAAGAGATTACAACTCTCTGGGAAAGCCCAAACTCAGACTTTCCGATGATGAGAAGTTCGGCCTCCATCCCATCCATGCTGGCAGCGACATCAGTCAAGTCTGTCTCCTTCTTCCTCCACAATTCATCCCGGCAGAATCACACTGAACACGATGCCCAGTCCTGGCGTCACTGTTGGCTGACGTCAATGGCCTCGACCAGGTCGTCATCCGAGTCGTCAGATCACGTCACACCCGCGCTCGTCGCATTTGTCCTCCCCCGGGGTAATGCTGCAGCGTCCTCCGGAGAAGCAGAAGCTTCCACTCAGAAGAATGCCAGATCAAGGAGGATGTCTGCTGCCTGGCCCTGCCTGTCATCTGCGTGCCTGCCTGCGTGCGCTGGAGTTCTGGCATTTGCAACGCCGACGTCGTCAGGTCAACAGAACTTCAATATTCCCCTCCCCCCTGCCCAACCCTTTGATGACACGCATGCACAGGACGCTGACCAGCATCATGAGCGCGCCAGAAGCGACCGTCCAGTCGTGCTCTTTTCTGGCTGTCTCCCCAAACTGCTCGATCTTGGGCTGCTTCCTCGTCGTTATCACACGTTCACTCGCTTCGTACTCGTATCTGCACTTCCTAAACACATGTTTTTGGTCGTCTGTTTTTCGATGTACAGCGGCAGCGGCTTCGCAGGCCACGTGTGGTAATCTGCTTTACAGTCTGTTTCCTGTCAAGATTTTTAAAACCTGCTCTTTTTCTCTTTTCATCTGGATAAAGTGTTTTGTATTTGTTTGCGACGCCGTTTTGAGACTGGCACGCAGACAAGAACTTGTCCGACACATTAATTATTCGGACTGAGGAGGAGTCGAATGAGGCAAAAAGATGCATCGGAAATCCTCAACTTACGTCCGACTCAAGTTCGCTCTCGATTCACATATGGCAGGCAAATGGAGAACATTTTGTGGAAAGCAAAACTTCCTCCTGAAGAGACAGAAGAAGTCAGAGAGGGGGGGGGAAATCCGAGCCTTCTGGAGAAGAAGTCAAGACTCTTAGGTCATTTTTGGATCAATTACCCTCGTTCATGTGTGAGCGTAAGGCAGGAGGAGAGCTTTGACCGCGCCGAAAACTCACATGGTAGCCACGTGGTAAGATAAACAGTCCCAGCTCAGTCACACATGTGTGTAACAGCAGCCTCCGCGCCACGTCCGCGCGCACCTCGGCGGTCTCCATGTGCGCTTTCCTCGCCATGTGCATTAACGGCAGCATTAGGACCAGGCAACGCTCACGCATCTGATCGAGATATGGCAAACTTGATTCACTTCGACACGCTCGCAGATGACGAGGGTCTCAGCCTCCCTCGCCCTCTTTCCGATCCGCAGATGTTTTCCACGAGGAGAAGGGTGCTTTCTAAGGCGAACATGTGCGATTTCGCGTTCACGGGGAAGGAGGAGGGGGTAGAGGAGAGACAATTTGATTTGAGCTGCCTCCTTTCTTGATCAGGTGGCCTCCGCCAGAGCCCCTTTCTCCAATGGGAAATGAGTGGTGGAACAAACAGCTGGGATTCTCATTATAACACTGCCGCACAATCCTCTGCTCCACTAAAAAGCCGCCAAGACGATTGGAGGGGGACCAGGGAGACAACCATGTTGACTTTGTACGCGTTCTACACGCTGTGACACTGGCAGAGGATTCTGGCTGGAGGAGGGGAGGAGGACTCCCCCACCATCGTCTTGCTGCACGTGTTTGCCGAGAGTCTGTCTGACCCCCAAGCATACCGTGAGTACAACGCAGCGAGAAAGTAATTGTTCAGCTTCCACTAGATTAAATCCTGAAAGCTTTTCGTTAATGGGGGGGGGGGGGATTTTATTAAGAAGAGGCAAGACGAGGAACTCAAAGTATGCCAACATTTGGAACTCGCGACGTGTGTGTGCTATTTTTCTTTCCAGATCGCTCGATGTTGCACAAAACATTTACGCCTAACACGTGTCCCCGCACACATCTGCGCACATGCGGCGGTCCACGCGGCGCTGTACGTGTGGGACGGATCGCACGTCGGAGGAGCAGCACACGCAGGACTCGTCCGCCGGGCAGTCGTGCGTCAGGGCTGCAAATCAGGAGGAGGCTTATCATAATTTCATTTGGAGCAGTGATCGTTTATGCAAACGGGCGCGCTCACGCACAGTTGTTGTGCGTACGGCGGGCGTAAACACGTAACGGACGTAGTCGACGTGGTCGAGGGGGGGGGATGGGTGAAAACTACATCTGCCGATGGCTGAAAAAGCCTTTCCAACAACTTTCCAACGGTTCCCGAACGCATCTGCCTTGCTGTACATGTGCTCCCGATGCACCTGGCCTTACATATGGCATGTTTGATTGTCTCCACCCTTCATTCGCATCTGTCTTACTGACTCAATGGATCCAACGAGTGAAACAGCTGCCCCCCCCCCATGCACATTGACTGACACCACCAAAAGCGCGGGGTCGGCAAAAACTTTTTCACTTTTCTTTAATTTTTTTTTAAAAAAACCGCGCACTCTAAGAGGCTACAGCAGTGAATTTTGCATCCGGCACAAAGTATTGGCTCATTCGGACAAATGACGCATTCAGTGGAGGGTTGCATAAGATGAATTCGCTTAGATTTGTTCCTCCGTCGATCAACGGTTCATTTTCACCAGTTGTCGTGCCTCCAATCCAACAACTGGTGCGTCTTCTTCTTCCTGTCCACCTTCTCCTCCGTCCGCGGCGTCGCTGGCTGCGACGCGTCCGTCCACTCATTCGATATCCCTCCAGCTTACTTGCTTGCTCTGCTTAATCGGGCCATTTGGCGAAACCGTTGATATTGGCGGTGGCATCCTCACATGTTCACAGCCTCAATTTTGATGACGCCGCCGGGAGTCTCTCCCGACCGGGGTGTTCTGGTCGCCCCTGATGAGGGTGGCGTCGTCCATACATTTAGCAGAGAGAATCATCCCCCCTTCCCTCCTTTGTGACCATGTATGGCGGCATCACATGTGCGACGGCCGTCAGTAGGAGTCGCTAAACCATCATCCCCAAAAATGCCAGCTGCGTCAATGAAAACACAGAAGAACCATCCAAACTGACTCGATTTCCCCAGAGGAATGAAAGGGGCTTCACGTGGTGAGCGGAGACACCTGTCCAAACCAGAGATACATTATTTATGCAGTCCACATTCGCGCTAAAGCCAAGCTTTGGCAATGACGAATTTGAACTAAGCTGCATCTTCCAGACAGGCGACGACCACAGCGACAACAACAAGAAGTGCATGAGCATCAGCAGATGGACGAACAAAATCTTGGGCTGGGACATATTAATCCATCTGCCAATTAATCTAACAGGCAATTTGGGCGAATACTCCTCTCTCGCTCTCTTTATCCCC